>Ga0210003_1000722_pt1 | contig 29926 bp, 45 predicted proteins | sample LantaG_FD_182804 | JGI IMG/M metagenome (GOLD analysis project Ga0210003, IMG submission 182804) | Deep subsurface microbial communities from Baltic Sea to uncover new lineages of life (NeLLi) - Landsort_02402 metaG (SPAdes) (version 2) | ecosystem: Environmental > Aquatic > Marine > Oceanic >... | reverse complement strand
GATTTGAATATCCAGGGTCTGTTTACCCACCTCATAAAATCTTTATATTTCCTGCTTTTTAATGAATTATTGTAATTCATAACGTAAGCCTTAATCGATCCTCGTTCATCCTTAATATCTCTTAATCTTTGTATTCTATAAAGATCTTCTTCAAATGTAGTATCAAAGCCAATTAAGACATATACGGTTATATTTCTGGGCCTGATCCCCGCCTTAATAACAAGTTCTAATCCACTTATTATCTCGGTTTCATCTTTGATATTATCCCAGGCAAATCTTATTATTTCCTTATATTTTATCTTGGCCAGCAGTTTGGCATTTTCTTTATTTATAAGCCGGGCATCCAATCCCTGGTTAAAGTCCATTCTCCAACCCTTCTTGATATATTTTTGTAGTTTCTTAATATGAGAAGGTAAGGCCAGAAAATTATTATCTAATAAAACCACTATATTAGACTTAGGATTTAGAAATTCTTCTACTTTCGCATGTTCTTTGATCTTCCCTTCCTTCTCCGGTACTATGCAAAATTCACAATTCCTGATACAGCCCCGGGTAGTAAAGCCCAGAGAATAATCAAGATTATAAAGAGAATAATCGGGTTTAATATGTTCAATATAATCGGGCAATAATGTTAAATATTCAAAACCTGATCCACCACATACCATGTCTTTATTTATATAACCATCATTCCTGTTATTTTTCTGAAATATTTTAGAGCAATAAATTATATCATAAGAGGCATGCCATAAGGGTTGATAAAATTCCACTTTATGCCCTCTCCGCTTATGATAAGCAGACAATTTCATTAAGGCCAAATTATGGTATTTTGAATCGATATCAAATAAACCGATCTTCATTTATTGTCCTCTAAAATATCTAATTGGTAATAATTTTCTTCTCTTCTAAATCTCTCATCTAATTCGTCTAATGTGTAATCTTTCCTAAACTGCCACTTACACTGTTCCTGCATTTCAAGTAACCTTTTCCAGTAATCTGGAAAATATAAACATAATGCTTTAAGTTCTTTTAAGGGTTGTAATGGACAATTCCAGCAACTGACCCTTCTAAATATTTTATATAAACCACCCCAATCAAAACCCTTCTCTAAACAATATTTAAGGGCATCTTCTTCGGTTACCTTCCAATCGATAAGTGGGTAACAATATCCTATGGTCTTTTTAATTCGTCTTGCTTCGTCATAGCCATATCCTATCCACTGTGTAAAAGGTTTATTCTGTCTACAAAATTTATTTATACTATTCATTTTTCTACCAGTACACCAGCGATAATTAAAAGAAGCAAAACCGTATTTTATAAACATTTCATCAAATGGTATTTTTGGCTTTAGCCTTATAATTTCCCTGCCTATATATTTTTCTAACCTTTCGATATGTTTATACATTTCGGGGAATTCCCAGCCTGTATCAAAAAATACAATATGGTCTATTTTAATTTTCTTCTCTATCATCATTAATAGCATTGCTGTTGAGTCTTTGCCACCCGAAAGACTGACTATATTATTCATTAAATCTTCCCAAATATTTTTAATGCAAACAGAATTTCCATGATCACTATTACGCCAAAAAGCGCCCACCAACCCCACTCATTAACTTCTTCTGCTTTTTTAACCGGACTGCTAAGTTCTTTAAGCTTTTCTTCGCCCCATTTTATACTCATTTGGTCATCTCCCTTCTTCTTGCCCTATTAAGATTATATTTTATTAACTTTTCTGATTCTTTTTGGTTTATTAATTCATTTTTCCGTAAGGCTACTATGTATCCTAAGCAAAAATAAAAAGCATCGTTACTATTGTGAATAGGGTCGACTTCATTTTTGAAAAATTTCTTAATTCCCTTAACTTCCATCGTTTTTCGCCTCCTTAGCTTCACTTAATGCTTCGATAACTTTCGCAATATTTTCAAAAACATAATCTTCTACTAATTTTTTCCAATAAATTTTTATGTCATTTACTGTTATGGTTTCATAATTTTTATCGAGCCATTTAGTAAAATCTAATATCAATAATTCTAATCTCTTTCCCTTATCAATTTTCACTCTTTTCCTCCTTCGGGAAGTATTTTTGCTCTAATTCTTAAGCAATTTTTTCTTTTTTAGAGTGCTTAATTTATTCATATTAATTACCTCTTTTATGAGAGTCGATAAAATAGTCTATATCTTCATATCTTGCCGGATTTATAAGGGGTAGCCTTTTTCTCATATCTCTCCAAACTGTAGTTATAGAAACTTTAAATTTTAGAGCAGTAGTTTCTAAGGTTGCGTTGTTCCGGAGCATAAATTCAAACTCATCAAATACTCTTTCCACAATAGTTTTAGAAAAATTAGATTCGATATTAACTTTAGGTTTCACAGTTAATCACTTCCTTTAATTTCAAATAAATGAAATACTAATACTCCGTTTCCCATTTGAAACGTTCCTATATAATTAATTATTTTAAGGTAATCATCGCCCAAAGGATGACCTGTACCGGCTAATCTAAAATATCTTTTTTCTTTCTTTGTTTCTGAATCTACCATCGCCCATAACTGAGGATCACCTCTCTGGGCTTGAACCGTTAATATTTTAGCGCCTTTAGGCATTTCTAAAGTGAAATGGTCTTCCGCAGGGACCGGATATTTAAAAATCGTTAACATATTCTCCCTCCTTTTTTAATTTTTATATCCACTCTAACAATATTATCGTTTACTCTATAAACCTTTATCAATTTATCCTTTGAGTCCATTCTGTTTACGGTGTCCTGGTATAGAAATAATTCTAATAATTCTTTTACCATTTGCTCAGTGCTTTCCATTTTAATCTCCTTTCTTTTTTAATTTAGATCTGTTTTTTTCTTTATAAGGCCCTTCTATTTAGATACTCGAGCCAGGAGCCAAAGTTCAGGTTTTGGCAACCCTTAATTTCCCCTTACAGAAGGGCCTTTTAATTTTAATAACCCTTTATTTTCATTTTAAAATCCAATATTGCTTTATCTAATTTCTTATGATTTTCTATGTCACTTTCCGGTATGTATAATTTATAAGTTTCCATTGCCCACAAGTGAGTTTTGTTTATCCTGATAACCCGGTCCCTCTCCTCGTAATATTTCATTATTCCCGGATTGTCTATAAAAAATCCCCAGGTTAGGTTTTGTCTTTTATATTTAGACAATTGCTCATATTCAATAATTTCTAAAGATTTACTTGGTAATGATCTAAAATATATATCATCTAAAGTTTTTACTCCCCAGTAAGCGCACCTTTTCAGGTATTCTTTTAAGGTAATTTTCTTATTCTTTAATAACTTAAACATAGTATTCGCTATAGCTGCACTTTCACCTCTTTGAGGCATTTCCTTTAATATTTCTTCGGTTACTCCCATAATTAATTTACCCCCTTTTTATAATATTTTTGGAACGGATCGGGTTTAGCTTGATTAAGGTAGCTTTCAAATTTAGTACCGAATAAGGTTATAGGCCTTAACCAATCTTCCATATTTTTTCCATCTTTAGTAAATTTACCTTTCCACTCATCCCATTTAACATCGATAACATATTTAAAATTATCTAGAGTAAAGCCTTCTTTCAATCTAGCGTTTATATGTTTGATCGTTTCCGGTGTATTAACTTTATAATGAGCCCCGGTCTTTTGATTTAAGTAATTAATAATTTCAGAGCGTATGTTATCTCTCTCTTTCTTTTCTTTATTATCTTTAAGAGTTTCTTTAGACGTATGTTCGCCCTCCCTGACATCTTTATTTTTTATACTATCTCCTGTATTATTAGGTGTGCCTAAACTAACCTTTTTGGTTAGTTTTACTAACCTTTTTGGTGAGTTTTTATAACTAATTTGGTTAGTTTTACTAACCTTTTTGGTTAGTTTTTTATCATTTAAAACTAACCTTTTTGGTGAGTTTTTCCATTTTTCATAATGTTCATTAAATTGATAACAACCGTCTTTTACAATTATTATATTTTTATCAATCATTCTATTAATATTTTTCCCAATATGCTGTTCAGCCATCCCTATATCATCAGACATTTTTCTTTTTTTTAATTTCTTAGTCCAGTCTTGCCTTCTCCCTATTCCATTAAAACCCCAGCTCCACCGGATAATATAAAATATTATCCTCATCTCATCTTTGCTTAATAAACCTTTGGCAAGTATATTTATTAATATTTTATTTTTTATTGGAGTAGAATCTTTTGGAATCATCTGTCAATTTTATTTACCTTTTTTAAAGTTTTTCTAATATTTTAAGATAATTTCTTATAGTATATTTATAGTTTATTTATAGTTAGGGAACATCTTTATCTTCTCCGGATAGATATTTTTTAAGCTATCTTTTAGATAAACTGGGATACTTGCTTCCTTACAATAATTAACTATATTTACTATCCATTCTTTTTTTGGTATAATTTTCCCTTTTCTATTTCCAGTTTCCGCTCCGATTATTACCCAGTCAATATCCCAAAAACCAATATAATCATTTGGATTAATTTCTTCCAATAATGGTTCAAAACTGATAAAGGTTTTTTTAAATAAATGAGAATCATTTAGATGATCTAAGCTATCTTTTTTAATATCATCTTTTTTTGTTACAGTTACCCCTAACCAGCAATTCTCCGGGAATACCCAATCTTCATATACTCTGGGATCTTTCGTTAGAAACTGAAAAATATGCTGCGGATATTCTTTAGTCTTATCAATTACTTTTTGAATCCATACTTTATCCCAGTAATAGATTTCACTCATTGATCCCACGAATATCTTTTGGGTCTTTTGGGGAAATTTTTTATCAAATTGGGCTTCTAACCAGGTAGGGAGAAAATCATGTAAATCTCTTAGTTGGTCACCTGTCCAGGCCCAAGACTGATGTTTTTTGAAATGATAATCTCTTTCAATTTCAATCATTTTAGCCCAGAATCTCTTCGCTATCTTTCGAGCATAACAATATTCACAATGATTAAGACAACCCCAGCACGGATTGAACGTCATCGTACACCAACCTATTTTATTTTTCATATTTACCTCCCTTAAAAAATTCTTTGCTGGACGTTAGTTATTCTCCTTTTAGCCATATCAATATATTCTTGTTTTATCTCAATACCGATAAACCTTTTTCTTTGCTTTAAAGCCACCAGCGCGGTAGTCCCGGCCCCCATAAACGGATCTAAAACTATCCCGCTTTCCCAACTTGCATTGCATCCACAATCGGAATAGCCAGTTTCGATATGCTCATTAAACCCTATCCCTTTTCTTGCTACAATCATTTGGTCTCTATTGCCTTCTTTTTCTGCTTTGATAGATTTATAATTACCTGGTTTATCATTAGTAGGGCGTTTATGAAATATTGTTTCATATATTTTCACCCTTGCCTTACCGCATTTTTTGCAAATAAACTCAGGACATCCAGCTTTGATAATCGGTTCAATTAATGTTTCAGGATATACTGCGAAATGTGCTTCTTTAAAACTTTTTGTTGGTATCTTCCAGACACAGCGCTTATTACGGCCATGTTCACCATAGTTGATGTCTTTACCATGATGTTGTGGTCTTTGTATTTCTTTTTCCGGTTGCTTTGTTTTATAACCCCTTTTTTTATTTAATCTCGGTTGACTTAAGTTGTGTGGGGTCTGGCCATCAGCTCCTAATGTCCATTTATTAAAATTTACTCCCCTATCCATCCTAGGTAATGTGTCAGGTGCATATTCTTCAAACTGCTGTTCAAACCAATAATCGTGGCCAGTCCAGAGGGATATTTTTTTTGGCTTTCCTTTGCTGTTTATGCCCCATTCCCAATCTTTGCCTTCTATCCCCTTAATTCCCGGTGGCTGCTTACTTACACATTCTAAAGATTTCTCGTTAGTCCAGAATAGAGTTTTATTATTTTTTGTAAAGAAAAATAGATATTCAAAGTCTACCGTGAACCGATCGTCTGCACTTGCGGGCATGCAATTCGGTTTATGCCAGATAATTGTATTTCTTTTAATCCAGCCCCGGTTAATCATTTCTATTGAGAATCGGTAAGGGATATCGCAAAGGGATTTGGTTGGTATACTATTTTGATTCTCCTTTTTAAATGTTTTAGTAAAATCCCCGCTGTATTTTGGTTTGCCTATTGCACCAGTAGAGGCGTTCGTATTCCCTACTTTTGAGCCATTGTAACTATCTCCTATATTCACCCAGCAGGTCCCGTCTTTCCTCAATACCCTTTTAACCTCATCGAAGATATCGCATAAGTGCTTAATATATAATTCAAAGGTTGGCTCGAGGCCCAGGCTGCCATGCCAGGCTCCGCATTTAATACAAAATCCCGCTTTTGCATTACCAAAACCATGCAGATTTTCTCTATATTCTGGATTGCCTAAAGTGCCACCATCTAAATTTTGTCTGTTTTCGTGTAGTAATTTTGAATCATATTCATTAAAATCATGCTCGCACCCTTTCACTCCATCCCAGATAACGGGTTCAATACCATAATCCCGGAGTCCCCAATATGGTGGGGAGCAAGTAACACAACTGACTGATTCTGTCGGTAATTGTGGTAAGACATTTAAAGCGTGTCCTAAGATTATGGTATTAATCATTAATAAACTTCTTTCTGGCTCGGGGCCCCGAGCCATTATTATCTATTCGCTTCAAAAAACGCTTTGGCAAAACCCGGTGGAGTTATACTTCTTAACACTTTTCCGTTTTTTGATTTACCGCCTGTTTTGCCCCAGAGTGGCGGGAATTTCTTACCACCCGAAATATAAAAAATCGGTTCTACCGGTTTCTTTTTTGGTATATTAAAATATCCCCACAAATCAGTTTTCTTTGTATAAGGGTCTCCAAAATCACAAGGGTCAAAAGTAAATACCGGTTTACCTAGAAACTGCCTTAAATAACCTGTAGGATTCTCTAAGCACCAAAAAGCCAATTTATGATCATAACGACATTCCCAGATTATATTTAGACAGGCTATTACCAATTTCATACCTTGCCTAAAATCTCTCGGTATCTTAGCCCTTGTCCTGGCCAGGCTGAACATAGTACAAACTGGGGAAGCCAATATACCGTAGATATCTGAAATCCTTACTTTAAGAGGTTCTTTATTATCACCTTGAAATATTATATATTCGCCTTTAATTTCTGTTTTCAAAACATCATAAAATGGCAGGGTAACATTAATTACAATGTAACCAGCTTCTTTATAATCTTTACTCCAAGCCCCTGTCCCACCGCATAAATCAAGGATTATTTTTGACATTTATAGTTTCCTTTTGAATCTTTTTATTATTTCTTCTTCTTAGGCATTCCAATAATTCCAATAATTTAATATCATTCTCTTTGATAAATTCCTTTAATTCTTTTAAATTTCTGCGGAATTTACTTTTTCTTGCCAAACCTCTTTTTATATTTTTTCTTTGATATACGTCTTTAAACATCATTGGCTCTCCATTTAACTTATTATTTCTTTAATTTTCTCCATTGTATTCGTTGTTTTTGTCTTGCTTTCTGAATTGCAACTTCTTCAACCTTATCAATTTCATCTTTAATCTCGTCAAAGAATTTCCCAAGTTTACTTTGAACATCAATATAATTTTCGATTGCTTTTTGCATTATTTTTTACCTCCCAACTATTTTTTCAATTACTTTTTTCTTTATTTTTTCCAATAAGGATAAAGCGCATCTTCGGTGGTAAAGTCTATGATCATACATAATCATATCGTCTAAACTAAAGATCTTCTTTTTACACTTAAAGCATACCCAGGCAAGTCCTTCTTGTAGTCTGTATTTTTTCATTTTTATTCTCCTTCATAGTGCATATATTCCAATTTTCCATTTTTATCTTTATGACTTTTAGGATAAAAATGATTTTCATTTCCTAGGTCGTTTTTGAATATTATTATTTTGTATCCTAATTTTTTCATGAACTCAATATCTTTATCATCAACACCTATATAGCCCTTATTAATATTGTGTCCACAACAGCAACCATTCGTATTAATTTTTAATGACCACAAATATTTAATTTCTTCAACTATACATTTATCTATTCCCATCAACTCGCCATTAGGCATTTTTAATGTAATTTGATTATCATAACTACCCATTTTTACATTAATACAATCGCACATTTTTATTATTTATTTCCTCTTTTATCGCAACCCCTTTATATAAGACTGGATATCATTAAGGCAATCCACATTAAATATAGTTCCGGTTTCCGGGAAAAAGGCGTATTGTCTCCACCTTCCAAACCATTTAATAATTCCAAGTCTATCGCCATAAAGTTTAGATGTTACTTCGATAACTTTTGTTTTGGGCTTTTTCCCTATCACGTTAAATTCAAGATATTTGCTCAATTCTTCCTCCTATCAATTTTGAATAACATTTTTCGCAAATTATTTTATTCTTTCCTTTTTTAGTAATACAGGCCACCGGACTATCTCCATCCTTAAATTTACCGCCACAAATAAAGCACTTTCTTTTGCTCCAAATAAGTCTTGTTAAATCATTTTTCATTGAGCATTTTACTTTAACAAAATGCGTAACCTCTACTTTGGAGTTTACCAATTTCTTTTTATATTCTTTGCCTATTATTTCCATTATTCCCCTCCTAATAAATAAACTTTTGTTAGTTTCCGACCCCACTTTTTAGCCTCTTTAAAAGTGGAAAAACACAAATCGATTTTCCAGCCTTTAATTGCCGAACCCCGGTCATTACATTTACCCAGGCCATAACCTTCAATCCAAACCCTTTGACCCATGCGTAGAGGACCGTTTTTATCGTCTATAGCGACTGATCCCCTACCAGCCACGTCGCCTATGGCAGTAAAGCCATCATCAAAGGGATAAGTACATTCAGGCCCCGGATAGTATCCGGTGGCTTCCAGGATAAAATATTTTGGCTCTTCTCCATTTCCTTGTTTAGGTATAGCTATATAAATTATTAAGATTAATATTATAATTTCAATTATGATTATTAACTTTTTCATATTCTTTACCCCTAAATTATTTCCCCATTTTTTAAATCAAAGATAGGAAGATTCCCTTTTCTTTTCCAGGCTTCATGCGTGGCTCTATTCCACTTTGAAAAATTCTCCAGATATTTTATCTTTTTCTGGTAATAATCTAAATTACCATCCACTAAAATATTATTTAGGTATATTTTTGCCCGTGCAAAATCACTTCTTTGATTTTCAAATTCTTCCCCTTCACAAACTTTCCAGGCAAATTTATCCCCTTTATCACAAATTTTTATAGCTTCCTCCATTACCTTAACTTCCTTATCACTTAATTTAATAAAAGGAAGTTTCGAGAAAATATTATAGGATTTTTTCATAATAATTTACCCCCTATTTATTTTATTCTTTGAATTATAGATAATCCGGTATTGATTATTAATCTATGTGTTTCGTTAATATCTGCTTTTAATTCAAAAACTTTAAAACATATAACTATTAAAAGAATAAGCACGGTTAGAGCCCAGATTATTTTTGCTATTGAAATCCATTTTTTCATTTCGAAATTCACTTCCTTTTTTTACTTTAATTTTCTTAATAGATAAAAAACCTGCCCCAATACCAAGAATTAATAACGCTGCCAATTTTATAAGACTATATATATTTCTAGTTAAAATAACTATTCTCCTTCCTCTATTTTTTCCATGTTATAGTCATAGACAATATATTTTGTCCATCTTAAACCTATGTAGTTCTCAGTATCATAATCTACAATTTCTCGAAATGAATTAAAGTAAAAACCATTATTATTAAGATACCTTCGGTTGTCGGTAAAAGATTTTCCATAATCTTCCACATATACTGCTATCATGTGATTATAAAAAGTACCCTTGAATGATATCAATATTGTATATGCTTCAATACCATTCCTATAAGCCATAAATTGCCCAAAGGTAGAGAAGTCATTACAATCTCCCTTACCTGTTTTCCATAACGTATAAGGGTCAGGTGCATAAATTTTGTGTGCTTCATATTTGAAGTTCTTGTGCATATAGTTACCTATTAATTCTGGGGTATTTAATTCACTAATTAATTTAGCAAACTCTAAATCATCTTCAGGCCAAATCCAGCCATTAAGATTGAAAACCCCGCAACCGGTAAGAAATAAGACTATTGATAGAATACTAATAATTAAAAGTGTTTTTTTCATAATAATTTACCTCCTTTCATTTTTTATTTAGGGGGCTTGTCAGACCTCAAGCCCCCTTCTCCTTAATGCTTATTTAACGTGGGTAAGTAGTATAATCAGTATATTGTACGAACCACTTACCTTCATCTACGCACTCAACGGCCTTTGAATATTTTTCTTTCACTTCGTCTTCAGTTCCAAAAGCATACTTAAATTGAGTGTAAGTTCCGATCATTGTACCGCTGGTTCCATCTTCATCAACAACTATTTCTACCTGACCTACAAAATTATTTTCTGTCTTTAATTCATATAAAGTATATGTAGCGTATCCGGATAATAATCCTGTTTCCTTGATAAATACGATTCCTTCAAGTTCCATTTCTGGGGTCATGTTGTAATTGAAGAATTCGTTTGGATCAACGAAACACCAGCCTTCACCATCCTGGATCAATGTTGCAGGGCCAAGAGGGTCGTTATACCATATACCACCAATGATTATTTCTCCGTCAGGATGATATCTTATAGCATCTTCAAACCAGTTAATGGTAATTGTTTTTTCTGGTTCAGGAAATAACCAACAACCGGTAAGTAAACCAGCAATCAATATAACTGCCACCAACACAGTTAGCTTTTTCATTGTTTTTTTTCACCTCCTTTCTTGTGGGGCCTGGCCCGGTTAAAGGGTCGATAAATTATAGTGGTCCTTACTTCACCATAATCTACAATAACCAAGCCAGACCCGATTTTAATTTAAATATCTTATGGGTCCTTACTCTTATTTTTCTTCAATTTTTGCCACTTCTATTATTTTTTATATCTTCCTTAATTATTTTTAATTTCTCTCCACAATCACAAAAACAAACTTTGTATTTCAAGGCCCAGCCATGCCAGACCTTCCCACATTTAGGACACTTTACTTTTGGCATCGATATTCACCCCCTTTATTTATTATTGATTTGAACCTGTGATTTGCCTGTGATATGCAAATCTTTCATTTAATATTTTAATATTACTTAATAAAAGACAATTTAATGCAACTCTTGTTAATCCATTGGTGACTAATAAATTACGAAAGGTTTCGTCAAAAGTTACTTTTCTTTTAGTGCCTAACTTCATATCTTCTTCAATAATTATCAATTATTCTCACCTCCTTTTTTATCAGGCCCCCGTTTAGGTTCTTTAGTTAAGATCCAAAGTCTTGGCAAAAACCTTAACTCAACCTTGCGGGGGCCTGTTTTACATTTATCCCTAAAATAAAAATAGCCAAAACAAAAAAGACCAAATACCAACAGGAGCACCGCGAACCTGTCGGATATTCGGTCTTAATTATCTGGCTATATTAAATTTTAAATTATTAAACTTTTTTAGTGATACTTACATCTGGTATGCATATGATACATTATAGGACGTTGTAAAATCTATAAAAAATAAAATATTTCCCGAATACCCGACCAATATTCAATTTTGGCTGACCCTGGATACTTGAGCACCATTGCGGTTTTCACCTTCCTAAATTACTTTTTTAGTTTTATTTTAATTTATCTATTATATTATCTATAACTGCCCTGGTATTCTCGCTCTGAGGGATAGTCTTACCTTGCTGGTATCTATTGTATGTGCCATAACTTACCCCGATAAAATGAGCCATTGAGGTAGGACTTATATCATGCTTTATAGCGAGATTAACCAGCTTCTTGATTCTATCATCTTTTATTAAATTTATATCTATTACATTTCTTTTTCCCATGATTTTCCTCTATGGATATAATAACATATGAATGTATAATATGTCAAATTTTTTATAATATTTTAATAATTATTGTTATTTCTTATTTTATTACTAAAATTCTTTTTCATCTTTAATTTTTGATATACGATATTAAGTTCTTGATCCACCACATTATTTAAATAGTTAAGTAAATTGGGATATATTTTTTTCTTTGATATAAAAGTTTCGTAAAATTCAACGATATATCCTTTTTTTGTGATGTCCACCACACCAATTGTAAAAACCTGGTCAGTTTTTTTAAAGATCATTTCACAATCTTTATATTGTATTTTTACAGTCATTTCAAAAGATATAATATTATTATTAGTAATTTTATATTGACCCACCCGACTACCCCCTTAAACACATATTTTTTTATCTTTTACATCTTATTACTACATAGAGGATTGAATATCCTTCTTTTTGGAACAAATAATCTGAGAAATATAAGTAAAAAAGGCAAAATGCCCATATATGCACCAGGATTAACGTAGACGCAAATTGTGCCTTCCGCTTATAATGCTTTACATAATATAAAATATTAAGCACATAAATATAGCAGAATTAGCGTAGAATTTTATAATATAACAAAAACTCCCTGGAACTTTTGATTTTCCAGGGAGCAAAATTATGGAGGTAATTTTAATGAAAAAGCACGTGCGGGCAAAGTGTAGACAATTTTATTTAGGAAGATCCGGGCATACAAATTCTTTTTCAGGGAATTTTTTATCCATTAACTCCCGGATCTGTTTTTTATTTATATGCAATATCTTCTCTTGTATATCATTGGCTACTAAATTTATATAGGTTTCATATCTCTCACTATGAATGTATTCCCTGTATTTTTCGTGATAGTCCTGATCATAGATTCCTAAAGACTTGAATATTTTGGTCCACAAAGGGATAGTTGCATTCTTCTCTAACCAGGAATCACCTAGGTATTGGGCGTAGGGTTTGACTTTTTAAACCAACCGACTGCATTAAAGAAACCTACAGCTATATCGATAAAATTACTTACAATGCCCAGTAATTTTTCTTTGGTAATAAAGGTAAATTCTAGGTTGTCATAAATTGAAGCAACGCTATCTAATATAACCTGCTTTTTTTCTGCTCCGAATCCAGGGGTTTCAAATTGCTTAATTAAGCTCAGAACCAAAGGAATTAACCCCCCTAATATCCCGATTAACTGTAATATCTTAGTCATCTGTTTTTTCACCTCCTTTTCCTGTTATTTTTTGGTAAAATTCAATTAGATTATTATTTTCTATAGGACCGGAATAGATAATTTTTCCACCCAGGTAGATCCAGAATTTACTCGGGCATGGTGGTTTAACATCAACATGAATACCCCATTTAGCTATCCCTATCCTCAAACCTCCTACTTCTTCAGCTATTAAACCTAACTCTATTGGTGTTAGACTATCAACTGTTATATCTGCCGCCTCTCCGTCAGGGTCCGGTATATGTTCAGATCCCGGGAAACCGCCTATTCTTTTATTTTCTTCTTCACATCTATTACCACTCAAAACAGTTACAGGTTTATGAAAATTAATCCCCCGGTCAATAATCATTATCATCATTTCAAGTTTAAATAGTAATAGACTACTTACCCGGACCTTTTTTCTTCTGCATTTAGGACAAGGACATCGAAATTCCCATTTACAAAAATTAGTTGAAAGATTACCTAAAGATTTTTTATTTTCGTCCATTTATTCTCCTATCAACACTTTCTATTAATTTACACAATTTATTTTGGTTCTCGCCGATATCTTTGAGTAATACTATGCTCTGATTATTCAAGTCGGCATTTTTTACGCTGTCATTATGTAAACTCTTTAAATCATTATTGACTAAAGTCCTGTAAAATAGCCTTTCTTCTTCTTGTATTTTATCGTGCTTATCTTCCCTTTTAGTCTGTCGTTTTATCAAATACCATACCAGGGCAACTACCAAAATTAACATTATAGCTGTGATTATTGGTGTTCCATATTCAGATATTGCCTTTCCTAATTCTATTGGATTCATTTATATCATCCCCTTTTACTTCTTAACTTCTTTAGTTGTTTCCTTTACGATTGGTTTATAAGTTTTTATTTTATTTAAAATCATATCCTTAAAGGAAATCATCGAGAATTGGCTAAGTCTATTCCCCAATTCTTCAGTGGCAAATTGATTGAATATCTGTTCAACCTCTTTAGCTAATCTCTCCAAAATAATATCCCCCTTATCCTTTTTTATAATCAAAATATGAATATCGCTTGGCGTTAAAACCAAGCGATATTTAATTTGTTATTTTTATTGTGGGCTGATTACTATTCCTTCAAGGCTTATAACAAAATCTTCTATAAGAGTAAATTCTTCGTCTGAACAAGGGATAACGTCCCTACCCCGAGCCCATATACCATCACCGTCATTGCTCCTACAAATATAACCTGCTATACCACCATAATATATCCCTATATAATCACCTGCATGAACTGTTATATTTACATCGTATTCATGATAACCCGCACTAACAGAACCAATTGTTTCATAGTCTCTTGTAGATAAACGATTTACACCTACTGTATAAAAACTTGCCACTTGAACATTACCTAAAGCTGATTGTGCATAGAGCATTACTTGTCTGATTGCTCCTGAATATGAAGCTGGATTACCTTTGTTTACGGATGTAGTATTGTAATTCATACCATACCCTCTTTCTTTCGCTTCTTCTCCTATAAATGTTCCAACATAATCTGGGTTAGGAGTAGGACTGTGCATTTCTATAGCTCTTGTTATGTTATATTCACTTACTTTATCCAAATTATAATCCATAGCACGCCACCATCTCAGTGTTTCTCCTATCCTGGATAGATAATGATTTACAATCGTCTGAAAGGAACTCGCCTGAATTGGGTAATAACTCACATGGCTTGAATAATCTAGTTTGCCATTTACCACAAAGACACCTAATGCGTGAGCATCTTTTTTACCAGCAGCCGTTGTTTTCTCTACGTGGATTTGATAGACTTCGTATCCGTGTGTATGAGCTGCATATACATTAAAAGTAGATCTGTCATTACAATCTCCATCTTCATATAACCATTGTTGATAAGGACTATAAGGCGGTATTTGGTCGCCATCGGAAAAGAAATTATCCATCCCATACGTACAAATTTCCTCTGGGGTATCTAAACTTGCTATACAATTATTAAAAGTAGCATTAGCAGAACTCCATCCCGTAAGGTTAAAATAAAAACGAGTTATATCTCCTCCACAACCACCTAAACATACTAAAGCCAAAATCAAAACTCCAATTATTATTAATTTCTTCATTATTTTTTCACCTCCTTTCATTATTTAATAAAAAAAGAGCCAAATCTATTAAGGTTTTTAACCTTTTTAAACTTGGCTCTCTAAAAATGGAGCTCTAATTTTATTTAATTTTTAGATTCTATTTAAGTTCCCAGTCTCCAGGTGGGTAATTTTGCTTAATTAACTCTGTTTCATATTCAAAGATATCAACATCCGTTATATAAGAATCAACAAAAAGTCTTTTGTGAGTAATAATTTTTACATACGCAATAGCCTCATATCTAATATCAGGATCGTAAATATCCTCTCCGATTACCTCGGTTTGTTTATAAAATTTATCGAGATAAATTATCAGTGAGGCATCACCCTCAGAATTAGTATTTATGTATTCCTCCCATTCATCAACTTTATTATACCAGATTCCACCAGTTATACAATAGTATTTAGCTAATTCATATTGTCGATTAATAATTGCCTGCCAGTAGTCATAAACCGCTTCTTCTGCCCTCATCCATTCAGGTATCCCTGGAGGAATTATCCCATTACCAGTCCCACAACCGGTTAATACTACAATCAAGATTATTACCAAAACCGATAACAAAACTTTTCTTTTCATTTTATCCCTCCCAAGATAAAATTTATTTAATTTTTAGATTTTATTTGAGCTTCCAAGTTTTGGGTTTGACCAGATACATAATGTAATTATATAATGTCTCTTCTTCAGCTAAATAACTATCCCCATAACCAGAAGTATTAATTATAGTAAGATCAAGATTTACAGTAGCATCGTTTTCCATTATCTCGATTTTATTGTAACAAATAACAAATTCAAGGGTTGAAGATAATGGATATAAAATGGCTTCATATTCCCCGACTATATTATAAGCATCCCCATCTGGAATACAACAACCTTTGGCTAATCTATACCAACCTTGAGAGATCGCATACCAATAATAATCAACTAATTCCTCTATTGTATCCTCTTCAGTCCAATCAGGATTCCCTGGCGGAAGCATCTCGCAACTCGTTAATGTTAAAATTAAAAAAATAATAGAAACTAATAACAATACTTTCCTTTTCATTGCTTATACCCCCTAAATTATCTTTAAACTCCCAATATATAATACGATATAAGCAAAGGGAAGTTACCGTTAATATTGTAAATCTTTTTTCAAGATAGAATTCGCCTCTGTAAAATATCGAACAAATATCTCTACTCTAACCCGTTCCATTTTGTAATCACTTGACCATTCCATTTAGTAATCGTTACGCCATTCCATTTAATGCCTGCAACTGTCTCACCTGTTCCATAAAGACTTATAGCATCATCGGTATAATTCCAATCAAAAGTATAATCTGTAACATTAGTTGCGTTACCTGTGCAGCTCCAAACTCCACTTTCTCCAGCTGAGGTATTTTCTATATAACCATCATTAGAAACCCATATTCCTAAATAATCACCAGTATGTACATCAAGGTCGACTTCACGGCTCGAATATCCCTCTGCCACAGTTCCAAGGTAAAAACGGTCACGGGCAGTAAAATTATTGGGAAATCCCGAAGGGTCTGGACGATAAAAAGTTGCAACGTAACAATCTGTTAAATCTTCATATACTGCATAAATTTCTACATCTGTAATCTTTCCGTCTGCATTTGCAGGATTACCTTTGTTAATAAGTGTTTTGTCGTTAACATAAGCATTTCTGTCTATCGCTGGCATTCCTATATCAATTGCAGTAGCCAAAACCACCATCTGGAATATGCAAAGTGTGATAGCAATTATTAATAATATTTTTTTCATAATTAAATCTCTCCTACGTCTATACTTGGGTCAAAAAATAGAATATCGGCAGATTTAGCTTGTCCTACCCTTTGAACCTGCTGGCCAGTGGTAGAAGGGGCGGTAGAAGTCATAGCCCCTGCAGTGGCACTGGCATAAATCATTGCTCCGGTAAAATCCCAGTCGTCATCCCGGATATAGCCCATAACTAACATATTACAGACTTGACCATCGGATACGGACTCAAGGGCAATTCTCAATCCCGGCATATTAACTGCTAAATCTGTATCGGCTTTTTTCCATCTTTTGGTAGTCCAATCAAAATATAATAGATCCCCAAAAACTACCGATTCACCGACAACCTGATAATCCAATAAACCTGAATAGGTATGATCGCTTGATAAAGCAGCATCAATATAAATATTTTTTTCATTTAATCTTAAATTATCACCCAAATCAGGGGAAGGATCATCTTCTAAATTCTGCATATAGTCTTTAGTGGTTTCGCAAAAAGTATTTACCGCTTGAGAGGTAGGTATCTCATAGTTAGAATCAACCGTTAAAGTAGTTTCAATAGTTATACCTGAAAATTCTACAACATTAGCAGAAGTATTTACCCGAAGTATCTCCGCCTCTTTTCCAGTATAAGAGGCCGGGGTATCGGTCAATTCCAAAAATGTAGTAATTCCACCTGCCCCCGGATAAACTTTAACCCAGTTCCCGGCCACAAAACACCGGTAAATTTCAACCGTATCGGTAGCTAAATACATATCATTTACCACCGGAACAGCAGGTTTAGAGGCATCTACTCCATAATTTAACCGGCCTAAATAGCCCCCGGTAGTACCGTTTTTAGGATATAGATCATCTCTTTTAGAATGGCCTAATAAATTCCCCAGATCATCGAGGATTTGCCTAACCTCATTGGAATCTTCCAGGGCATCGGCTTTATCAGCGGTACCCACATAGAAATTAGTACCGGATTCCTGGGTATATTTGTAATACGCGGTAAGGCCATTTATGCTAAATACCAGGAAGATAATCGATAAGATTATCCCTAACCATAATTTATTTTTTAACATTTTGAATCATCTCCTTTTGTTTATTTTTAACTTTCTTCACTACGACTTAATAAATAAAGAAACAGATCTTCTAATTTTCTAAACTTATTAGCGATAGTAACATTGAAAACATAATATATAATCTCTCCACCTGAATCAGCAAGTTTATAAGGTACTTCGGCTTCAGCAGCCGGTTTATAGCCTATCACTGCTTCAGCAGCCGGTTTATAAGGAACTTCGGCAGTACCATAATACTCAATTACATCAACCCGAATTAATTCTATTTTCTGTACTATAAATTGCTGATTAATGTTTCTCTTTGTAGAATTCAAGGTTATTATCTGACCGCTCTTAATATCACTTCTATTAGTTATAAAAGTGGCATTAACAACAGGATTGGCATTCTGTAATAAATCGGCTTTGGCTACTTCACTAGCCCAGGCTATATTGTCAATATTATTATCAGTTATACAAAATTCAAAGATGCCATCCCCCCCTTCAATGGCTTTAACACTATCTATAGAATCTTGATCATCTCTTTTAAGACAAATTGGTACTCCAATAGAATAATAACCAACCAATAACTCAACCCCATTCGCAGGGGTAGAGGTGTTAGTTCCAAGAGACAATGCCTTTGTAGTTCCATTTAACATAAAATCATAATAAAGCGGGTTGTCTACCCCATCCCAACCGATTGTCTTAATCACTCCATCCACCGTTATAGTAGGAAGATGTTGTATATATACTGTTAAATATTGGAAAGTTTCATATCCTACAGCTAAATATATGCCTGAAGAAGAAAAGTCAACTCCAATAACCCTGGCAGCAGGTAAATCTTCTGGGTCATCTTGTTTAATAAATAGGTCTACAGTGTGTTTGTAAACTGTTAAGAAGGGTGTAGTGTTATGTCCTACAGCTAATTGCATTCCATCAGCAGAAAAATCTACATCATTAGCATCCCCAGTGGGTAAATAATCAGGATCAGCCATTTTAGTAAATGTATCCCCATCCCTTTTATATATTGTAATGAAAGGTGTAACAGCATGCGCTACTGCTAAATATATTCCATTTGGTGACCAGGATATGCTATTTCCGTTTCCGGTAGGTAAGTTAGCAGGATTGCCTAATTTGGTAAAAGTATCCCCATCACGTTTATAGATTGTAACAAAAGGACTGACATCATGTGCCACTGCTAAATATACACCATCGGGTGACCATCCTACACCATTACCATTTCCAGCAGGTAAGTCGGCTGGGTTACTTAGTTTAGTAAAAATATCCCCAGCTCTTTTATATATAATTATATAAGGAGTGCCGTCATTAACAGCAGCCAAATAGGTGTCATCTGGGGAAAATTGAACATCATTTGCAATCCCTGCTGGTAAATCAGCAAATGCAGGTAAGGCAGTAAACTGATCATTATCTCGTTTCCATACTCTTATCTTACTTCCAGCATTGTAAGCAGCCGCTAAATATATATCATCACTTGACCAAGCCACTGCAAAAACATCGGTATCTGGTGTTACACTAAAGAATGATAAGGCAGTAAACTCGTCACCTTCCCTTTTCCACACTTTTAAACAATGATATTTTGTATAACCAACGGCTAAATAAACATCATTATGTGAGAATTGTATTTTTGTAGCTGTGGCACCTAAGGGAAAGTTGCTTGTTAAGAAGGTTAACGGTAAATTCTCAGCCTTAAACATACAATTCCATTCACTACTTACGCCATCTGCAACAAAAGCTTCTCCCATAAAATCTTTTATGTTTGAGCTTTTTACAAAAATCCTATTCCTTATTTGAGATATATTAGTATTAATTATTAAGTCTTTATAGTCTGCCTGATTATCATCTAATTGAAAAGGTGCCGGATAAGTATTTTTAGCAAAAAAATGGATATCTTTGTCATAATCCACATACCATTCATAACCACAAATCTCGGCTATTTTAGTTATAGCATCTGAAACTTGAATATAATCAAAAGATATATCACTTATGATAGGACCATCAGCTACATTATTAGTGGTGAAGTCAGGGATAGCTACGCCAAAATCAAATTCATGAAAGTGGGCAATCGCTTCTTCATCGCTCGAATTTTGAAATGTTACCGCTGCTACCGTTACAGGATAAAATCCATTTAGAGATATTTCGTTCCAGGCGGGCCAGTCTTTGAAAGACCCAGCATATATCCAATGCCAGACCTTCTCATACCGAACATGAAGAAATATTGCAGATATGCCAGATGGAATACCTGCTTTGAAACGAACTTTAGTACAAGTAATTCCTGATATAAATAAATGGAGATAGGACCCCCATAGGTTTGGTGGAATTAGAGTAGAAGCATAAGTAGAATCATCATCATCATAGGCATTAGTTTCAGATTCCCATTTATCATGTTCATCCCAGTGGCCGATAGGTGACATCCAGGATTCAATAGCAGTATATTTAGTAATTATATCTTTTATGATATCTCCAGCTTTTTGATTTACGTAGTGTTCTGCCACCAACCGCTTATCAAGATCCCGCGTGTGATCTATACATTCAACTGGATATTTTAAGAGATTAGGAGGCAAAAAACTTTCTTCTTTAGATAAGATCCTACCTGAAAATAATTTTTTAGTGCCTTCCTCAATTAAAACTTCTTCCCCGGGAATAGGGGCAACAGCTACATCATTACAGATAAAGTCAAAGGAGGCAGAATTAACCTTGCTGGTTAGCTCATCTCTTATGCTAAGGGTCCGGGCATCCACATATTCAGTTTTATCCACCCCACCGATTTTAACCGATATACCCAATTTAGTGTCTCCTCTTTAATTCTATCTTTCTCAATACTTCATCACTTATGGTTACCGCCAATCTCTTAATATCTACATCACTGGCAATCCTGTTATCATGAATGTCAATATTTATTTTGGTTTCTCCAAAACCCTGTGCGGTAATACTCGAAATACCCACTGGGCCACCGCCGGCAAAAGCAGGGGCAGGGGTAGGAAATCCCCCGGCAATAGCATCGATTAAATTAGAAGGGAACATCTTAAATCTCTTAATGAAGTCGGTCATGGGCTTATCGATTATATATTCGCCTGGAGTTACTGCAGCAATAATACTATCAGTTCCACCGCCTATTTGAAACCTTTTTACTTCTCCACCTAATTGATGATAGCCTATGCCACCAATAATTGGAATAGTTGGAACTCCGAAGATCCATTTAAATACATAAAAGGCTGCAAGCCGAGCCAACTCCTTAATAACAGTATCTACTATACTTTGAAAAAGTCCTTTCATGGATTCTCCGAGAGTTTCAGTTCCAGATAATATATTATAAAAAGCATCAGCGAGGGCATTTTGGGAAGCATCTATAACATTTAATATGCCAGCCTGCATCGTTGTTTCAAATGTATCCTTAAACTTATCTTTTAATCTATTAAAAAATGTTTCCCAGGGGCTTATATTAGGAGGCTCCTCTAATGCTTCTCTTGCTTTCTTATACCATAAAGTAATTAGTTCTGCAGCAACCCCAGCCTTTTCAAACATCTCTCTTTGCTCATCAAGTTTTAGGATATCATAAGCTACTGAATCGGTTAATTCAAGTGTCCTGTCTGTAACATCTTTAGTAGTCTCTTTTAAAGTCTTTTCTGCCTCGGTAGTTTTATCTATCCCTTCTATCTCTTTATTTCTTACTTCGTTCATTCGTTCTATTGCTTCTCTTTGTTCATCTGTACTTAATTCTGATTTTTTTATTACTTTTATATAGTCATCATATTTCTCATTTATATTTTTTATTTTTACTTCATAAGGAAGTTTTGTTAATTCAAAAAATCTATCTTCTACTGCCTTTGTAACCCTTGCCACCTCTTCCATAATATCTTTATTTTTGCCAATTTCTTCATTTACTTCTTTTAGTCTTTTAATTTCTAACTCAATCCATTTATTTACAACTTCTTGATCTACTCCCTTTTTACGATAGGCCTCTGCCAATGAATACAATTCCCTTTCAGCCACTTCATAATCGTTATGCTCTAGGTCAAACAGTTTATTTTCAATTTCTGTTTGAGCATTTGCAAGTTCTGCAGCTTTTGTTTTTTCTTCCAATGCTTTTTGCTGTTCTGTCTCTTTCTGAGTCAGTTCATCCATTAGTTTTTTGGCTTCTTCATCTAATTTTAGCTTTTCTTCGGTTACATCAATCCCCTCTTTTTCAGCCTTTGTAAGTTCTTCCCTTGTTTTATAGAGGATGCCCAGTTTTCTATTTATATCAACCAGCTCGGCTGCATATTGTTTGTAATAGATAGTAGCGGCCATTGCATCTTCAGTATCCCAATCAATTTCGCTCATTGCTAATTGCAATTCATTTGCCCTGACAGCAAGTCCATCTATTTCTCTATCAATATCTGCTAAAGCCATATCAGCAAGACCTAACTTAAGTTTATAGGCTTCTTCTCTTGTTTCCTTAATATATTCCGATAATTTCTTAAACCCTATAACTATACCTGCAGTAACCGCAAAAGGTAAAAAAGCCCCCGATAATAACGTAACTCCAGTAATTAGACTTGGCAATATTACCGCTATTGGTCCGAGCACCATTAAAGCTATACCTAAACCAGCTCCCCATTTGAGTATTCCTTCAACCAATGGAGTATTTTCTTCAGCCCACTCTTTAATTTTGACTACCATTTCAGTAGCTTTTTCTATTAGGGGAGTAATGGCCGGGATCAAGGTATCTCCAATCATCCTTCCCGCACCAGCAAAAGATCCTTTTAAATCGGTCATCCTATCGGTAAATTCGGCTGCTGCGGTGGCTGCTTCGGTGGTTATAGTTATACCCAGCTCTTTAGCTTTTTCCATCAATTCCTCAATACCTTCACCACCAATTTTTAGCATCGGTAATAATTGAGAACCATATCTTGATCCAAATATTTCACCGGCCAGAGCTACTTTTCGGGTTTCATCATCCATTGCTGCTAATTTCGTAGCTGCCTCTTTCATTACGTCAACCGTAGGCCTTAAATTGCCTTCGATATCTATAACAGATATACCTAATTCCTCAAAAGCATCCTTAGCTATTCCTGTTCCATCCGAAGTTTCTTTTATGCCTTTTGCTAAAAATCTAAGTGAATTTTCGAGAGTAGTTACATCAGTACCACAAATACTTGCAGTATAGGCCAGAGAAGAAAGATCTTCGACTGCGACTCCAGTTCGGAGGCTCATCTTATCGAATTGATCACCAACCGAGGCAGTTTTCAAGACAATAGCAGTAAAAGCAGCGGTAACTGCAGTCCCAGCAACGGTGGCAATTTTACCGATCTTACCTACCTTTTCAGTAAAGCTAGTTACATTCTTGCTGGATTTATCTAATTCACCTTTTAATTTTGAAGCGTCACCTAAAATATTAATCCAAATATCAGCCAATCTACTTTTTCACCCCCATAAAAGCCAAAAATGCCTTATAAAAAGTCATTTTTAGATTATAGACTTCGCGGGCATCTTCCATTATCCAGTCTAGATCATTAGGGGGAATTGCCAGGATATCTTTATACCCATAACCATAGGCAAAAGATAAGACTTTTGTTATTTCCCGGAACCCCCCGGCCTGAAATATTTTTTTAACCCGGCTATTTGCACGATTGCTGCCTGTACTCTTTCAAAATCATCAACATCAATCATCTCTTCAAATTGATCTATAGTTATATCCTTTGCTTCTGGATTCCATTTTTTAATTACAGTCAATAGGGTATAAAAACTATAATCGTAAACTGCAATCTCATCTTCATTTTTTACTTTCTTCTTTTCTATGTTTAATTTCTTAATATCCAGCATAGAAAGAGGCTTGATTATATACTCTTTATCCCCTATTTTAACCGGAGAAGTATAGAACTTTTCCTTTTCAACTTTCTTTTCTTTGGCCGGATTGTAACTATCTTTTCCACCTACAACTTTTAATCCTTCAAGTTTTGTTTCTTTTTTAATATCTTTTTTATTTTTAGGCATAATAATCCCTCCTTATTATTAGATAACTAAACAGAATACCCCAAAATCGCTAACTAGGATAGCCTATTTAACGAAATTTTAACTCCGCCCTTAGGGTTTTACCTTAACCTGCATATATAGTATGCGGTTGATCATCAATCAAAGTAACTAAAAGTGCGTAAGTAGAGCTATACTTTGCCTTTCCGGTAACCGCAACGGATATCCTTCCCGGACCGCTTATACCAATAGGCCATGCTAAATATCTAAGTAAAGGTATATCGAACTGTAAGCTAAATTTAGTTGAAGCGGCATCACCCGTAATAACTGCGCCTTCAAATTTAATTATCATCTGCCGTTCAGTTCCAGCAAGGAATAAATCATATTCAGTTTTATCGGTAAAGTCCACCGTAAAGCTAACAGGTATTTCCCTATAACCGGTTCTAATTATCTTTCTAGGTGTGGCCGTATTATTTAAGGCATATTTAGCTACACACTTATTATCCCAGTTTAGAGTAAAACTTTCTAAATCATTATATCTATCATCCTCAACTAAAGTTGTAGCTTTTAAACCCAAATAAATCTTGGCATCGGACCAGACAAATGGATTAGTGGCTTCAAGTGAGTTTCCAGTCTTTGGATCTACATAACCAGCATTCCCAGCAATAATTCCCAGATTAGCTTTTAAGATTTTATCGGTAATGGAAAAACTCAAACCAAGAGTATTAACCACACAGCCTAAGAACTGATAAGATTTATTACTTTCATCTCGGAATACTTCCAGAGTATAAGGCCATAATGGAGTATCCTTTTGACCTGCACCAAATTCTTCAGCTAAGGTCTGCATTGGGGTAAATATATGCTTATAGGCTTTGGTAGCTTCACCAGCAACTACTACCTTAACATCATCAATCCGGACTGCAAATTCATCCATCTCGTCTTCCATTATTAAAGCAATACTAATTGCTTTATCCATTTCAGCTATGTTAACTATATTAATGGTATGCTCTGTCCAAACTCCCGCTACAAGCATCGCTGGAATATCTACGTCGTCATGGGTCCCTGTAGCCCCACCGAGTTCATCTTCACTAATTCTAAACTTTAAATTACCATCAGCAGTAACTTTATCACACTTTAACCAGAACTTATATTGAGTAACAGCCGGAGGCCCAACTAAATCACGTTCAACTATTACAGCAGAGGCTATAACATTGGTAGTAACATGCCCCTTAGTAACTTGTATTTTAGACGAATATGAACCTTTTTTCTTATCAACAGAATCCAAGCTGGTTATAGTTGTATCAACAGAATCCCATTCTGTTTCACAATCACATATCTCGGTCTCGGTAAAATCGGCAAACCCGCCATCAGAGGGAGCACCTAAAGCACTTCTAAATATATGACCGATACTCAACGGATGCACTTCTACCACCAAAGGACCCCCAAAGGCTTTTTCGCCCTGGTAGGATTTTGGCTCATCAAGTATCCCTCTTTGTATAGCGCTTATAACATCCTCAATATCCCTGGTTAAACCTTCAGATACAAAAGGTAAATAAACATCGTTAACACCATCTACTCTTGTTTTCCATTTAACCTCTTTTTTAATTCCTATAAATCCTCTGTTTCCTTGTGGCATTATTTGTCAACTCCTTTCTTTTTAGATTTTTTAACTTTTCTCTTTTTCTCTTTGACTAAATCAAAATAGCCGGAGTCTAAATATTTTTTTGCCTTTGCTTCATCATCAGTTACTACGAATTCATTAGGCTTGAAAGTTCCTAATCCGACTACTTCCAATTCGCTATTACGATTATATTTTAATAACATAAGATCACCCTCTTTTTATTCCCTGGTTACAAAATTTTGCCTTAAAGTTATTTGCATATCAATTCCTACCCCCCTGAACGGATAAGAGTCAAAATCAAATCTGGTATTCGGGAAGCTAAAATATAGACATTCTCCATCCAGATCTATGTGAGCCCCCAGGGCTTTCTTAATATCGAAATTAATGTCAAGCACCCCTTTGGTGGTGGCATCTCCGACTATCTGTTTATCCACATCAAATATTTTTATATAGGCCCAGATAGTGACAGTAAAATTTATCTCCATTTTGTGAGGCATGGTTACCGGTTCTTCCGGTGCATTGGTAGGCTCTAATATAATACAGGGAAACATATTAACCGGAATATTATCCCTGGTCCCCGAATATACCACCTGAATATAAGGATTTAAAACGGTATCCTCTTCTAAAATGGTTTTAATTTTATTCCAGATTGTCTCTAATTTCATCTGGTTATCTCCTCTAAATATTCAGTAAAAACTTTAACTATATTCTTTTTATCCTCTTCCTGGAAGAGCAAAAATTTCCTTTGTGGTATCTTGACTATTCTTGCCTTCTGGTGAACGTGTTTAACAAATATATCTTCTCCACCGATAACAAAATGTAAAGCCTTCGCTTTTACCGGGTAAATATCCCTGGCCGGTATCTTAATTGACCCGCCTTCCTGGTGTATTTTCATATAACCAAGATTAGTTCCGATCTGTGCTTTCTGATTAGATACTACTTTATAGACAATAGAGCCTTTTCCATGTCCGGTATCCTGCAGGATCTTCGCTCCTTTTCCTTCTTTTCTCCGCATAGCTATAGTCATAGGGGAAAGTGGAGCCCACCTTTTAGGCCTGCCCTCTGCTCTAAAGTTTTTATCAATAGATCTAAGCATTAAAATACCGCACCGTTTTAAAGGAATCCTAAGATCTTTAGCTTTATTCCCGGCTTTTTTTAATAGAGCCTTTACCTTCTCGTCGTTTTTAATCTCATAACTGATTAATGCTCCATTAGTCATCGGCCAGATCCTCTAATTTATTAGGATCAGTTTTCCAATTAGTTTCATCCCTTTCATCGAAGGTCCGTTTATAGTCTTTTGTAGTAGATTGAATTGCCCCCACGTCTATGGTAATACCTTCAATCTGTTTCCTACCTTCGGCAATATCTTTAAGGGTCTCTTTTGCGTCTTTATATTTATCGATCCAGGTATTTATGCTCGGTGATTTCCCTGAATACAGGCCCCGCATTACATAATAAGAGGCAATATCCTCAGTTAAAGATTCTACGATAGCCGGGAATAATCGTTTAATTGTATGCGTTCCTGTCCCTTGATCGGTTATATCTATTTGAATACCGGATATTGCATCGTCTTTCCTGATAGCCACTTTTATATGAGTAGAATCCAAACGTATGGCATAATATACGATATCTGCTACCAAAGGATCGGGCAATTTATCAGTAGTCTTAAATTGAATCCTTGCCCCGGTAGGAATATCGATATCTACGGTAATTTTATCTTCGGTAATCTCGACTTCTGCAGTAGTTATCGATTCATCCTTCTCACCAAAGACATCAAGGGCAGCCAACATATCAGACGAAAAAGCTGCCCTTACTTCTGCATCAGCTTTAATAATAGCCTTAGCCAATAATAAAGTAGGCACTTCGGTTGCTGACATATTTAGATTAGTCAATACATCAATATCATCACAAAAAGACATCTAAATCTCCCTTATAATCAGAGGGAGAGAACATAATCCTCCCCCTCTAATTTTATTTATTAGGTAATTGCTGGTTCTATTCTATATCCACAATCAACACAAACTATTTTTTCAGTTTCTATGTCGCCCACTTCAAACCAATCACTATGTTTTACTTCTATTCTTGCCCTTCTGGTTTGAAATTTTTGAGACTGAAAGGTATAACCCAAAGAGAATTTCTTTATTCCGGGCTTAGGCTCTACATAGGCTAATATGGCATTCTTGCCCCAGAGATAAGATAAAACCGCGGTCTTACCTTCTTTGGCTGTATTATAACCAGCTTCGCCGATGATTACTTTTTTTACTCCAAATAATTCAGCCATAAGATCAGTAGTGAGTACACCCTTTTGGCTATATTGAATCAGTTTTAAAATCTGGGGATGGTGTTTCAGCTTATCATAGACGGCCTTTCCTAATAGCAATACATTGGGCTCTCTGAAAATTACTGCATGTATAGCAGCCTTCCCGGTTTCAATATCTCCTATAGGATCAGAGTCTAAATCAGGGGTAGCTTGATTATAAACATCCCATTTAATGGTCGGAGTAACCTTAGTTAAACTTGCTTCCAACATATCTTTAATCCTCATCTCTAAACCTAAAGTAACAATGTCGGTTAAAAATTCTACGGTATCTACTTCAAGATTTAGAGGTTTGTCTGCGTTGTCTCTTTCTATATCATCGATTAAATCATTTAAGGCATGCTCATCACAGACATAACCATCAGTGTCTACTTTCCAATCCACAGTTCTTGATTCGGTCTTGGGTGCCCTTAAAGTCTTGGGAATCCTAAACCGATCAGCCTTAGAATCATATATATAATATATATCCGATTTCTTTTTAACCGGTACAATCGGCATTATTTCTGTTCCGACATAAGCCGCATTACGGTATTGTACGGAAATATTAGTTAATATTTGATCTCTATGAACATTATTAAGTTCTGGCATTTATTTTCAACTCCTTTCTTTTATTAATTATTTATTAAACGGTAACTTTAAGATGCAATTTAGTAATTAAAACTTCTATTACATCATATAATCCACCTACTGCAGCAGTGGATTCTTCCAGAGCTATTGCTCCGACATAATCTTTATCTGTAACTGCTACGGCCCCGTGTCCGTCAGTAACAGTAGGAGTTAAGAGTGCATTTTCACTGCATGTTGCAGCCATAACCAATTTACTCGTACCTAATAATCTTACCCTGGCAGCCTTTTTGTCAGCAGGATAATTCTGTAAAATTCCGATAGAAAGTTCGCCGGCAGTATCACAATGAACAATACCACCAGACCCATCAAGTTTTACAAAATGATATTGATAATTAGTTAAGGCCTCACCAGCTTTAAAAGTTATATCTAAAGTTCCAGCAGTAGCTTGAGACATTATTTAACACCTCTTTTCTTTAGTTAATTTTATTAAATTATTTTTTCTTCTTAGGTTCAGTAGTATCTAAAACGGCCAATACCGCATCGCGGTAAGATACGCCTTTATGCTCATCTATGTATTTCTGAACCTTCTTCTCTTCCGAAGTTAATTTATCTTCCCCTTCTTCCTCTTCTTCTCCACCTTTGCTTAATTCAGTAAAGATAGAATCTGAAAAGTTAGGTTGTAATTTGATAAATTCTTCCAGAAGATATCTTTGAGAAATTTCTGTCTCTTTACCATCTGCGGTAAACTTTATCTTCTTTTCATCAGAAGCCGACTCTACAAGAGCCATCATAATCTCCTTCTGTTTAGGAAGAAACCGCATATTGGTCTCTGAGCAATTAATATCAATAAAGGTTTTAATTTCAGCAGCTCGTTTTTCTTCGTTAGTTTTATCTAATTTTTCTTGTGCTTCTTTAGCTTTTTTCTCTTCGGCTTCAAATTTTTCTTTGAATCCTTTGGCTGTTTCCTTCTCTTTATCTGCTGCCTCTTTCTCCTTTTCTAGTTTCTCAAAATCTTCCACTGCGACATATTTCTTTCCTTCTACTTCAGTGATCTTGATTCCGTTTGGCATAATATACTCCTTTCTTGTTTTTTCGACCTTTTCAGTCTGTTTATTTTCGACCTTTTCATATATAATTAATTTAGCATTTTCATCAAAATCATATAAGGCAGCAATATCTTTTAAATTGGTTACTGCCGGTAGATCAGCACCCAAAAAAGCTATTGCCGAGAGAACCTTTTTATATATTTTCTTAGTGCTGGGCTCATTATAATTGTCTAAAATCTCACTAGATATCCTCTTATATGCTCCGTTTTTAATCAAATCATATAAGACTTTTGGCACTTCTTTGATGTTAACAAGTATTTTATCGCCTACCCTCTTTAGTTTGGTGATCCAGCCACCAGCAGGCAACCCCG
>Ga0210003_1000720_pt1 | contig 29960 bp, 20 predicted proteins | sample LantaG_FD_182804 | JGI IMG/M metagenome (GOLD analysis project Ga0210003, IMG submission 182804) | Deep subsurface microbial communities from Baltic Sea to uncover new lineages of life (NeLLi) - Landsort_02402 metaG (SPAdes) (version 2) | ecosystem: Environmental > Aquatic > Marine > Oceanic >... | reverse complement strand
CGGCTGACGTGCGGGTGAGGCTTACGCTGATAAACCTGGACGCAATCAAAGTTGTGAAGGAAGCCGAGGGCAAGAGGCAATCAGAGCCGGAGATCATTGCGGCCCTGAGGAAAGACCCCCTCATTCCTTTGCGCTTGAAGGCTGCCATAGCTAAAGTCAAGCAGGCGCTCGAAGACGACCTTACGCCTGCCGAGGAGAGGAAGGAGCTTACTGAACGCCTCGAGAATCTGAATGCGCTGCATCAGGAATATATAGCGGCGTTGAAGAGCATCATCATTGACGATGGCGAGGCGCTGGCGGTTCTGCGGGATAAGATCAAGTTGCTGGAGGATAAGATCGAGAGACTCCGGAAAGAGGTGGAAGACGGCGGCGACACCGGCAACATGGCGGAGCACCTGGTCCGGCTCAAGAAGGGCTATGGCGAGGCCCTCGTGTCGCTGGCTAAGATGATGAGCGCGTACGAACTCAGCCGGTGAGAGTTCGGCGCAATCGGTTGGATAGCATCGCGCGCAGCGGTCTGCGGCAGCATTGGAAGAACAGGTGAGTGTATGGCTTTGGTAGATGTCGAGGGTTTGCTTTCAGCAGTATCGCCGGAGGAACCATGCGGGCCGGATATGGAATACGCCCCGCAATTCCAGGAGCTGTTCCGCCTGCTGCAAACGGGTGGCGGCGACCAGGATGAGACCAACTGGGCGGAAGTCTGCCGATCGAGTTCGAACCTGTTGATGCAGACGAAAGACGTGCGCGTGATTTTGAGTTTGGCGATAGGTGCGTTGAAGGTGGAGGGATTGCCGGGGCTTCGCGATGGCCTGAAGCTGCTGGCGGGGGCGCTGGATTCATTCTGGGACAATATTCATCCGCAATTGGACCCTGACGACGACGAGCCTGCGATGATGCGCAGCAACGCGGTGGCCGAGTTGTCGCCGGACCCGCGCGGTTTTGCCGAAAGCGTGCTTCAACCCAAGAAGCGGCTGTGGGAGGCGGCGCTTGTTGTGGTGCAGCGGCGCCCGGTTACCTGGCGCGACGTGCTGATCGCACGCGGCGAGGTGCCGGCGAAGGAGACGGACTCGCCGCTCGATGCGGCGTCGCTGGAGGCCGCCCTCGCTGCAGCATCGCCGGACGATCTTCAAGCGACTGCTGGAAATTTGGCGGAGTGTGTCCGATACATAGAAGAGATTCATGGCATTTTTTCGGAAAAGAGAAGCCTCGCTGAGGCGCCCGACCTGAGTGACTTCAAGCAGGAGCTGCAGCGCATAAGCGTGTTTGTGGCCCAGCACGCGCCGGGCGGTGCCGTGGCGGTTGCGGAGGTTGCGGCAGGCGGCGAGCCGGTGGCGGCTGCGGCCGTCGCGCCGGTTCGGATGTCGGGGGAGATCACTTCGCGTGAAGACGTGCGCCGCGTGCTCGAGAAGGCCTGCAAGTATTTCGAAGCAAACGAGCCGTCCAGCCCGGTGCCCGTGTTGTTGAAGCGTGCGCTGCGGCTGCTTTCGATGAATTTCATGGAAATAATCAGAGACATGAGCCCGAGCGGCATGAGCGACATAATACAGATCGCCGGGCAGGATTCAGACGCAGAGACCGAGTAGCAGGAGAATGTCCGGCCGGGCCGGCGGGTCCGGGTGTCGGTTGAACTATTCGCGGGTCGACTCCGCAGTATGTTGGTGGCTTGCCAATTCCTGGCGTTTTTGGAAAGGAGCCGTGCATGGCAAAGGGCAGCAGTCAGAAAGACATCGGTCGCAACCGAGCGCCGCGCGTGCAGTTGGAGTATGACGTGGAGACGTTCGGTTCGATGCGCAAGGAAAACCTTCCATTCGTGGGTGGTATAGTCGGGGATTTCGCCGGCAAGGCAGAAGGTTTGCCCCCCGCCGCGGAGCGCGAGTTCAAGGAGATCAAGGCCGAGAACTTCGACGACCGCATGAAGGGAATCAAGCCGCGGGTTGCTTTCCGCGTGCCGAACACACTGACGGGCGAGGGCAACCTGAATGTCGATATGACGTTCGAGAGCATGAGCGATTTCGCGCCCGACGCCGTGGCAAAGAAGGTTGAGCCTCTCAACACACTGCTCGAGGCGCGAACGCAGTTGAAGAACCTGCTGGCGTACATGGACGGCAAGAGCAAGGCTGAAGATCAAGTGGCCGACATCCTCAAGAAGCTGAGCAACATGCAGCCTGAGGCAGCGGCTGATATCCTGAGCAAACTGAACCTGCCTTCCCCCGACGGGGACGGCGATGCGGATTGATAGGAGCAAACATCTATGGCTGAGCAAGATCCGAAGCAGTCACAGGAAGCACAACCGTCTGAAGCTCAGGAGTTTCAACCTGACGATTTCGAGGCCCTGCTGAACGGAAGCGTCAGCATTTTCGAGCCTCAGACAACCGCCCGCGAACAAGGCATCCGGACTGCCCTGCAGATTCTGTGCCAGGAAGCGCTCCGCAACACTGCCGTGGTCTCGGAAGATGCGGCGGAGACGATAGAATCGCTGATCGCGGAGATCGACAGGAAGCTGTCGGAGCAGGTGAACGCGATCATGCACAACGAGGAATTCCAGGCGCTCGAGGGTTCGTGGCGTGGATTGTATCACCTGGTGAACCACACCAACACCAGCGAAGGCCTTCAATTGCGGATGCTGACGATTTCGAAGCAGGACATGAGCAAGATGCTCAAGAAGTTCAAGGGCGCCCGTTGGGACCAAAGCCCGCTGTTCAAGAAAATCTATTCATCGGAATACGACGTGCTCGGCGGAACGCCCTACTCGTGCCTGATAGGCGACTACCAGTTCGATCACAATCCACAGGACGTTGAGATGCTTGGCGAGCTGTCGCGTATTGCTGCTGCGGCTCACGCGCCGTTCATCGCGGCGGCCGGGCCGGGGCTGTTCGGTATGAAATCGTGGGAGGACCTGAGCAATCCGGCCGATCTGACGGCGCTGGTTCAGACGCCGGAGTACGCGCCGTGGCACTCGCTGCGCGATTCTCCCGATGCGAAATACCTCGGGCTGACTATGCCGCGTTTCCTCGCGAGGCTGCCCTACGACCCCGAGAAGAACCCTGTTGAGGGATTCGATTTCCGCGAGGAAGTTGAGGGGGCCGACCACACGAAGTTCGTGTGGGCGAATGCTGCTTTCGCGATGGGTGCCAACATCACCCGTGCTTACGAGTTGTATGGCTGGTGCTCGAGAATTCGCGGCGTGCAGAGCGGCGGCGAGGTCGACGGCCTGCCGGTGCACACGTTCAAGACGGACGACGGCGGCACGGATATGAAATGCCCGACCGAGATCGCCATCACCGACCGGCGCGAGGGGGAGCTTGCCAAGAACGGCCTGATCCCGCTCACGCATCGCAAGAACAAGGACACCGCAGCATTCATCGGTGCTCAGAGCCTTCATAAGCCTGAAGAGTTTGCGGACCCGGACGCCACCGGCAACGCAAAGCTCGGCGCCGGCCTGCCGTATCTGTTTGCGGTATGTCGATTCGCACACTACCTGAAGGTGATCGTGCGCGACATGGTGGGCAGCTTCAAGGAGCGCGAAGACATGGAGCGCTTCCTCAACGACTGGATCATGCAGTATGTTGTGGATCGCGACGATGCAAGCGAGACAGACAAGGCCCAGCGACCGCTGAGGGCGGCGGAAGTGAAGGTCGAAGAGGTGGAAGGCAGCCCCGGCTACTACAACGCCACATTCTGGCTGCGGCCGCACTACCAGCTCGAGGGGCTGACCGCTTCGCTGCGGCTGGCTTCAAAGCTGCCGTCGGAGCGGGCGGAGTGATCATCGCGATGCTGCACGATATGCAGCGGGCTGGCGGAAATTTTCCAATGAATCGGTCGCGCGACCGAAGAGAACTGACACACGGGATAAGGAGTTTCAGCAATGGCCGATATGTTCATCAATATCGATGGCATCAAGGGCGACAGCACCGACGATAAGCATAAGGATTGGATCGAACTGGAGTCGTACTGTCAGAGAATGCACCAGCCGATGGGCGGGGCTCGTAGCGCACAGGGTGTCCATACGGGTGGTCGCGTGGAGCACGACGACTTCGTCCTCACCAAGCGTCTGGACAAGGCTTCCCCGTTGCTGGCGGAGTATTGCTGCACGGGCAAGCACATCCCCAACATCAGGTTCGAGCTGTGCCGTGCGATGGGCGAGAAGACCACGTTCATGGTCTACACGTTCAAGGACACGATCATCGCGTCCGTCCAGACCAGCGGTTCGGCCAACACCGAAGACCCGATTCCTATGGAAGAGGTTACGCTGCGCTACGGTGAGATTCAGTGGGAGTACACACCGACGGACATCACCAGCGGCGCCAAGAAGGGTGCTGCGGTGAAGTCGGGCTGGAGCGTTTGGACCAATAAGAAGATGTAAGCCCGGACCTGTAATCAGTAATGTCCCGGCCGCCTGCACGACATGGCAGGACCTGACGACAGACACGCGAGCGGCTGCCGATTCAGCAGGAGACTGCTCCGGCAGCCGCTTGTGTCGGATTCGCTCACAAAAGACCTTGACCAATGATCGGCAACGCAGCGCCGGCGGTGCCGTTTACGGAAGCTTCTCGTTTCCAGGAGTCGCTGTGCCTCTCGCCCCCAATGACCGCTTCCTTCCATGTCTGCTTCATCGGCTGAAGATGAAGGTGCCCGAGGCCTCGGGGCGCGGATATGTCCGCGGCATACGGCTCGACGACTACGTGGCATCGGTCTACCGCGACCTCGAGAACCTGCTGACGTCCAGCGCCCGTGAGCCGGATGACGAGTTGTACCAGTATCCCGAGGTCGCGGCGTCTGTGCTCAACTACGGACTGCCGCCGCTGTTCGGGCTGACGGCGTCGGGTATCAGCACGCGCGATATCGAAAAGCAGCTTACCGACGCGATCCGCCGCTTCGAGCCGCGAATAATGCCCGAAACGCTGGCGGTGCGCGTTGAGGTGAATTCGGAGAAAACGGATATCGGGTCGATCCAGGTCAGGATCGAGGCAGACGTGTGGGCGGACCCTTCGCCCGAGCATATCCTTGTGGCGACTCGCATCGACATCGACAGCGGCATGTGCAGAATTGAGAAGGCCCAGCAATGAACGGACGGTTCCTGAGCTTGTATCAGAGCGAGTTGCAGCACCTGCGCGGCATGGGCGTGGAGTTTGCACGCAGCAACCCGGCCGTTGCGCGAGGGCTGGACCTTCGGCCGAACGAATGCCAGGACCCGTGGGTGGAGCGGCTCCTGGAAGGTTTCGCGTTTCTCGCAGCACGCACGGCACTGAAGCTCGAGGCGGAGTTTCCGCATTTCACACAATCGCTTCTGGGAACCATCTATCCGCACTACCTCGCGCCCACGCCTTCCGTGGCAATCGTAAGCCTCGAGCCGGACCCGGCACAGGGCGATCTGTCGTCCGGCCACACCATCGAGCGCGGTTTCGGTTTGCTCGCAGGCGAGGGAGCATCTTGCCGCTTCGAAACCGCCCACGACGTCACACTGTGGCCCGTAAAGGTGCAGGAGGCCCGCTATTATACGAGGGAGCTGCCGTTGCTGCGGCTTCCCGGCCGGACGGCGGCGCGATCCGCCATCAGGTTACGGCTGGCAACGGTGGACGGCTCCCCGATGAACGAATGCCCGCTCGACTCGCTCACGTTTTACATCGACGGCCCGGGCGCGATGGCGATGCGGATTTACGAGCACCTGTTCGCACACGTGGCCGGAGTGGTGGTGCGGCCGGCCGGTGATGAAACCGGGGCCGGTCTGCGGCCCGGCCTGCCGCACATCGAGCCGGTGGGTTTCGAAGATGAGCAAAGCCTGCTGCCTCACGACGAGCGATCGTTCAGCGGATACCGCCTGTTGCGCGAGTATTTCACATTCCCTCAACGCTACCTGTTCTTCAAGATATCAGAGATTGCTGCGGCGGAGTGCGCCGACAGCATGCTGGACGTCATACTGCTTCTGGACATTGAAGACCCGTTGCTGGACACGATAGAAGCGGGCAATTTCCGGCTGTTCTGTACGCCCGTGGTGAATCTGTTCCACAAGCGCGATATAGACAGGATAGAAGTGACGGGCGCGGTGTCGGAATTCAAGGTGACGCCCGACAAGATGTCGCCTGATGATTTCGAGATATTCGAGATAACCGAGGTGGCCGGATTCGACTCGCGCTACAACAAGGTTTGCGAGTTTCAGCCGTTCTACGCGGCCCAGGATTCCAGCGGGGAGGCGGGCGGATCATACTACACCGTGCAACGGCGGCAGCGGGCGTTGAGCGAGCGCGAGCAGCAGTACGGCCGCCGGACGCATTACGCGGGCAGCGATGTTTTCATCTCGCTGGTCGATTCGAACGCTGCTCCTTTTCGGCCGGACATCCGCAGCCTCAGTGTGCGGGCGCGCTGCACGAACCGCGGGCTGCCGCTGCGGCTGGCGGAGGATAACGAGTTCAGCATCGAAAAGGCGGCGCCTGTTCGCCGGGCAACCGGGCTTGCCAAAGCCGATCCGCGCCCGTCGTATGCGGAGCGCGATTTTTCGTGGCGCGTGATCAATCATCTGAAGCTGAACTACATGTCGCTTCAGAACGACAGCAGCGGAAAGCCAGCCGCCCTCCACGACCTGCTGCGGGTGTACAGCGACCAAGGCGATCCCGCGCTGGCCAAGCAGATCGAAGGGCTTGTGTCGATCGCGACGAGTTCGAAAAGCGCTCGCGTGCCCGGCCCCGGTCCTATTGCGTTCGCGCGGGGGCTGCACGTGGAGTTGACGCTCGACGAGGCAAATTTCGAAGGCACGGGTGCTTTCCTGCTGGGAGCGGTGCTGGAGAAGTTTTTTGCAAAATATGTTTCGATCAATTCGTTCACGCAAACCACGGTGCATAGCGTTCAGCGTGGCAAGGTGATTCAATGGCCGCCCAGGGTAGGACAACGCGGGATTTTCTGAATCGGCTGGCAGACGAGCCGTGGCGGTTCGATTTTTTCCATGCCGTGCGCATGCTGGAGTGCCTCCACCCCGAGCTGCCGCGCGTGGGGTATTCACGCCTGCCTCGGGAAGACGCGGTGCGTTTCTGCCAACAGCCGTCTATGACGTTTGCTCCGGCAAGCATCAGCAGGTTTGCAGGCCAGGAAGAAGAAGAGCCGGCGCGGCTGTTCGTGAATTTCATGGGCCTGCTCGGCCCTAACGGCCCGATGCCGCTGGCACTGACGGAGCAGGTGGTCCGCGAGAAGGAACGCGACCCGGTTGTCGCGGAATTTCTCGATATGTTCCACCATCGCATGGTCAGCCTTTTCTACAGGGCGTGGGCCGTTGGCAGGCAGACTGTCAGCTATGACCGTGCCGATGACGACAGATTCGCCGATTACGTTGGTTCGCTCGCGGGCATAGGGCTTGCTTCATTCCGGGGCCGCGACGCGGTTGAGGATGTTGCGAAGCTGCATTTCTGCGGGCATTTGTCTTGCTTCACGCAGCACGCCGAAGGGCTGTGTTCGGTGCTTCGCGGCTATTACAGAATGCCTGTGAGCATCCGGGAGTTCATCGGCGAGTGGACGCCGCTGCCGGATGATTCGCTGTGCAGGCTGGGTGCGTCGCATTCGACCGGCGAGCTTGGCGTGACGGCAGTGATCGGATCGCGCAGGTGGGAATGCGGGCACAAGTTCAGGCTCAGGATAGGCCCGGTCGATTTCGATCAATATGAGCGGCTGCTTCCGGGCGGCAGGAGTTTCGCACGCCTGTGTTCCTGGGTGAGGACCTACGCGGGCGACGAACTGGCGTGGGAGGTCCAGCTTGTGCTGAAGGCGCCGGAGGTGCCGCAGACAGAATTAGGCCGCGCCGGCAGGCTGGGCTGGACTACCTGGTTGATATCGAAAACACCGGAAACCGATTCCGAAGATATGGTTCTTGATGCTGTGCAGGAAACATTTACACCCGAGGGCAAACTAGATGGCTGAGATTCGACGTACGGCATTATTCGGAAAGCTTGATTCGCTGGGATATAAGGCGCTCGAAAATGCGACCGTGTTCTGCAAGATGCGAGGCAACCCGCACGTTGAACTCGTTCACTGGATGCACCAGATTCTCGTCGCCCAGGATTCGGACGTGGAGCGGATAATAAGGCATTTCGAGATCGACCGCTCGCGCCTTGCAGCGGACGCCACTCGAGCGCTCGACAAGCTTCCCCGCGGCTCGACTTCGGTGTCGTCATTCTCGTTGCACGTTGAGGAGGCCGTCGAGAGGGCATGGGTATATGCAACGCTGCTGTTCAGCGACTCGTTCGTCCGCACGGGCTATATTCTTGTCGGTATACTCAAGACATCTTCGCTGCGGGAGGTGCTTTCGGGCATTTCGAAGGAATTCGACAAGATCAGCGTAGAAACGCTCACCGACCGTTTTACCGAGATAACCAAAGGTTCGCCGGAGCAGTCGAGCAGTGCGTCCGACGGTTCGCAAGTGAGCAGCGCTGCTGCGGCGGCGGCGGGCGAGGAAGGCGCGGCGCCCGCCGAAATGGGCAGGCAGGAGGCGCTGGCGAAATTCTCGGTCGACCTCACCGATCGGGCGCGAAAGGGAGAGATGGACCCGATAGTAGGGCGGGACGGGGAAATCCGCCAGATTATCGACATCCTGATGCGGCGTCGTCAGAACAATCCGATTCTGACAGGCGAGGCGGGCGTCGGCAAGACTGCAGTTGTGGAAGGCTTTGCGCAGCGCATAGCGGCGGGCGACGTGCCCCCGGCGATGCGCGACGTTACGCTGCGCTCGCTCGACCTCGGCCTGCTGCAGGCGGGTGCGAGCGTCAAGGGCGAGTTCGAGAAGCGGTTGCGGCAGGTGATCGAAGAAGTGCAGGCTTCGCCCAAGCCGATCATTCTGTTCATAGACGAGGCCCACACGCTGATCGGCGCAGGCGGCACGGCCGGCCAGGGCGACGCTGCGAATCTGCTCAAGCCGGCGCTTGCTCGCGGCACGCTGCGCACGATCGCCGCCACCACGTGGTCGGAATACAAGAAGTACTTCGAGAAAGACCCCGCCCTCACGCGGCGCTTCCAGGTGATCCAGGTGGACGAGCCGTCGGAAGAGAAAGCGCTCCTGATGATGCGCAACCTTGCATCGGTGCTCGAGAAGCATCATCGCGTGGAACTGCTCGACGAGGCGCTGGAGTCGGCAGTGCAGTTGTCGCATCGCTACATTCCGGCCCGCCAGCTTCCCGACAAGGCCGTGAGCCTGATCGACACTGCGTGCGCGCGCGTTGCGATCAGCCAGCACGCAACACCCGCCCAGGTTGAAGACTGCAGCCGGCGGATCAGCGCGCTCGAGACGGAGCTTGGCATACTCGAGCGCGAAATATCGATGGGCGGCGAGCACGCCGAGCGCAGGGCCGATGTAGTATCGCGGCTCGAGTCGGAGCGCGAAGAGCTGGCACAGCTCGAGAAGAACTGGGAAGAAGAACGCGGGCTGGTTACGGAGATACTCGACATTCGGGCCAAACTGAGAGAACTCGGCGCGGCCGGGATGCCGACCACGGCCGGCGCAGGCGAAGCTGAAACCGGCGAAGCGGGCGCCGATGCACCGGCGGAAGCCTCAAGCGGCACAGACGCCGGCCAGGCTGCCGATAGCGACTGTGGATGCGGCGAAGCCGAAGCCGGCGGCGCAGTTGAAGCAGAGGAAGCCGCCGGAACACAAGAAGCGATTGAAGGCGGCGACGAAGGGGCCGAACTGCTCAAGAAGCTCCGCGAGCTTCAGGCCAGGCTGAAGGAATTTCAGGGCGATTCGCCCCTGATTCTGCCGAGCGTAGATGCTCAGGCGGTGGCTTCGGTTGTTGGCGACTGGACCGGTATACCAGTGGGGCGCATGGTGAAAGACGAGATTTCGGCGGTGCTGAACTTGACCGACGTGCTCGGCGAGCGCGTGATCGGCCAGCGACAGGCGTTGGAAGCGATGGTGAAGCGAATACGGACTTCGCGCGCGGGGCTGCTCGATCCGAAGAGGCCGATCGGCGTGTTCATGCTTGCCGGCCCCAGCGGCGTGGGCAAGACGGAAACGGCCCTTGCGATGGCCGAGGCGCTGTACGGCGGCGAGCAGAACCTGATCACGATCAACATGAGCGAGTTCCAGGAGTCGCACACGGTTTCGACTCTCAAGGGGGCGCCCCCCGGGTATGTCGGCTATGGCGAGGGCGGTGTGCTGACCGAGGCGGTGCGGCGGAAGCCTTATAGCGTGGTGCTGCTTGACGAGGTCGAGAAGGCCCACCGCGACGTCCACGAAATATTCTTCCAGGTTTTCGACAAGGGCTGGATGGAAGACGGCGAAGGCAGGACGATCGATTTCAAGAACACGGTGATCCTGCTGACGACGAACGTGGGCAGCGAACAGATCATGCGGAGAACAAGCGACCCGAGCAACATGCCGGACCCGACAGAACTGGCTGCGGACCTTCGGTCCGACCTGCTGCAGGTTTTCCCCGCGGCGTTCCTTGGCCGGCTTGTTGTCATTCCGTACTACCCGATCAGCGACGAGGTATTGCGGCTGATCATCAAGCTGCAGCTCGGGCGTATAAAGCGGCGGGTCAAGGAGAATCAGAACATCGCGTTCGTTTACAGCGATGAAGTGGTGGACGTGATTGCAAGCCGCTGCACTGACCTCGAGAGCGGCGCCCGCGTGGTGGATTCCATCCTGACTCACACGCTTCTGCCGGACATCAGCAAGGAATACCTGGGCCGGCTGATGGACGGCTCGATGGTGTCGAGGGTGGAGGTTGCGGTTGAGAACAGCGACTTCACGTATTTTTTCGAGTAATGCACGCGACGCGCGACATGCGTAACAGGGTGCCGAGAGCGAAGGCCCTGTTTGCGCGGGAGAGCAAAAAATGGCCCGAATCCAGAAAGCACGCCCTGCGTCTGTGGGCACGCCGCTCGGAGAAGACGTTCTCCTGCTGAGATCGTTCGACGGCGTGGAGCAGCTCGGGCGGCCGTTTCGATACGAGCTTGAGCTGTACAGCGAGAACATGGGCATCGATTTCAGCGCGCTGCTTGGCGAGCCTGTTTCCATACGCTACACAAACACCTCCGGCAGCAGCCGCTACTTCAACGGCTATGCGGTGCGTTTCGAGCAGACCGGCAGCGAAGGCCGGCTCCACAGATACCGGGCCGTTGTGGTGCCGTGGATATGGCTGCTGACGCGGAAAGCCAACTGCAGGATTTTCCAGGAGAAGACGACTCCGCAGATTGTGGAGGATGTTTTCGGCGAGTATGGCCAGGCGGTTTTCGACAAGCGCCTGGGCGGGCAGTATGCCAAGCGGGAGTATTGCGTTCAGTATCGCGAGACGGATTTTGATTTCGTGAGCCGGCTGCTGGAGGAGGAAGGCATCTATTATTTCTTCGAGCACCAGGACGGCAAGCACACGCTGGTGTTGGCCGACAACTCGTCTGCACATGATGCGTATCCCGGGTACGATGAGATCGTATACAGGCCGAAGGAGGGGGAATCGTCGGGCGAGGAGACCATCTGGGATTGGAAGATGCAGCAGCAGGTTCAGCCGTTATCGTATGCGCTGTGCGATTACGATTTCACGGTGCCCGGCAAGAAGTTGGATGCTTCTTCGGAAGTGAGCCGGGATTACGGCAACGGATATGAGATTTTCGACTACCCCGGCCGCTACGTGGAATTGAACGACGGCAAGCGGCTTGCGAAGGTGCGCGTTGAGGAAATGCAATCGCAGTTCGAGCAGGTGAGGGGCGAAGGCGATGCGCAGGGAATCAGCCCCGGCTGCAAGTTCAACCTGTCGAATCATCCTCGCGCCGACCAATGCAGCGAGTACCTTGTGACGGAGGCGCATTACCTGCTGAGGTCGAATGAATACGATTCATCTGCCTCGAGCGACGAGGCTCCCGTCTATACTTGCGCGTTCACCGGCATCCGCTCGAACATGCAATTCCGCGCGCCCCGGCAAACGCCGCGGCCTGTGGTGCACGGTCCGCAGACGGCAATTGTTGTGGGCAAAGCGGGCGAGGAAATAAGCACTGATAAATTCGGGCGCGTGAAGGTGCATTTTCACTGGGACCGCTATGATAGCCGCGACGAGAAAAGCTCGTGCTGGATCCGGGTGGCGCAGTCGTGGGCGGGCAAGCTCTGGGGAGCGATGCAGATACCGCGAATCGGCCAGGAGGTGGTTGTGGAATTCCTCGAGGGCGATCCCGACCGCCCGATCATCACCGGCAGCGTTTACAACGGCGAGCAGATGCCGCCATACGCGCTGCCTGGCGAGATGACCAAGAGCACCTTGAAGTCGAACTCCACCAAGGGCGGCAGCGGCTTCAACGAGATACGTTTCGAAGACAAGGCGGGCCAGGAGCAGGTTTTCCTTCACGCCCAGCGCAACCAGGACATCCGTGTCAAGAATGATTGCATGGAGACGATCGAGAATAATCGCAACATGACGGTCGATAAGAACCAGATGGAACAGGTGAAAGGGAACAAGAACCTGAGCGTCGGCGGCAGCCAGTTCGAGCTGATCGGGGGCGACCTGCAGCAGATGGTCAAGGCCAACGAAGACTTGATCGTCAAGAAAAAGAAGACCGAGGAAATAGGCGGCGACTACGACCTTCGCATCAAGGGAGACCGCAACGAGAAGGTAGACGGCACCGCGTCGTTGACGGCGGCGAACAAGCAGGAGAAGGTGTCGATGAACCAGGCCCTGGATGCAGGGATGGAAATCCACCTGAAGGCGGGGATGAAGGTTATAGTGGAGGCTGGTTTGCAGCTTACGCTCAAAGGCTCCGGCGGATTCGTGGACATCGGCCCGGCGGGCGTGACCATTCAGGGTGTGATGGTGAAGATCAACAGCGGTGGTGCGGCAGGGTCCGGCAGCGGCGCCAAACCGAAGGCGCCATCCGCGCCCAAGGAAGCGAAGCCGACTGCTCCGGCCGCGGCTGACGACGCCAAAACGGGAAACAAGTCGTCGTGACGGGCTGCTTGTGATGCGGCTGAGAGTTGTATTGTGCCAGTGATCGAAAGGACGGTGGGCTGATGCCTCCGGCGGCAAGAATCGGCGATATGCACACCTGCCCGATGCAGACACCGGGCACGCCGCCGATCCCGCACGTGGGCGGGCCGATTGCGGCTGGCTGCCCGACGGTGCTGATCTGCGGCGTTCCTGCGGCTCGACTGGGCGACATGGCGGTGTGCGTTGGCCCGCCCGACACGATAGCGAAGGGTTCGGCAACGGTTCTGATCGGCGGCATGCCTGCTGCGAGAATGGGCGACAACACAGCCCATGGCGGCGTGATTGTGGTAGGTGCGCCGATGGTGCTGATCGGTGATGCCGGCTCGGCTGCGATGGGCATGGCGAAGGCGGGTGCGGCGCCTTTCTGCAAGGAGTGTGCAAAGGCGACCGCTGATGCCGCCGCCAAGGACGCCAAGAAAAAAGCAGCGGTTTCAGGTGCTTCTGCGGGTTCGGCGACCGGCGCGCAGGGCAAGCCGAAACAGAATGGTGCCGTTCGCGGTGCGAAAGCGGGCGTTTACGAGAAGAAGGATAGCGTCCCGCGGAACCTCGCGAAGTGGGCGCTGTGCAGTGCCAGCGACATTGGCAAGGGCTTGATGAGCCTGACGAAAGGGCTTTCCAGGGAAGGTGCTAAGAGCGGCGCGAAGGCAGGTGCGAAGGGCGGTCTGAAGACGGCCGCCAAGGGCGCCCTAAAAGGTGCGGCCACTGGTATAGCAATCGGCACGGCGTTTGATACTGTTGAGTCTGCGGTTCGGAACCGGGCCGTGTGGAAGCAGTCGAAAGCGGATTTCGTCGGGCGTGTAGGCTATGCGATGATGCGTGCGGTGGGCAGTAACGCCACGGACGCTGCGGCGGGTGCGGTGGCGGGCGCCGTGATTGGTGGCATTATCGGCAGTGTGGTGCCGGGTGCCGGCACAGCCGCCGGCGCGATCATCGGCGCGAAGGTGGGAATGTTCGTAGGCCCGCTGTTGCCGGGATTCAACACGATAGGCGAGAAGACCACAGGCAAGGCCATCGACAAGGCTGCCGGCGGTGATTCACAGGGCCAGGCGGAAGCCGCGGCCGGACAGAGGTTCCGGAAGTTCTGCGGCAAGATTGGCGGATTGTTTGTGCCGAAGAACCAGCGTGGCCAGCCTGGCGGCAGGTGAGCCGATCGACCGCGAAGCAAGAGGAAGCAAGAAAGAAGGATACACAAGAATGCGACAGTTCATACACAATGACATAATGATAGCTTGCCCCGAAGATTGGCTCGACTTGTCGACGGTCGTGTTGGCGGCGCCGCCGCGGCCGGATGTCGATTTCAGCCCGAACGTTGCGATCACGCGCGACACGCTCGACGAGCCGATGACTCCGAAGGACTACGCGCAGGATCAGTTGCCATTGCTGAAGGAGGAGTTCGGCGGGATGGGCTATGAAGTGAAGAGCGAAGGTGCGGCGCGCGTCGCAGATATTCCCTGCTTCGAACGCATGCACACGTTCGTCTTGCCCGAAAACGAGCTTGAGGTGCAGCAGTGGCAGGTTTATTTTGTTGTGGGCAATGATGCGGTTACAATAACCTGCACGGACAAGGCGGCCAACTTCAAGAAGAGCTACGAGCTGTTTCAGTCCATAGTTGCCCAGTTGAAGGTCGTGAAGCAGTAGAATGGTCGAGACACCGGACACATCGCTGGTCAGGCGCGAGCCGGCAACCCGCGAGGAGCTTGCGGAGCTGGTGCCGGGCGGCACGCTTTTTGCGATGGTGGACGCCTGCGATTCACCGACGGTTTACCCGAGGGTGAAGAAGCTGGGCGACCTGCGGGCGGTGTGCGCCTATCCGCCCAAGCTGGGTGTGGATCGCTGCGAAACGGCCCCTTACCTGGTGCGTGTGGATGCCTCTGTCTTCGAGTGGATAACAGAAGAGCTGTGGCAAGAGCCGTGGGGTTTCTTCGCCGCGGCAGCGACAGGGCTGCACGAGTTGCGCGACCATTTCCGGCAGTTCACTCACGCAGCGCTCCCGGGCAGCGGGCGGGTGCTGTTTCGCTACTATGATCCGCGCGTTCTGCCGGCATATCTGGAAAGCTCGAACCGATCGGAGCTGATGTCGTTCTTCGGTCCCGTGCGCCGGTTCGTCGTGGGCGGCGAATGGGGCCTGAGGGAAGTCTTGTGGCAGTTCGCACGGCCGGGTTTCGGAGGAAGTGCAGGTTGCTGAGGATTCGACGGGAACAACTGGCCGCGCTCGAGCAAGCGGTGATTGAGGCCTTCGAAGAGAAGGCCGTGAAGCACCTGCGCGCCCAGTTTTCGGAAGAATGCGATGCGCTGGGCGAGGAGCAGACGCTCGCCGTTGTTCGCCACGGCATTCAGCGGGCGGAGAGCTATGGGATTCGAGGCGGGAAAATGGTGCTGGGCTACCTTGAGCTGACGTTTCAGTTCGGCGCGGATTTCGATACCGACCCGGCGTTTCCGTGGGCCGGGAGGATATTGCAGGATGAAGCGATAGCCGGCCCGGGCGTTCGGATGGACCGGCTGAGCGACGTCGCGGCGCTGTATGAGGAAGTTGCACCGGGCATTGTTGCCCGGCCGCTGAGATCGCAGGCGTCGCCGGTTGCCCCCGACAGTTCCTCGGGAGGTTGCACCTGATGGGGAAAGGCTATCAGAAGCTTGACGACGATAGCGATGTCGGGGGCGCGGTGCAGGACTGCCCGCTGAAAAAGAAGGACAAGCAGCTCGATCTGGCTGCTGCGAGCTTTCTGATGACGGCGCACTCGGGTGCAACAACGCGCGAGCCGATCGAGGTTTTCGAAGATGCCAACGGGTTGTTCGTGTGCGCGTATCCGGCGTCATGGCAGGTGCAGGTGCTGGATGAGGCACTGCCGGAGAAAGCGGCCGTGGACATACGGTTGCCGGGCGAGTCTGACACGCTCGCATACGAGCGCGTGGAGGCGTATAGGAGCATCGGCGGGGATGAAGACGGATTCGCGATCCTGAACCGCACGATGCGCGAGGAGCTTGCCGATGCAGACGTGCACGCGGGCGACCTCGAGTTGATGCCGGAAGACGTGGATGCGAGCACGCTGCAGCAGCGTTATGTGGGCGATTGCCGTCTTCCCAGCGGAGAGGGCATGCTTGCGGCGGTTTTCCGCAGGGGGCGCGGCGTGTGGCTGAGCGGCGTGATGCTCTGCCCGAACAAGGAAGCGAACCAGCTGGCCTGGATGCGTGGCAAACGGGCGTATGAAATCATGGTTGCAAGCCTGGAGCAGCCGCCTGAGAAATAACGGGAAGACCATGAAACTGCCAGATGAATACGTAGCGATTCCGATCGGCTCCGGCGAGGCGTCGGCCGCGTTGAAAATATGCGCCGTCGTGCGCCGCACGCCCGACCCCGTTGGCGGACACCTGGTGATGTTGCGGAATGCCAGCGACGCCCGCGTGCTGCTTGGGTGCATCACCGATGCGGCCGACCGCGTGCAGCAATACGTGGAGTTGTGGGTGCAAGACCTTGCCGGCCTGGGCGATACGCCCGACGCCTGCCGTGAAGCACTCAGCAACGCGGTGCTGGATGCTCGCTGGGTTCAGCATTTCGATGCGCTCAAGGAGCTTGACGCGGTTGCGACCGGCTGCGAGACGGCTCACCCGCTGCCCGTGCTGCTGGACCTTGCAAAGGGTGGGCCGGTTCATATAATTGACGGTGAGTCTGGCTCGGCGTTCGCCCTGTGCACGGATGAATCGCTGCTTTCGGAAAAGGGGCTGCCGGCGTACGGCAGCACGCTCGAGCGTTACCTGCACGTGCCCGAGCTTGATACGGAAAGCCGGTTCATATCCGTCGGCGGGCGTGCGGGAGGTTCGGCGGAAGATATGTCGAGCCTGATGGCCGATGACCTGGTCCCGCTGAACCCGGCGGGCGGACTGCTGATGGTAAGGCCGCATGTGCCGCTGAAGCTGGAGGAATATTCGTCGGTGCTCAACGGCGGCGCGTGGCGCGGAGTGTGGCACGGCCGGTCGGTCATCGATACCGAGGGCCTGGCGCCGAGCCTCAGCGGTGCGGAAGGCGGCGATTCCGACGGCAGGCTGTTCGGCGAGGTATCGGGCGTTTCGAGCCGCCTGGTCGAGACCTTCCATCTGAAGCTGCGGCTGCTTGCGGATGCAACGGCGGCCGTCAGGCACCTGGTCGCACGCACGCAGCGTCCGCTGCTGAACCTGACGCCCGAAAGTTTCGCTGTTCGGATGGCCCAGCCCGGTTGCGGGCTGCCGTTCCTGTGGACGGCGCGCACGCAGCTTGTTGCACCCGGAGAGTCGGTTGCCTTGAACCTGAAGGAAAGCAGCAAGCAATATTTCATCCGCACCGGTCCCGCCCGAACGTCTGTATACTATCCGGCATTCGTGGGCATTCCGACGCGCGGGAGAGGCGGCATTCGTATTGTGGACACGGTGGAGGAATCGGGCGGCAAGCTGGCGTTGTCGGGAAGTTTCGTCAGCCGCGAACAGATAGACGCGACCGCGAACGACCTGATCTGGCTGCGTTTCCACCTTTCGTGCGGGCAGGTGGACGTTTACGCGCATCTCGCCGACGACACAAGGGCGGCCGGTCAATGGCAATTCCGCACGCTTGCGCGGAAGTTCGATGCCGAAGCGCGAGCGGCGATCGAGGCGGCGGTCGGGGTGGAGATTCCAAACGCGCTGTTTGAGGTCGAGTATGTTTCCAGCACTCCGTGCGACCTGTATGCGCTCGCGGTGATAGCGGTGCAGACGCTGCTGGTGAATAAGCAGGCGCGGCTGGCCCTGGCGCTGGATTCGATGCAGAGCCTCGTGCGGCAGGCTTCTGCATGCGGCGATGGCGGTTCGCTTCCGGAGAGGATTGAATCTATATTCGCAAGCGACGAGCGCTGGCAGCAGGCGCTCGGCCCCGACCGCCTGACCGACACGCCGATCACGCCCGAGGAAGCCTTCAAGCTGGTGCCTCCTAGTTTGTGGTTCGAGACGCTTGCGATGATAGCGAGGCAGTTTCCGGGGCTTGGGCCCGACAGCGTTTGCGCGGATTATGGAGACGCCCGCACAGGGGCGCTCGAGGATGTGTTCGATGGGCTGAGCGGGGATCTCGAGCGGCTGCTGCTGCGGTCGCGCAGCCTGATAATGATGGACTGGCCGTTCAACCGCGACGTTCGTGCGGCGATTCAGCGGCAGATGGATGAGCTGGCAGTCGATCTTGGCGATGCATAGGAGAAGCATAGAAGCGTCTGATTTGGCATACATCGGAGGATTTCGAAAGATGAGAATGAGTTGGATGGTACCTGTTGCGGTTGTGCTGTGTGCTGCCGGATGCGGCATACCGCGCTATGATGTTGAAGTGATGATGGACGAATCATACGTGGGAGCCGAGGGCAAGACACCGTCGGTTGAAGTGCGCCTGATAGGCGTGCCGGCCGAGAAGGTGGAGGAATATGCACGAATGAAGGTGAGTGATGTTTTCACGTCGCCGCCGAGCTCGACGACAACGAAGGCGCTGACGTTCGCTCACGGCGAGCCGGGGCCGCAGATGATGGCTCGCGACGACGATCTGTGGCAGCATTGGTTCGACCGCGGTTTCACGAACATGTTCGTGTTCGCGAATCTGCTGGTTGATCGCACAACGGGCGGCGAGGATCCGCGACGGCTTGGGCTGTCGATCGAGAAGGCGGACTGGCGCGGCAAGAAAATTCAGATTGTGATCGAGAACCCCGCCAGCGGCGAGGGCGTTTTCCTGCTGAACCGTTCGGCTTATAAGCGCGTGCCGGTGAAATGAAAGTAGGGGCGGGGTGCACGCCGCTTCGGCGGGTATTCCCCGCCCTGCCTGTGTCCGAAGTAGGGGCAGGCCTCTGTTGCCTGCCCGAATGAAAGGCCGACTTGTCAGACATCGAAGGATATGAGATATTAAGTCCGTTGGGTTTCGGTGGCACGCAGAAGGCGCGGCACATCGAAAGCGGTGCGCTGGTCGCGCTGAAGCGGGCTGAGATCGCAGGGCCGGAAGCCGGAAGCCGCGATGCAAAGCGGCGGCTGAGCGGTTTTGCGGCGGCGGTGCGCGTTCAGCAGGAGGTCGCCTCCGAACCTGGCCGGCATTGGGCCGCCGTGCACGGCAGCGGCGAGACGGCGGAAGGCGCGTGGTGTGCGGTCGAGTATGTCGAAATGTCGGCCGCCGAGTTGATCGCGAACAAGCTCGAGCTGACCGATCTGGCTTTATATAACGTGGCGTGGTCGGTGATGTCGGGGCTGCTGGAGCTTAAGGCGAAATGCCGGCGCGCGCACGGGGCGCTCAAGCCGGCAAACGTTTTGATCGAAGGCGACAAGGAAGTCGCGAAGGCGCGCGTGGTCCTCACCGACCCGGGCACATCGCCCGATGCGGTCAGCCCGCAGGCATACGCCCGCGACCTGCACGAGCTGGGCCGGCTGATCTACGACCTCGTGTGGAGCGGCTATGGCGGGTGGGATCGGTGGAACGAAAGCGGGCGCGTTCGCGACGCCGACTCCTGGCGCGCGTTCTGCGAGAAGCTGCTGAACATCGGCGACTACGGCGAGGCGATGAGCCTCGACGAGGCCGCAAAGGAGTTGGAGAAACTCGGACAGCGGCCGCGATTGCCGGTTGTGCCTGTGGTGGTGGTTGGTATGCTGTTGGTGGTTGGGGTGGTTGTTGCCGTATCGTGGCTTAACAAGAAAGTTGACCCACCCCCGGAGATTTCGGAGAGGCTTGAGAACGAGTATTCCACATGGTACAAACAGTTCGCCTATAGCGGACCAGATGCGGAGTGGAAAGAAAGGCAAGACAAAGACGAATATCTGAAGAAGCTTCTGGCTGACGTCAGGTTGCTCAATACAGAGCGGTTGGACAAGGTTGAGGCCCTCGACAAAATGGAGGAGATCGGCCGAGTTCTCAACGGGAATGGATCTGAATGGGAGCCGGTAAAGGTATTTGTGGCCATGGTTTCTGCAGCTAAGCAGGCCGGTTGTGAATACGTTGATGGGCTTGATGAAAAACTCGACGTCAAGAAACACCCTGTCGAAACATTCACAATAATCGACAGATTGGTGAAGTACGACGACAAACAGAACGAAGCGAAAAACGCCTGGGACAAACTTAAGAAAGCGAAAAAGGGCTGGGATGACATCATCCGCCTTGTTGAGGCGTCGCAGCAGGTAGAGGATTCTATCGTCAGGAGTTTTCCGGCAATGGTGAGGGAGCATACGCTCCCTATGGATAATGAGGGTGGGCAGAAGGATGAACTGCGGACTAATGTTGAGCGGATGCTGAATACCGGAGAGGATGTGGGGCCGGTGGCGGATCGCGTGCAGAAGGCGATTGACGACCACTGGAACAGCGAGAGTATGGACCGCGAGCTGTTCCCGCAACACAGTGAAACGCACCGGAAGCGCCGCGAGTTGCAGAAGGTGGAGCTTCCAATGCTGGACTCCTGGCGGCTTGAAGTGGCGGATGCCAGGTTCAAGTTCAGCCCGGGGGCTAACACCTATAACAACAAGGAGTGGTCGGCCAGGTGGCAGGAAGCGGCTGATGCTGCTGCGAAAGGGACTGCTGATCTGGAGCAGCTCGAGCGTTACCAGGAGCAGCGCAAGAAAGGCGATTTTGACAAGCGCCTGTCGGTGTTGGCGGCGGATGTCGCGCGCAAGAGGAAGGAGCGTGTAAGCCCGTGCCGCGGTTTTGCGGAGAAGGCGGAATCGGACCTGCTGCAGTTGAAGGTACTTGCGGGCGAAGTTCGCAGCAGGAGCGAGGTTCTGGCGAAACCCCTGCCGGCGCCGGGGCCGGCGGATGAGATTGCGGGCATAATGGAGCAGATCAGGCGCGATTTGGCCCTGTATGACGCCGGCGAGAAGACGCGGGACTGGCAGGAGCGGCTGGATTCGATAGTGGCCCTGATCCGAGAAGACGAGGCGATCGGCGAGGCTATGAAGCTTGAATGGATTCAGGCCTACGGTGCACATATCAGGGAGCAGACGAGGGACGTGGAGAACATGCTCAGGCAGCTTCGGGAAGATATTCCGCCGCCGCCGAGAGAATGGGAACCATTGTGCGACGAGTATGCAGGGTGGTTCGGCGGGTTCGAGAAGTCGCTGCGCGCCGCCGACCTCCCGGCCTGGCAGCGCGACGATCATCTGCGCGAGAAAGTGCTGAAGCCTGTGCAATCGGGGATGGTTTTCGACCCGGCGGAAATTGCCGGGCGGCCCGGCGCGGATGTCGCTGCGCTGCGAGAGGACCCGCCGGATGCGGTGAAGCGCAAGGACCCTGATGTCATGGGCAAGGTGAGCAAGGCCCTGAGAACCATCCGTAACGTGAAGGAAGCGCTCGCACAGTGGCCCTTGCTGAAGAACGTGCAGGAGATGACCGCCCTGTGCGAGAGCGGCGGATGGAAGAATGTCAGCCTGCACATCAGCGCACCCGCAACCCGGTTCAACCCGGAGCACGGTCACGACAAGGTGGTGCAGGCAATGACCGCGGTGCTGGAGATCAGTGCGAGCCGCGAAAGGGTGGCCCTGCACTGGGAAGCAATAAAGCAGTTCAAGCAGAGCGTGGAGCCGCAGACGGAGGCGATCGGCGATCCGATTATCGCGCGATTCGCACAGGCGGTGGCATTGCACGAACCGGATGGCGTGTCTTCCGAGCGACCCGCTGAGATGATGAAGGCCGTGGTCGATGGCCTGGCGGAACTTGCAGCGATAGCGGAAAAGCTCGGCAGCGATCTCGACGAGCAGTGGAACGACGGCCTCGACAAGGTGTGCTTCATAGCCAACAGCCCGGCACATAAGAAATGGAAGAAAGACGATCGGGTGACCGTTGCGCTCCTCGAACAGTGGCACGACGAGGTAGCCAAAACTGATTACCGCTTCTCGGCTGAAGCGAACCCGTACAACGATGCCGACTGGAACCGCCAGTGGGACAGCATCCAGGACGGCGTCGGGACTGCGCTGACCGAGCTTGGCATACTGGAGACATACCGCGATGACAAGCAGCAGAAGGCACTTGACGATGAGCTGCAGAAGCTTGCCGAAAGCCGCAAGGCCGGCAAGGAAGCAAAGTGCAGCCCGTGCAGCAGCCAGCCGCTGTTCACCAGACGCGACGAGGAAATGGAGCTACTCACGAAGCTGCACGAGAACGCTGACAAGAGGCTGGCCTATCTGAACAAGCAGCCGGAACAGGTGGATCGGCGCCTGATAAGGGGAGAGATCGAGGATGCAATCGAAGCACAGGAGGACCAATCCAAAGCGAACGGCTACAGGCAGGAGCTGAACGCTATCGAAGCGGAGATAAAGCAGGCGGATGCAGTTGTCCTCGACCTCGACTGGAAGGAAGCCTATCGGCCGCACATACAGCAGACGATCAAGCCGTTCGAAAAACGTCTGGAAGACTTGCGGACAAGAGTTACTCCGAGAGTCGATCCTCGGCCGCAGGTGTGGGCGATGCTCCTTGATCTGAAGAACAAGGTGGCCGAACTCCAGGCGAATGATGAACCGGCGCACAGGCGCTACTCCGCCGATCTCGACAAAATCGAGCAGGAGATGAGGAATTCTCCGTTATGGGCGCAGGCATGGCCGGCTGCCGCAGATTCCGCAGACCGGACTAAGATAACCGGCGAGTCTGGCGCAAAGCGCAGAAGAATCGAGGAACTGCTGGAGAGCGTGAAAACACGCAGCCAACTCGTAAAGGACTGTCTGCCGCTGGATATCCCCTTGACCAACGCCATCCTGAAGGATCACTGGCAGAAGTACCGCTCTTGGCGGCTCGAGAAGGGGCTTGACCCAGTCGACGCTTTCAAGCTCGAGGCCGAGCATGTGCGGGAGATTCTGACATCGTCGAACAACCTTCCATCCAAGATGGAGCGTGACTACCTTCCGAGCGGCTGGGATCGCCTGAGGGGAAACGACATCGTGCTGGCGAAACAGCACGAGCTTCTCAGGACGACGCCTGATTGGTCCTCCGCCGACTGGTCAGCCGAATTCACTGATAGGGTAAGCACCCTCAAGAAATGGCACGAGGATGCGAAAACGGCCATCGCCGAAGCCGTGCAGGTCGAGCGGCTGCTCGACGGCGCATGGCCGGCGGGCGACGTGCGTGCGCGTTACGAGAGCTTCAGCACAAAGATCAACCTGGCGCCTGAGTTCAAGCCGATGCTGAATGAGCTCACGCAGCGCGTCGAAAGCGTCTTGAGCCTCGATGGGAAGGCGCATGCTGAACTGCTGCAGATTGTGCAAGGCGGACGCGACCGCGACCCTGCGCTTGTGCTGGAAGCCTGGCGCGCGCTGGGCAAACAGGATCAGTGGCCGGCGACAGTGGACGAGATTAAACAGAAGGATCACGCTTTCGCGGACGTGCTGAAAGTGGTGGAGAAATTCAAGGATGGTCGGCGCCGCAATGAGCTTAACAGGGAAATGGAGAGTGTGAGCGAGAAGCTATCGATCGTGTTCTTCGCGGCGCGTGCTGCTGCCGGCGACACTAAGACGTTGGATGAAATGCTGCCCACCCACCTGACCGCCACGGCACCGGATTGGCTGAAGTATGATGTAGAACTGCGCGGGCTTCGCAAGGTGCTTCTTGCGAGCCTCGACAAAATGGATGCGGCCGATGCGATAGCACAGGCCGAAGAAGCGGGCAAGCTCGATTCGTCAATCGAGAAATTCAATCAGCAGATGGCAAAGCTGCCGCAGGCGATGAGCGGGCGCGCGGAGGTGAAGGAGCTTCAGGCTGCGCTGGGCAGGCTCGGGGTTAAGCTCCGTAATCCGGCCCCGGCGGTGAATATGGGCGAGATCGGGCCAGGCTCGGCCGGATGGCAGTTCAGCCGCATCTCCGGCCGCGAGCGGATATCCTATACGCGAGACGGCGGCGGCACGCTGGAGTTCTCCAGAATCAGGCGGCCCGGCCGGAAGGCGTGGTACATCTGTACCACTGAAGTTTCAATACGGGTGTTCAATGAGGTCGTGGGCAGGGACGCCGATCTCCGTGCAAAGACCAGGGAATGGCTCAAGGAACTGAAGGAATCGAAGCCGCCGAGGATGGTCGGCCCGAGCGCATTCGATCCGCGTGGTGCCATTCTCGCTGCCCGTTCCCAGTGGTACATTCACGATCAGATGCTTGGGCTTCTCGAGGAGAAGAACGAGCTTTTTGCCGAGGGCGTGCCGAAGAAGCCCGGTGTCCCGACGGAGAAGCATCCGGTGCACCACGTGCCCGCCGCCGTCGCCGAGGCGGTCGCCAAGGGTATCGGCTGCGAGCTTCCGCCTGAATCAGCGTGGAAGGCGGCTTATAAACTCGTTGTCGCCGATCCAGCCTGGAACAGCTCGGCGAATGTTCGCGGCGATGAATGCAGCGAGCAACGCAAGATCAAAGACGAAAGAGCCAGGAAATTCGACGCAGGCATGTTCCCGGGAGACGGCAACTTCGAGGCGGATAAATTCGGCCCGGCCTCGGTTCACGTCGGCAAGGGCGACGGCGAACTGCTGTTCAGCAAGGTCGACTCGGGCAAAGTAGGCGACTTCCACCATCTGATCGGCAATGTGGCGGAGATTGTTGTGCTCGACGGCGATGGCGGCGGGCGGCGCTTCGGCGTTGCGGGCGCATCTGCGTTCTCGCCGGCTGAGCTTCATAGCGGGCCGGACGGATTCGGCACTATTCATGACTTGCCCGACGAGAAGGTATATTTCAATGACGTGGGCTTTCGGCTGGCCTTCGAGGATCCGCACGAAGATATGTCGTACGTGATAAAGGAAACACTGGACGCGGCCGTGTACGTGGGGCCGGGCAAGTAGGGCGGGACGCCCGCGATCCCAGGAAAGGTGGTTAACGTGAATCAGAGCGCACAGGAGTCACTGCAGGTTGCCGCTGCGGCGCATAAGCTGCGCTTCCTGCAGACACAACTTGCCGACGGACCGGCAGAGGAACGGGCCGAGTTATTTGCAGACACGCTCCGTCGCGAACTGCACGAGATACGCCCGGAGAAGCGTGCCGATTTCCTGCGGGCATTGCTTGAGCGCTTCCCCGATTGGAGCGGCCCTCAGCCGGCTCCGAGTGCGGCCGCTGCGCAGCCGGCAACAACAGTTGAGACGGTCGCACGCGTCGAGAAGGAAGACCCGCAAGATATCATCGAACGCTTCTTCGAACTTGCGGAGTCGCTGAAGGAGGCGGAACGCCAGGCCCTCGGCGAACGGCTGCAGGCTGAGGGTTTTGCTGCCGGGCCGGAGCCGCGACCCGCGAAGGCGCCAGGCGGGCAGGGAGCCGACGATGAAACGGCCGAGCTGATGAAACACCTGTGCGCCCTGGCAACCACGCTCGACCTGTTTGTCCGCGAAGCCTGGTACGCGATGGACCCGGGCGTGGTGACCGTCGAGCGGGGCAGCCCATTGGCGGGGATGCTCCAGCATTATCGCACGGGCGAAGGCCGCCGGCCGCCGGTCAGGGATATGGTGTCGCGTATTCAGGAGCTGCAACTGATGATATCTTGCCTGATAACGGCGATGCAGGATGTCGGCCGGTGTGCGTCCGAGCACCTGGAGAAGTTTTCTCCCGACCACATCAAGCGCATGATCGCCGCTGAAGGCCGCAAGGTATGGCAAGCCAAGGAAGTGGCCTGGTGGCAGCGGCTCGAGAAGCTGTATCGCGATGCGAACAGCCAGAAGGTGCAGGCTGCAATAACTCAAACAATAGCAAGGTCCGCAGAAGAACTGCTGAAAAAGAAGGCCGGCACATAGGCCGCTGCAATGGCGGAAGTTTGTTTCCGCCACGTGCGGCTTCCGGCGGAGAACACCGAATGTCGATAGAAGTTCACTGGCACGAAGGGCTGTTTCTGCTGCCCCAGCATTTTCAGATGATGCAGCGGCAGCTTTCCGGGCGCTTCTGTGACGAGCGCCACATGGCGCTTTCGTACCCCTACGGGCTTATCGAATGCCGCTACTCGCACGACGAGCTTGCCAACGGCGACATTCACGTGGAACGCCTGCGGGCAGTGATGCCCGGCGGGACGTACGTGGACGTGCCGGGCAACGCCGACCTGCCCACGCTTCACATCAAGGACGAATTTGAGAAGAGCGGCGGAGCACTTGCAATACACCTGGCCGTTCCGCGCTACGAGGTGTCACGGCAAAACACGTTTCGGCCCAGCGAATCGGCCGACGCGGCCTACATCAACTGCCACTACCGAGTGGGCGAGATTTCGAGACCCGACGAGAACAGCGGGCGCGAACCGAAAGATGTTGAGGTGCGGCGGCTGAACGTGCGGCTGGTGATCGGCGACGTGCACCCGGAGGACCTCGAGCTGCTGCCGGTAATGCGGATCGAACGTGCGGCGGGCGATGCCATCGGCAATCCGCAGGCGGACCGGGGTTTCGTGCCGCCGTGCCTTGTGCTTGCCGGCTCGCAGTTTTTGCAGTCGGATGTAATGGTCGGCACGGCGAACCTGCTCGAGGCGGCCCGTGCGAAGCTGGCCACGCAGATGGTGCAAAGCGGTTTCAACGCCGACTCGATGCGTGCGGTGCAATTCGCGCAGGTTCTGCGGCTGCGCACCTTCAGCAGCTTCGCTCCGCGGCTGATGCACATCGCCAAGGCGCCGGCTGTCACGCCGTTCGCGGCATACCTCGAGCTCCGGGCGCTCCTCGGCGAGTTGCTGGCGCTCGAGCCAGGCCGCAGGCAGCCTGAAATACCAGACTACAATCACGACCACCCCGGCATAGCCTTCATGGAGCTTTACAACGCAATCAGGCCGCTGCTGCAGGTCGGCACGCGGGTTGAACACGCGAAGGTGCCTTTCGAGGCCGAAGAGGGCATCCTCGTGGCAAGGCTTTCGCAGAAGCACCTTGCAGAAGATAGCCGCATGTACCTCGGAATCAAATCGGAGCTTGATCCCAACCGCGTGGCCGCAATGGTACTGGATGCGGATCGGTTCAAGCTCATGGCGGCCAATTCCGTGAAAGTCGGTTCGGCGATTTTCGGTATCCGGCTCGAGCGGCGCGACAGGATGCCGGTCGATTTTCCCGGCGAGGCCGACACTGTTTTCTTCGAGCTGCAACCTGATTTCGACGACCGCTCCCGCCGGATGTGGCGCCGGATTCAGAATGAGAAGGCGATGGCGATCTGGCTTGATAAGGATCCCGCCGAATTCGCCGCCGCGCTTTTCATCCCCGCATCCCACTCAAGCGGAGAAAGATCATGACACTGCCCGAGCTGTGTGAACCGTTGTTCGAATACTATTGCAGGCTGAACAGATCGGCCGAAGCGGGCCTGAGCGGCAGCTACGATTATGACCACGCACGCCGCGATATCGACGGAATCTTCCGCACAATGCAGCAGAAGGCCGATTCTGAAACAGGGCTGCACGTGCAGTACGAGAAGATCAAGCTCGTCTTGATCTATTTCATCGATTCGATGATATCTTCCAGCAAGCTGCCCTTCCGCGAGGAATGGCACAAGAAGCGCATTGCCTTCGAAAGCGGGCACACCGGCGGCGACGAAGATTTCTTCTATGAACTGCAGGACACACTGGGCGACCACAGCAGCGCAGCAAACGAAAGGCTTGTCATCTTCCACACCTGCCTGGGCCTCGGCTTCAAAGGCGATTTCTACGACCAGCCCGATACCATACGCGAATACAAAATGCAGTGCGCCGCTCGCGTGGCCGACATGATGGACGTCAATGAAATGGCCAAACTCACACCGGATGCCTACTACGCAGACAAGACCCCGCTGGCTCCGCCCGTGCGCAGGCTGGCATGGCTTGGCGCAGTTTTCGCGGTTGCAGTGGTGCTCGTGTTCGTCTTCAACATGCTGTTTTTCACGTGGTCGTCGCACGATATCACCAACGCCTGCTCAAACATTCTAAGTGCACAGGAAACCGGATCGGCGGCATCAGATAGCCCCGAGGAGAAGTAATATAATGCAAGGTCCCCTTGGCGGATTCATATCCCTGCCGGCACCGTTGAAGGCTGTCATTCTTGTCGCAGGCGGCGGATCGATCCTGACCGCTGCCGGCTGGCTGCTGCCGGCGAAAATCATGTGGTGCATTATCATCGGCCTCGCGCTCATCGGCCTCGTGATGGGGCTGTATGTGTGGCTTGGCAAACGATCTAACAAGCGGAAGGCCGAGCCGTTCGAACGCGAGATCACCGGCAACATATCAAGCGTACCGCAAGGCCTCAGCGACCCCAACAGCATCGCGTCACACGACGACGTCAAGCGCAAGTTTCTCGATGCCGTCAACGAATTCCGCCGCGCCGGCAAGAACCTCTATACCGTCCCGTGGTACCTGATCGTGGGCGAGTCGGGCGCCGGCAAGACAGAAGCCATACGCCACAGCGACATATCTTTCGTAACCGGCCTGACCGACCAATACCAGGGGGCAGGCGGCACCGTCAACATGGACTGGTGGTTCACCAGCGATGGTGTTATTCTCGATACGGCCGGGCGGATGTTTTTCGAGAATGCCGATGAGGGCGGATCGAAACTGTGGAAGTCGTTCCTCGCATTGATGAAGAAATACCGAAGGCACTCGCCGATCAACGGCCTGATCCTTGCGATCCCGGCAGATACCATCCGCGTGGATGATGCCGACACAATAAAACGCAAGGCAGCCCACATCGCCCGACAGATGGACACTATCCAGCGCATGCTCGACGTCCGTTTCCCGGTATACGTGCTGGTCACCAAGTGCGACCTCATACACGGCTTCAGAGAATTCTTCGAGAACCTCGACGACCGCCTCCGCAACCAGGTGTTCGGCTGGAGCAATCGCGGCGACCTCGACGAGCCTTTCGATCCGTCGCAGACGCCTGAAATCATTGCGGAAGTCGTCCAGAAGCTCAACCGCCGCAGACTGCGACTGCTTGACACCGCTACGCTGGGCGGCGGAAGCGCGGCAGCCGATCGCGTTGATAATCTCTATACCTTCCCGGATGCGATCGGAGCACTCTCCGAGAAGCTGAAGCTTTATATGGAAGCGATCTTTGCGCAGGCGAGCGGGCCTTTCTCGCTCAAGCCGCTGTTCATACGAGGCATCTACTTCACTGCGGCAATGCAGCAGGGCAAGGCACTGGACGTTGAGCTGGCGCGGATGCTGAACGTGAATCCGAAGGAGCTTCCGGAAAACCGCCGCTGGGAGACCAACCGGTGCTTCTTCCTGCACGACCTTTTCATGGAGAAGGTGTTCAAGGAAGGCGGGCTGGTTACGAGCGCGACCAACGCCCGCAAAGAACACGCCCGCCACAGGGCCATATTTGCAGCCGCGGGCACCGGCGTCGCGGTCATAGTGTTTCTCCTTTCGTGGCTGGGCATATACAGCTTCCAGCACAGCATCGGCAAGGAAACAAAGCTATGGCAGATGGCCGTCCCGCGCGAGCCGAGCGACGACCCAGAGGCGGAGAGCATTTGCCTTTCCAAGCTGATCGAGCCGGGCAATCGCCAGATGACGTGGTTCAAGTATATCTACCGTCCGATCGAAGGCGACTCGCGAACGCTGCCGGAATTTCACCGCGAGCTGAGAGAGTTGGCAACTCAGCCCCTGCGCATTCCATGGATTTTCCGTTTCGCTGCCGTTTTCAGCGAAGATATCGACAGCCGCCGGCGCAAAGCACAGGAGGTGCTATTCGAGCGGCGCGTGCTTCTGCCGGCGCTTCAGGCGGCAAGGAGGCGGATGACCTTAGATTCCGCATGGGATGAAAAAGCAACACGAGCCCTCGGTAGTTTGATCGGCCTCGAGGTGGATCATCACTATCGCACCAAAGGCCTGGTAAAATCGGCTCGCACCGACCAACCGCGGCCGTTCCTCGACGATCTGGTGCGGGCGATAAATCTGGACGATCAGCAACTGACGGAATATGAGAAGAAAGCCGACGTTCTCGAGCAGGTGCGTGCAGGTATCTACGACGGCCCATCGGGCCGGGCATGGCCGCCGGAATCCTTCGGATGCGGCGGACGTCTGACGCAGGATGACATTCTGTTGGGTTCGCAGGACACGATTGAGGCAGGCGTGGCGCGTGTTGCCGCCTGCTGGCAGACCGTCAGCCAACAGGAGGAGGAAAGCATCG
>Ga0210003_1000719_pt1 | contig 29970 bp, 29 predicted proteins | sample LantaG_FD_182804 | JGI IMG/M metagenome (GOLD analysis project Ga0210003, IMG submission 182804) | Deep subsurface microbial communities from Baltic Sea to uncover new lineages of life (NeLLi) - Landsort_02402 metaG (SPAdes) (version 2) | ecosystem: Environmental > Aquatic > Marine > Oceanic >... | reverse complement strand
AAAAAAAGAAAAAAAAAAAAAAAAAAAAAAAAAAAAAGCAATGCCTTTTCAATTTTCGATTTTCTGATTTCTCGGCGCTAACGACTTCGAAATTTCTCTTCAATTTTTCTTTCTTTCTTCTTACTCAACTTTCGTCCCTCCCTCTCTCTCTCTCTAATTCTTCTTCTTGCTCATCCTCTTGGCCCTCGCCGCGGCCTCCCTCGCCGCGTCCTCCGCGACGGAAGCCACCTCGGCCGCCTCGGCGGCCGCCTCCTTCGCGTCGACCTCTTTCGCCCTCGCCTTTGCCAAAGCGTCGGGGTCGGCGGCCACCGCTTCCTCAAACGGAAGCCTCGCTTTCCGCTTCTTCTCGGCCTCCTTCGCGGCTTTTGCTTTCGCGCGCTCGTCGAGCTCGGCGCCGTCCGCGGCGTGCGTCGGGTTCCCACTCGCGTCGAACTTCGAAAACTTGTCCTTCAGGGCCTCCTGGGCCGTCGGGGCCTGTTCGGCCTTCTCCAGCTTCTCGAGCTCGCGAGAGGCCGAGGCCGCCGCGGCCGCGGCCTTCCGCGCCCGGGCCGCCGCCGCGGCGGCGTCGCGCGCCGAGGCCTCGGCCGCGAGCGCCTCGGGCGCGTCGGCGGACCAGAAGGATCCCACGCCGTCGGCGTCGTCCTCGAGGCGGACGCCGGAGGAGGCCAGAGCGCCGTCGCGGCAGCCGTCGGCCGCCTTCATAAGGGCTCCGGTGGCGGAGGAAATTGCAGAAGAAATCGCAGAAGCGTCACCGTTGTCGCCGTTGTCGCCGCCTGCCCTCGCCGCTTTCGCTGCCGCCTCCTTCACGGCGAAGAGCATCGCGGAGAGGGCGTCGAGGAAGGGGCTCGCAGAAGGGTCCTCGGAGGCTTGGAGCTCTTCCTCCTCTTCCTCTTCGTCGTCGTCGTTTTCATCTTTGTTCGGCGAAGCAAGCTCTCCTCCCTCCTTCCTCTTCGTCTCCGCCAGAGGTTTCCACGACGCCTCTCCCGAGCCCAGCAGCTCCGCGCCCAGCTGCGCCCTGGCGTCGTCCTCCGCGGCGGAGGCGGCGGCCCTCAGGCTCGAAGCGAGCTCGCGAGCAGCGGCGGCGACCTCGGCGGCCGTCGCCCCCTTTTTGCCGGCGGCGACGGCGGCGGCCTTGGCCGCGCAGCGCGCCGAGGACCTGAGGGCAACCACAGCGTCGACCGCCCTCGCCGCCGCCGCGGAGAGCTCCCTCTCCCCCCCGAGCCCGACCTCGTCGCCTCCGGAGCCGCAGCTCGAGACGCCCAGCGCGCCCAGGATGCGGGTGGCGACGGAGGCGGCCCGGGAAAGGAGCAAAGTGCGGGGCTGCCGGGGAGGAAGTGACGACGATGGAGAAGGATGCGAAGGAGCAGAGGAGGAGGAGGTCGAGCTCTCTCCTGCTCCTGCTCCCTTCTGCTCGCAGGCCGCGACGTACCTCTGCGCCTCCCTCGCGAGCGTCAGCACGGCCTCGAGCGCCGTCGGGGAGTCGACGCCGTCGCAGAAGGCAGCGTGCGCGGCGTCGCGCGCGGCCTCGACCGAAATCTCGAAGGCGGCGTCGCGGGCGTCCCACCTCGCCTGCTCCTGGTCTCCAACTCCTCCCCCTCCTCCTCGCTTCCTCCTCTTGGCCGCCGCGGCCGTCGCGAACAGCCTCTTGAGCGCCCCCTCCTTCCTCCTCGCCTCCTCGGCGGCCGCGGGGCTGTAGGTCACGGGCCGGTCCCACCTCGACGACGCGAATAGGATCCGGAGCTGCGTCGGCGTCGACGTCGCCAATGCTTCTTTGATGGTGATGAAGTTCTTGAGCGATTTCGACATCTTGAGGCCGTCGATCGAGAGGTGTCCCGCGTGGAGCCAGTAGTTGACCCACTGCTGGTGGTGGAAGGGGGACGGAGGAGAGGAGGAAGAAGGTGAAGAGTCGCAGCAGCCGACGCAGCCTCCTCTACGCTCGTCGCTGTCGCCGTTGCCGCTTCCGTCGCCGTTCTCGTCCTCCTTCTTCTTCTTGCTGCCGCTCAGAGCATAAAACGCGTCAGCCTGCGCGATCTCGTTCTCGTGGTGCGGGAAAGCCAGGTCTTCTCCACCCGAATGGATGTCGATTGCTCCCCCCAGCACAGAACAGGCCATGGCCGAACACTCGATGTGCCACCCCGGCCTCCCGGGACCCCACGGCGACTCCCAGCGCGGCTCTCCGGGCTTGGCAGCCTTCCACAGGGCGAAGTCCGCGGCGGAGCGCTTGGAGGTCTCGATGTTGTTGTTGCTGCCGTCCGAAGAATCAGGAGCAGAAGCAGCAACCGGTTGTTCTTCCTCTCCGTCCCCGGGGGCGCCGGCGGCCGCGGCCTCGGGCCTGAGGCGGCCGTAAGGGAAGCCCGCTGCTTTAAAAGCGGCGACGTCGAAGTAGACGTCTTGAGACTGAGGAGCATCGGCGGCGTTCGAAGAATTGCTCGAGTTGCTCGCGACGGAGTACCCAAAGCCGGAGTCGCAGATGCGCGAGACGTAGGCAACGATCTCTGCGGTGTTTTTTTTTTTGGGGGGAGGGGAAGAGGGAAAAAAAGAGGTGAGGACGAGGACACAGTTGAAGATAGAGAAATGGAAAAAAGTTTAAAAAAGAAGGAAAGAAAAAAAAAAGAAAAAAAAAACTTTCTCACCTTCCATATACTCCGACACGCGCGTCAGCACGCTGGGAGGTCGCACCCTCAGCGCCTCCATGTCCCTCAGGAACTCGCCCTCGTAGCGCGACGCGTGCTCGCGGAAGACGGCGGCGTCGGTGACGGCGGCGCCCAGCCCCAGCTCTCGGTCGAGGTGCTCGGCCAAGAAATCGCCGGCAGCATCCAGGATTTCTCTCAGGTCCGTTTCGGGGGCCTTGGCTAGTTTGGCGGAGGCGGCGCGGAGCTGCTCCGTCTTCAGCTCCTCGACGCTGACGGACTCGGCGAGCTCCTTGGCGAGGCGGCGGTCGAGCGACGGCGGAGGGAGGACGGAAGGGGTTTCTGTTGCTGCTTCTGCTGCCTTTTCTTTTTCTGCTGCTGCTGGTGCTGCTGCTGCTCCGTCGCTGCTGCCTGCCTTCCCGCCCTTCTCCGCCTTCGCCGCCTCCTGCGCCCTCCTCAGCCTGGCCTCCTGCCTCTCGAAGGCCAGGGCCAGAGCGGCGGAGGCTTCCTTCTTCACCTGCGCGGCCGAAGGAGGAGAAGAAGACGAGGAAGAGGAAGAAGAAGCTTTCTCGCTCTCGAGGAGGCCGTTTTTGAGATAGTTCTGCAGGACGACCCCCCTCCGAGCTCGGGCGATGATCTTGTCGTCGACGTCGGTGACGTTCATCACGAGGTGCACGTCGAGGTTGAACCAGTCCTCGAGCACGCGGCGGACGACGTCGAAGGAGACGTAGGCGCGGGCGTGGCCCTGAGGGAAAGAAAAGGAAAGAAGTTTTTTTGTTTCGAGGTGAAGAAGGTCGAGCGAGGTGATCGAAACCAAGGCGTTGATCGATCGACACGAAAACCATCTTCTTTATCTCCTTCTTTCTCTCTCTCTTTCTTTCCCCTCCTCCTTACCATGTGCGCCGAGTCGTAGACCGTGGGTCCGCAGGCATACCAGGTCACGCGACCCGGCTTGAGCGGCACGAAGGGCACCTTGGTGCCTCCCGTGAGCGTGTTTGGGAAGCAGAGGCGAGGGGGTTGAGCAGCCGTCAACGTCGATTGCTCTACCTCTTCCGCTCCCGCCGGGGGCACCCAGCGCGCCGCTGTTCGTTCCATCTTGGTGGAGAGGAAAGAAAGAGAGCGGGTTCCACTTCGACGTGCTTCTCCGAGAAGAGCGATGCAGTAGCACGAGGGGAGGGAGAGCGGGAAGACGGACGCTTGACTGAAAAAAAGAGAGCGAAATCGAAAAGTGAGAGAGCAATTGAAGAGTCTCGAACGCTGCTTTCAAATTCGTTTTTTTTTTCAGTTTCGTCTTCGAAAGAAAACCTTCCAACCCACTTCGCGCGTCCCTCCCTTGCCCCCTTCCCGCCGCTCTCTTATCTTTCTCTCGACGTCAACAGCGCCTTTCGAGCCTCCTCTCCACAATCATGCAGTGGCCCGCCTCTCCCACGCGCCGAAAGAGGCAGGATGACGAAGCGGCGCAGAGGCGTTCATCGCTCGCCGTGCCCGTCGCGGCGTCGTCGCCCATGCGACCGAGCAACGACATCAACAACAAGACGGGCCCCCTCGCCGCGGCCCGCGCCCGCGCCGAGGGGCGCCCCGTCCCGGACGAGGACCTGCTTCTGGTCGAGGGCTCCGGGGAGAGCTCGACGCCCGCCAAGAGCAACAAGCTCGCGCAGAGCGGCGTCGGGAGGCTGCTGCTCTCGGCGACGAAAAGGGGCAGCAGCAGCAGCAAGAGAGCTGTTGTTTTCTCGTCTTCGGACGCTGCTGCGACAAAGGCAACCGCAGCCGCTCCTGCCGCCCCTTCGGCGCTGCGCTCCTTCGAGGCGCTGCTCGCGGACATCGACAGGCACCTGACGCTCGGAGGGGTGAACAGCAGCGGCAGCAGCCCCGTTGCTGAGAAGAAGAAGAAGAAAGGTGAAACCGAGGAAGAGGAAGACTTTACCGCCGCGCTCGCGGCGGCGACGGCTGGCGGCGGCCCCCTGGGGACCGCGCCCAGAGCCGCGCGCCCGCAGAGGGAGGGAGCGGCCGCGGCTTCTCCTTCAGCGAACCTGATCGATCTAGATGACGAGGAGGAAGAGGCGTTCTTCCCTGCGCCGGAAACAGCGAGAGCGGAGGAGAAGGGTGCCATTCGCCAGCCCAACTTCTTCGACAGCAGCGAAGCAGTAGCAACTGCTGCTGTTGCTGCTCCTTCCCCCGCTGCTGCTGCGGTTTCCTCGAGCTACGAGGATGCCCCCGAGGTCGAGGAAGGGTGCGGAGAGTGCGGCTTTGACGACGACGAAGAGGAAGAAGAAATCGAGGCTTCTTCCTCCTCCTCGGCCCCGGCGACAGCCTCTAAAGGGCTCGTCGCCTCCGTCCTGGATTGGGCCGGCAGGGGAGGAGGAGGCGGGAACAGCAGCAACAGCGTGGCTGGAGCCTCTTCCCGTAGGGCGAGGAGAAGGCTCGAAAATGACGACGACGAAGACGACGAAGACGACGACGAGGAAGAAGAAGAGTCGGAGGCCGCTTCGGTCGCTGCGGCGGCCGCAAACGTTTCGAACGTCGACGGAAACGACAACGACGCCACGACGACGACCGCCGCCGTCGCGGCGCTCGAGTCCCTGCTGGAGGCCTCCGAGAGGGAGCGCGCGCGCCTGGCCGCCGAGCTCGACGCCGCGAGGAGGGACTTGGCCTCGGCGAGGCAGGCCCTGCGGCAGCAGCGGGGAGCCGCCGTCGACGTCTTGAGGAGGCTGAAGAGCGGGGGCGAAGAAGAAGAGGTCGACGAAACCAACGGAGGAGGAGGAAGGGAAGCGGCTTCCATCGCCGCCTCCCCGTCTCCCGCAGCAGCAGCGGGGGCGACGCTGAAGGGCGGCAAGAAGATGATCATCTCGGCGTTGTCGCCCTCCCCGAGGAGGAAGGTCCTCGAAGCCGCTGCGGCCTTCGAGAGGAGCGGAAACGGAGGAGGAGGAGGCGACGAGAACCGAGGAGGAGCAGCGGGAGGAGAGAAGAAGGCTGCGGCGGCAAGGGGAGCGAGGAAGGACGAATGGTCCCCCGCGAGAGCTGCCGCCCCCGATTTCTCCTCCTCGCCCGCAGCCGCTTCGGCGAGCGATAGCAAGAGGCCCGCGTGGTCTCCTGTCGGGGCGGCGAGGCTGATTCGGTGAATGCAGAGAGAGGGAGAGAGAGAGGGAGAGAGAGAGAGAGAAAGGTGTTATTTTTTTCGGGGTTCTTTGTTTTTTTCGAGGGGGGACAGCAGCAGCAGAGGAGCTTCTTCTTCTCTTCTTCTTCTCTTCCCCCGCCCTCTTTTAGTTGTAATTGGGACAGCGAGAGTTTTCTTTTCCTTTTTTTATCATGAACGAGTGAAATAAAACGAGGGAAAAGCGTGGAGGCAACGCGCGCCAGGAAGCGCGGGTCGAAGAGAGAGAAGAAAAAGAGAGGGGAGGGAGGGGTCGAGAGAGAGGAAAAAAGAAAAAGAGCCTCGACCTTCTCGGCGAAGGGACTCACTCTCGACGAAAAAAGAAAAAAACGAAATCGAAACGTGAGGCTCTCTCGCTCTCATCGTCGAGCCCCTCTTTCGCACTCCTTCCCGCCCTTCGATCGCTCTCCCTCCGCGTGGAGACTCGAGAGCACATCAAAGAGTCCCGCTCCGTCCACTTGCATCGAGTCGAAGGACCGCGCGCTAGGCCCCCCCTTTCCTTTTAAAAGATCGAAGCGCCAGCTTGGATTTCGACGAAGCGTTCCAAAAAAATAAATCACTCGTTTTCTTTCCAGCATCTGCCCTCTCTGAAACCCCCGACCATGCTCCCGACGGGCGCTCCCAAGCCCCCGGGACCGCGAGGGATCCCCCCGCGACGGTCCCCCGGAGGCTGGTCGCCCGTCAGCAACGGCGGAGGGAACGGAGGCTTCAATAATGGCAACAACGGAGGAAATGGCAGCGGCAGCAGCGGCGCCGGCGGCAGATTCGCAAGGCTGCTCTGCCTGCTCGCGCTGCTCGCGCTCGCCGCGCTCGGCGGCGCCGCCGTGGGCCGGAGGACGGCCTCGTCGGGCAGCATTGACCGCGTGGTCGGGAAGGTGCACCACGGCGAGGAGGCAGCCAAGGCGATGGCATCTTCCGCGAAAGCAGCGCTGCTCAAGAGCAAGAGCAAGCCGATGAGTTCGGCAGCGGTCGATGAGAAGAAAACCTCGACCTCTTCTTCCTCTTCGTCGTCGTCAACAGAGGTCAACCACCACAAGGGCCTCCTCGCCCCGGCCTCCTCTTTGCCGAAAGTCTTCCTCTTCATCGGCATCCTCTCCGGTCGAGGCTACCGCCACCGCAGGCTGGCCGTGCGAGAGGCCTGGTCGGCCGGGTGCAACCACCCCCCGGCCGTCGTCTCGAAATTCGTGCTCTCGGCCGACGAGGCGACGCCGCAGGTCGCTCGAGAAGAAGCAGAGTTCGGCGACATCATCTACATCAAGGAGCGGACCAACTACAAGTCGATTCTCTACAAGACCTACTTCATCTTCGAGTACGCCGTCGAGCATTACGACGTCGCCTTCGTGCTCAAGACCGACGACGACGCGTTTGTCAACGTGCCTCCGCTGCTGCGGCTGCTGGGTTCGCTCTGCGAGACCAGGGACTGTTCTGCCGAACGACTTTACATCGGGAGGATGATCCAGGAGAGCGAGGTGCTGCTGGCTCCTGGGCACAAGTGGAACAACGCCGTGTTCTACAACCACACTGGGGTGAGGAAGTTGAAAGTTTTCGACTTTTTTTTCCTTCTTTTTTTTTTTGAAAACCTCGACGACGGCAACAAAATTTCAACAAAATCAAAAAACTTACCTTTTTTCTTCAAATCACCCAAACCAACATTCAACCAACAGCTCCGCACCTACCCGAAATACGCCATGGGAGGAGGCTACGTCCTCTCCGGCGACGTCGCCCGGACGCTCGTGGGAGTCAACAGGGCCATGAAGCTGAAATTCACGCCGATCGAGGACGCCACGCTGGGGTTCTGGCTGATGGCGATGGACCTTCGCCACGTCGACCACGAGCGCTTCTACACCTGGGCCGCCTCGTGCTGCTTCGAGACCCTCGAACACGACAAGGACAAGGATATCAACGGGGAGCAGCAGCCCACCAAGGTCAAAGTGATGGACGCCGTCGTCGACGATCTGTGCACCGACGACCCGTGGCTGGTCCTCCACAAGATCGACTCACCCACCAAGATGCGCGCCTTGGGGGATGAGGCTCGGAAATGTGGGCCCACGCCGCCTCTGGAGAGTATCGCTAGGGCCGGGGGAGGGCAGCCGTGGAGACCTCCGGGGAGGAGCGGGGGAGGAGGGAGCGGGAGCGGGAACGGTGGCGGGAATGGAGGTGGCGGCAGCGCGGCTGAGGTCGAGTCTACGGTCGAGAGGGGGACGGGAGTCGGCGCAGGAGGCTCGCTGAGCGACGAGAGAGAGGACGAGCCGGGAGCAGCAGCGGAGGAGGAGCGGAAGGAGGAGGCCTCTTCCGTTGCTGACAGCGCCGCTGCTGCTGCCGACGCGGCGGCGGCGGATGCTGCCGCGGCGGTGAAGGAGGAGGCCGAGAAGGCAGCAGCAGCAGCTGTTGGAGATGGAGGAGGAGGTCGATAAAAATTGCGTTGAGTTTTTTTGTTTCTTTTTTAGAAAAACGAAATTGAAAGTACTAATTCCCTCCGCTCCTGTTTCGAAAAATAACAACTGTCAATTCGTCCCATTATCATCACTTTTAGAAATACAAAAAGAGAAATTGGAAAGAAAAGGAAAAGAAGTGATCTCTCTCTCTCTCATTTTCTCGTTCGTCGCGACAAGGAGGAGGAAGAAAAAGAGCAAAAAATGCCATCTTCTTCTTCCTTTTCCCTTTCCCTCTCCCTCTTCTACTTGTCCCGCGGCAGGAAAACGCCCACGGCCCTCGCCTTCAGCTCCTTCCGGACCGCGTCGAGCTCGGAGAGCGGCTGCTTTGCTGCCTTTCCGCTTCCGTTTTCGCTTCTGCTCCCCTTCTCGACTTCCTCTCCTCCGCCGCCGCCGCCGCTGAGCATCTGAGAGTTCTCCAGCGCGCGGCGGAGGAGGTAAGGGAGGACCTCTCCCAGGGGGCCGTAGCTAGAGAGATTGGAGGGAGGGAGAAAGAAAAAGAGAGAGAGAGCGTGAGCGGAGGAGGAGGAGAAGAAAAGGCGGAGCGAGAGAGTTGTTTCTCTCTTTCGAAGAAAGAAAAAAGAAAGAAAAAAACTCACGGGAGGTAAACGTAGGCCCTCCTCCCGGCCCTTGCGGTCGCCAGCGTCAGGGACTCGCTGTTCGTGGTGTTTTTTATATGATTTCGATTGGAAGAAGAAGAAATAAAAGAAAAAAAATGTGAGAGAAACAGTTGGAGAGAGAAGAGAGAGAAACAACTTCTTTCTTCTCTCTTTCTTTCTTTCTTTATTTCTTCCTCACCTCATCCCGTAGAGCTGCCCGAACGAGACGCGTGAAGAAGCAGCAGCGTCCCCGGGCCGCTCCCGCTCGAGCCTCGAGAGGAGGTCGACGGCTTTGCTGACCGAGGCCTTGTTGTGCTGCGAAGAAAGTTTTTTTTCGAAGTCGGATTTTTTTTTCTGAGTGAGTGTCTCTCTCTTCTCTCTCTCTTCTCTCTTCTCTCTCTTCTTCTTCTTCAAACCTTAAAACTCCTCACCGTCGCCAGGAGCACCTCCCCCTTCCCCCTCCCCCCACCACCAGAGTAAAACACCCCTTCCTCCACGGCGACCCTCGCGCATCTGTCGTAACACGTGTGCGTCTCTTCGAGCGAGGGCCAGCACGGCGACGGTCGGTTTTGCAATGCCGCCCTCTTCTTCTCAGAGTCGATGTACGCGCCGCGAACGAGCTTCCCGCCCCAAGCAAAACCCTCTTTCCTCGAGAGCTCGATCTCCCCTCGGAGCTTGGCCTCGGCTCCCAGGAGGTAGCACTGCGTGGTGTTGTAAACGGTGGGGGGGACTGGGATGATCGGCTGAGGAGGGGGCGGCGGGGTCTTCTTCTTTCGGGAAGAGCTGCTTCTGTCGCCGTCGCCGTTGCCGTTGCCGTCGCCGTCGCCGTTGCCGTTCTTCTTCTTCTTCTTGCTGTCGCTGCTGTCGCTGCCGCTGCTCTCGCCGCCGTTGAACTCCCGCATCAGCTCGAGCGCCGCGGCATCGATGGCAGGCTGCACGGCGGTGTACTCGGCGTCGACCAGGAGCCGGACCTGCGGTGAGGAAGAGGGAAGGAGAAGAAGAAGAAAAGGTTAAGAAAATGAATGAAAGAAAGAAAAATGAAAAAAAAACAAGACGTTTCTCCTCACGTTTTTCTCCTTCGCCGCCGCCGCCAGCGCCCTCAGCCTCTCCATCAGGTTCTCCAGCCTCCAGAGCTCCTCTGGCGTCGGCGAGGCAGCCGCCAGCGGGCCCAGCGTGCGGCAGCGAGGGACGATGAGGGGAACGTCTCTGAGCTTGATCCTGCTCGTCCAGGTCTGCAAATCGACAAAGTCTCGCTGCTGCTGTTCTTCTTTTTCTCCTTCTCCTTCGTTTCTGCTCCTGCTGAGGTACCCCCACAGCTCGTCGAGCCTCCCGGGCTCGTCCCCGTCGGTGAACGTCTCCCTGTATGCGCTCTCGAACTCCTTTCGCGAGACCTTCCCGTCGGCGTCGGCGTCAAACCGCTCGAAGAGTTCTTCTATCTCGCGGAGGCAGGCCGAGAGCTTGACGAGCACGCGGGGGTCGGTGAGGGCGGTCAGCTTGACGGCGGCGTAGCCAGCGGGGAGGGGGTTGAAGGTGCAGGTGGAGGTGGAGGTGGAAGAAGAGGAAGGCGGAGAAGGCGGAGAAGAAGAAGGAGAAGCAGCAACGGCGGCGGCGGCAAAGGCGGCGCCCGAAGCTTCCGCTTCTGTTCCCCCTTCACCTTCTCCCGCTTCCGCTCCCGCCTCCGAGGCAGCAGCCGCGGCCTCGATCGCCCGCATCACGTGCCCGGCGTTGGAGTCGCACAGCCCCTCGTCGCCGTACTCGTGGGTCCGGGCCACGGCGAGCGAGGGAGGGGCCGCGGCCGCGGCGACGGCGGCCTCTGCGTCGGTGGAAGTGGAAGAAGGAGAAGAAGAAGTAGCATTCGAACTCGAGCTCGAGCTCGAAGAGCTGCTGCTCTCGTCCGGCTCGGCGGCGTAGTCCAGGATCGCCCCGACTCCCTGCCGCCTCAGCCTCGCCACGCACGGGCCCAGCTCCGCCTCGGTCTCCCCGCCGCAGAACTGAGCAAAGAAAGTGTTTTTGATCAGGGGATCCACTATGAATTTCCGCAAGGGAGGGAACGCCCTCGAGACCTTCAGCAGGAGCTCCCCGTGCCTGACCAAGGGTCCGATCCGGCAGGCCGAGAGGACGAGGTAGGAGCGGAGGAGATCACGCGTCGGCTTGGAGCGGAGGGCGAGCGCCGCGGCAGAAGCGTCGACAGAGAAGGAAGGAGGGGTCGAGGAGGTTGAAGAAGAGGTTGAAGAAGCAAAGCTCCTCCGCCGCCGCCGCTGTTCCTCTGCTGCTGCTACTGCTGCTGCTCCTGCTCTTTTTCCTCTCCCCACGTTGCTCGAGGAGAAGGGAGCAGCAGGGGAGAAGTAGCAGCGGCGGAAGTTGTTTGGAGGAGGAAGAGGAGGAGCCGAGGAAGTCGAAGAAGAGGTCGAAGAAGACGAAACCGCCGAAAACGACGAAGAAAACTCTCTCGGCAGCTTTATCGGCGGCGTCGCCGCCGCGGCTGGCGATCCAGCAAGGAGGAGGAGCTCATTCGCATCCCTTCGTGTCGAGTGGAAGAGGATGGCCAGAGCAGCGTCCCTGCCGGCGCCGCGAGCGAGAGCCAGAGCCCTTTTTCGAGAGGAAGAAGAGGAAGCCATCATCGCGAGAGTGAGATGGGTTTTTTTGTCTTTTTCGCCCTTTTGCTCTCTCACTCTCGTCACGCACTTCCTTCTTTCGTTTGCTTCTCCTTCTCTCTTTCCCTCCGGTTCGCGCCTCAGAAAACACTCGCCTTCAACACCATGGTCGCTTCGTGGGCAGGCGACGCGGTCGCGCCCTTCTTCGGGTTCATCGGCGCGGCGGCGGCGCTCGTGTTCAGCTGTGAGTTTGGAAGGTTTTTTTTGTTCCTTCCTTTGCATCGACGAGGAGTTTTGATGCGAATGAGACGACGATGATGATGTCTCTTCGCCTCGCGCTTCTCCACTGCCCCTGAGCCTCTCTCTTCTTCTTCTTCTCTCTCCCTCCACGACGCGTGACGTCGCTCTCTTTGTGTCGCCGGAAGTCGTGGAGAGCGAGAGAGAGAGAAAGCGAGAACAGAAGGGAAACAAGGGAAGAGAGCAACGAGAAAAAGGAGAAGAGCCTGCGCCCGGAGAGAGAGTCGACTTCCGACGGCGATCGCGCCCTCGCACTCTTTCTTTCTTCTTCTTCTTCTTCAACCCCGACCAGCAAAACGTGAAACTCCGATCTCCATCCCCTTGCTCACGCCCGCGCCTTCTACCCTCCAAAAAAAACACTCCAAATCAAAATCAAAAACAGGCTTCGGCGCTGCCTACGGCACCGCCAAGTCCGGCGTCGGCATCGCCTCGATGGGCGTGATGCGGCCCGAGCTGGTGATGAAGTCGATCGTTCCCGTGGTCATGGCCGGTGTTCTGGGGATCTACGGGCTGATCATCGCCGTGATCATCTCGACGGGGAGTGAGTATTTGTTGTATGGGTGGAGAGAGGGAGTGAGGGAGAGGAAGGAGTTGTTCTTCTTTGTCTTTTTTTGTCAACGCTCTCGCTCTCGACCTTTTTTTTGCAACTCACCCCCCTCCTCGACCTTTCCCTAATCTTTTCGAAAAAACCCAACTCCCCCACACTCCCGACAGTCAACCAGACCGCGGACAAGCCCTACTACTTCTTCGACGGCTACGCCCACCTCGCCTCGGGCCTCGCCTGCGGCCTTGCCGGCCTCGCCGCCGGGATGGCCATCGGCGTCGTCGGCGACGCCGGAGTCAGGGCAAACGCGCAGCAACCGAAACTTTTTGTGGGCATGATCCTCATCCTCATTTTCGCCGAGGCGCTGGCTCTCTACGGGCTGATTGTCGGTATCATCCTGGCTTCCAAGGCCGGGACGGCGGTGCCCGGCGGGGGGCCGTAGATGGAAGTGGGAAGGGGGGAGGAGGTGGAGGTGGAGGTGGAAGTGAAGGAAGACAAAAGAGAATGAAAAAGAGAGCTTTTTCTTCATTTCTTTTCCTTTTGACTCGCTGCCTGCTGCTTTTCCCATCTCTTCTTTCCTTTGGTTGCTTCTTCTTCTTCTTCTTTTGCTTTTTTTAAATTATGCTGTTTTTGTTTTTGCTTTCGCTGCTAGGGGAGTGTGTGTGATTCGAAATGGAAAAATCGGTTTTTTCTTTTTTTTCACACTCAGGTTTTCCTTTCTTTCTTTTCCCTTTCTTTCTTTTTCACTTGCTCCAACTTCGCTTCTCTCGTTGAAATCACTCCGCTTTCCAATGCAGCGGTGCCGTTTCTCGCACGCCTAAACGGGACCTCTCTTCTGCACCAGAGGCCTCTCCTCTTCGATTACTCTCTCTGCGTCCAAAGATGGGACCGAAAAGCAAAGAGCAGGCTGCTCGGTCGCCAGCAGCAGCGGCGGAAGAAGACTCGGCAAGTCGAGCGATCGAAAACGGCAACGCTTCCTTGCCGATGACTTCGGTCTCTTCCCCGGAGAGCCTCTCTCCTTCCTCCAGGCCAGTCGACCTGCTCCTCTCTATCTTGCTTGGGATCAGTATGAGCGCCATGGAGCTTTTCAGGAGGGTGAAAGCCGAGTTCGTCGAGGAGGTGAGGGAGGAGGCAGGGAGAGAGAGAGAGAGAGAGAAAAGAAGATGGAGAGGAGGAGGGGCGATCGATCGGAAATCGGCGGAAGAAGAAAAGACGACTCTTCCTTGCTCACTCTCTTCTCTCTTCCTTTCAACCCCCACCACCAACCCCAGCTCCCGCTCTTCAAGCGCCGCTGGAAGACCCTCCTGCTCCTCGCGGCCTGGCAGTACTTCCACGGAGCCCTGAGCCAGCTTGCGCACAGGCTTCATACCGCCCCTCTGCCCGAACCCCTGCGAGACACCGGGTTTTCCCTTTTACCGGAGCTGGGCCCGAGGACGAGGGAATGGGCGAGCGAGGTGGTGTTCTCGACGCTGTTCGCGAGCTTTGTTGTGTGGTCGTTCAGTCCGTTCTTCAGGGATAGTGGGAGTGGTGGAGGTGGAGGTGGGAAGGCGACGGTGGAGCAGCAGCAGCAGCAGCAGCAGCAGCAACGCTCAACTTTGCCTTCTCCTTCGCCTCCTCCTACTTCGACCTCTTCTTCTCCTTCCGCTCCGGTCCTTCCTGCCTTCCTCCGCAACCTCCTCCCGGCTCTCCAACAGCCCAAATTCTACACCTGCGTGCTCTACGGCAGGGTGCTGTCGACGCTCTGCTGCTGCCAGCTGTTACGGGCCCTGAGCTTCCTCTCGACGTCTCTGCCGGGGCCCAACTACCACTGCCGCGCCGGCAGCCCGGCTGCGACGCTCCCGATGCCGCGGCGCTGGTACGGCCACTTGCTCGTCGACGTCGGGGAGCAGGCCACGAAGGGCTGTGGTGACCTGATCTTCAGCTCGCACACCACTTTCGCTCTCGTCGGCTGCCTGTCGTACCAGTCGTTTGGCAATTTCAACCTCGTGAAGAAGGCTCTTTGGGTTTCCGCGGTGGCTCTGTCCTTACTAATTGTCGCGTCGAGGAAGCACTACACGGTCGACGTGGTGATCGCGTGGTACGTGGTCCCTCTGGTGTGGTCGTTCGCGAGCAGGAGGTGGACGACGCCGGAGAGACGGAGCGGGAGCGGAAGTGGAAGCGGGAATGGAAGCGGGAGTGGAGGTGAAAAAAGTAAAACCGGCGGAAGTGGAGGTTTGAAGCAAGGGAGGAAGGGCGGCAAGGGCGGCGGCAGGCCCGATCGCCCCTCTTCCGTCATCACGGTCTCGTCGGGCTTTGGCTTTAACGGCGACGTGGAGAGCGGGGGTGGCGGCTTCTCTTCGTGCGGGAGATGCCCGTCTTGCGGCGGCGGAGCAAAGGCGGGTCCGGCGGCGGGGTGACAAAAAAAATATTCTTCTTCCGTTTGTTTCTTTCTCTGTTCCACCTCCCTTTGCTCTTTCTTCCGAACCATCGCCTGAACCTGGATTTTATCGAAGGCACTGCTGAAACACTATTTTTCGCACTTGCGAACTTGTAAAAAAAAAAAGAAGAAGAAGAAGAAGAGAGAAATGGTCCCTTTCACGCGCTCGCTCGAGCGCATCGACGTCGGCGGCAACGGGATCTCTTCGCTTCCGGCCGACTTTGGCGCCCATCTGCCCCGCCTCGCCACAATCGGGCTGGAACACAACGCGTTCACCGAGGTTCCGCAGGCCGCGCTGGCGACCGCCGCGGCCCTGGAGGCGATCGACCTCCAGCACAACGGCGCGCTGCAGGTCGAGAGCCCGCTCTACCACCTCGTGACGCTAGGTCAGGGTGGCGAAGGGGGTCGACATGTACGGGAAGCCCTTCTCGACGCGCTCGCTGGTGCAGATCGCGCAGCTCGACGCCTTCCTCAAGAAGAGGAACCGGGCCCGAGGAAAGGCCGAGGGCGGGGTGCTGTGCTGAGAAGAAAGAGAAAAGAGAAAAGAGAGAGAGAAAAATACAAACTCGTTTTCACAAATCGACTCCCTTTTTTTTCTTCCTGTAACGCGCGACTCTGAAGAGAAAAAATGGCGCGCTTCACGGCTCTCCCCCTGCTATTGCTGCTGCTGCTGGTCTCCGGGAGCGGCTCCTGGGCGCAGCAGCAGCAAGAGGCGGATGAGCAGCAGGCAGCGACCGACTACGATTCAGGTGCGTTTTTTTTCTTCTTCTTCCGAGCCAAGACATGCGACCCTGTCGCCCGCCCTTCTTCTTCTTCTTCTCTCGCCGGCCCTCTCTCCCTCCCTCCTCCGGAGCCTCGACACCGGTTATTTCTGCACGGGGGCGTAGATTCGTTCTCCCTCGACCTCTCACCATCGCAATTGAGCCCGTTCAATCCCCTCAAATGACTCGAAAAACACCAGCTTCTTCGTCGTCGCCGTCGTCGCCAATCGCCGCCGCGGCACCATCAGCAGCAGCATCCAAATCCAGCCGCGTCGTCTTCCCTCCGCCGGCGCTCCTGGGCAAGCCCGCCAAGTTCATCCCTCTGACCGAGGGGACAGGCACTTTTGTCGACGACCTCTCCGGCGAGGTCGCGGGCAAGCTCAACACGACGACGCTGAGGTGAGGGGAAGAGAGATAGAGAGAATTGGGGTGTGTGTGCTTGCTCAGCATCATCACCTCCCCCAGGGTTTTCGCATGTTCTTTTTGGTCGTCGCCTTTTCGATCCCTTTCGGAGCCTCGTTTGCTCCCCCGACACTCCAGAGCGGAGATTCTGAATCTATCTTGCCCCTCGCACAAGAGTCGAGGCAGATGAAGGCGCGAGCGAGGAGGGAGGGAGAAGGAGAGCGAACGATGCTTCGAGCGCCGCATGCGTTTTTTTCGCGGCGAACGAGGAAGAAGAAAAACGAGCAGCATCGTCTGCGCCCTCTCGCCCTGCCTATTCTTCTTCTCTGTCTATTTGTGCACCTCCGACATGCTCTCGAGAAGACGGCGGAGCCCACGAGGTGGTTGGAGAGGTGAAAAGACGAGATCTCGCTCCCCCTGAAAGGAAGCGATGACGCTTTTCATCTTGTTCTTTCGCTCGGGCGTCGCCGCAGCTGCTTGCTTGCTTGCTTCGCTTGCTCGCTCACACCTCTTTCAAAAAAAAAAACATTCATAAAAACCAACCGCAGCTGGACCCCCGACGACCTCTTCGGCTCGGTCCTCTCCTGCGACCGCGACAACAAGGACCTCGCGCTGCTGCACCCTGTCCGCTACGGCGACTCCGGCGCGTTCGCCGTCTCGCTGTGGGTCAAGGCGGCAAAAGAGAGCGGGCAAAAGAAAAAGAAGGCAGAGTCCGACACCGCTCTCTTTCAATATGCGCTCTCCCACGGCGCAGGCGCCTCCCCCGACTCGGCCTCGGCCTCCGACCCCTTCGCCGCCCCCGGGGTCCACGTGCTGCTCCCTCGCGGCGGCCACGGCGCGTCGGGCCTGGTCAGGGCGGTGGTCAAGGACTCCGACGACGTCCCCGGCAGGAGCTTCCTCGACTCGGACGGCCGCGTCAACGACGACGCCGACCGCGCTGCTCTGAGCCCTCCTCCGACCTCCTCCGCGCAGCCCAGGACCAAGGCCGACGACGGCGGCTGGCACCACGTCGTCGTGTCGACGAGGCCCGAGGGAGGAGACGGCTTCCTGCTCTACGTCGACGGCCGCCTCCGCGGCGAGGTCCCCGCGCCTCCCGGGGCGGCCCCCGCGGGAGAGACGCTCTTCGCCGACGGCGGCGGTTCCTTGAAGGCGAGCGGACTGTCCAACTCGTCCATCTACCTCTGCGGCCGCTCCGACGGCGCCGCCGACCGTTTCTTCAGCGGCTCCGTCGCCCACGTCGGGATCTGGGACAGCGCCATCGACGCGGCGGGGGCCTCGGCGCTGTTCGAGAGCGTTCCCGTCGCGAGCTCGAGCAGCGGCGCCGCTGCGAAAGCCGCGGCTGAAGCTGCTGCAGCTTCTGCGGCTTCGACGTCAACGACCTTCAAAGACGTCCCTGAAGACGACTCCACGGGCCCCGCCGTCGCCGCTGCCTCTGACGACTCTTCTTCTACCTCTGCAGCAGCTCCCGTCTCCCTGCTCGCGAGCTCCCCCTCTGCCGCCCCCCGCAGGCCAGTCCTCACCGTCTCTGGCACCCCCTGCTCCTTCCCCTTCAACTACGGAGGCCGCGAGCGCTGGGAGTGCGTGCCCTCGGCGGCCGACAACGGTGCCTCGAGCTTCTGCCAGGACGCCGCGGGCCACCTGTCGAGGTGCGCCGCCGTCGATTCCGCGGCGGAACTGGAGGAGAAGTTTGGTGCCTTGAGGTCCTATCTGGACCAGTACGTCGCGGCTCCGGGCGGGGCCCTGGTCGTCGGTCCCGACGGCAAAGTGGCGCTGTGCTCTCGCCACCGCAGTGGTGGGACGAGCGGGGACGGGAAGAAAACGGCTGCGAAGACGGACGACACGACGCAGCTGCTGCTCCCGGCCGAGTGCCCCGGCGTCGGCGACGGCGCCTCCGTCTGCGCCCGCCTGACGAAGTCGCAGGTCGCTCGTTTAGGCCCCTTCCCCAGCGACGAGGCCAGGGACGCGTTCGCTGCGGGCGACGCAGGAGTGTGCGCCAGGCCGCAGGGGAGCCTGCTGCCCGCCGAAGCAGGGGACCCGAGGGTGGCCGAAGAAGAGACGACGACGATGCCCTCTTCGACCTCTGCCGCCGCCGCCGCCAAAGCAGCCGCCTCCGCCGCCGTCCCGCTCCCTTCGGCCTACTTCCCGCTCTCCAACTACTCTGCCGCGGCCTGGCCGGTGCCCGAGCTGGCCCTGAGGAACCTGACTCTCACAAACACCACAACCTGGGTCGAGGACTCGACCTTTGGCTCGGCGCTCGAGTGCTCGCGCGCCGACTCGACCAACGGGGCCGTCTCGTCCTCCAAGGACGCCGCGGCGCTGCTGCCGAACGTGCCTCTGGGTCCTGGCGGGGCGTTCGCTGTGAACCTGTGGATGAGGCAGTACAGCTCTCCTGGTAAGGAAGGAGAGATTTGGTTTTCATTTTTTTCTTTTTTCAAACGTTTTTTTCCTCTCTCTCTCTTGACTTCAAAATTCAAAATTCAAAAAAAAAAAACTTTTCTCTCTTCAGGAGCGGGACTCCAGTACCTCTTCTCCGCCCGCGCCTCCGGCCTCGACCACCGCCAGCCCCTCGACGACCCTGCCTTCTTCATGCCGGGCCAGGCCCACATCTTCTTGCCCGGAGACGAGCACCCGGGAGGTCGACGGCTGGTCAGGGCGATCGTGAAAGACACGACCGACTCCTACGCCGGTCGGCACTCGCGCACTTTCTTGGACTCGGACGGGGTCGTGGGTTCTGATGCCCCCCGGGCGACTCCCCGGCCGGCCCTGGCAGACGGAGAGTGGCACATGGTGACGCTAACGACGCTGCCCGAGGGGGGGAAAGGGTTCGAGCTCTACGTCGACGGGACGAGGAGGGGTAAGAAGGTTTTGAAGAGTTTTGAAGAGTTCTTTTTTTTTTTTCGAATTCGGGTTGTTTTTTTTTCGCGCGCGCGAGTCGAGGTCGGGTTTTTTTCTTTTTTTGAACGAACAACGTCAACTCACTCTTTCTCTTCTTTCTCCTTTCTCTTCTTCTTCTTCTTTCAACCGAAACAGGATCCCTGCGCGACCCCACTGACTACTGGCACGTCGACGGAGGTAAGAAAGAGAAAAGGGGGTTTTGGATTCGTTCTTTTTCTTTCTCTTTTTTTTCAAACTTTTGTCGACGCGGCCGAGCGAAGAAGAAAAAAAAAAACCAACTCTTTCTCTCTCTTCGAAACCACCCCCAAAACCCAAAACCCTCCTCCCAGGCGCCCCCCTCGCCCGCTCGGCCGTCGACGTCGTCCTCTGCGGCCGCTCCGACCGCTCCGCCTCCCGCTTCTTCGACGGCCGCGTCGCCCAGCTCGCGCTCTTCGACGAGGCCCTCAGCCCCGCCGCCGTCGAGTCCCTCTGGAGGGCCGCCGGGGGAAGCGTGAAGACGGGCCTCCCCTCTCCTCCGAGGGCTGGCACCTCCGCCTCCGCGGGCGTGGCGGCGGAGGCGACGGCAGCGGCCGTGAGACTGGCCAGGGAGGCGGACGCGAGGGACGCGGAGCTCGACGCGATGCTTCTGAAAGCCAAGAGCGGCGTTTCTGGAAGCGGGAGCAGCGGCCCCAGCGCTGCCGGGGGCGCTGCTGCCGCTGCTGCCGCAGCGACGCAGGCGTCGAGCGACGAGGGCTGGACTGCCGGGCCCGTGCCGAAGCCGCCCCCTGTCGCTCCCGTCGCCGCCGACGCCGACAAGCACGGCCGCGGGGCCAAGCACGCCCCCGCCGCGCTCTCCTCCGCCGCCAAGCTCCAGGCCGAGTCCGAGCGCGTCGCCGCGCTCGAGAGGCAGCGAAAGGAGAAGAGGGGCACCGTCTCGGTCAAGGCCGCCGCCGCGGGGGCCGCCGTGGCCTCTGTCGCCGCCGCGGCGCTCGCCGCCGTCGGCGTCTTCGCTTACCTCTCGAGGAAGAACCGCTTGGGGGGCTGGAAGAGGGAGACGCTCGACGGCAGGGGAGGGGCCGAGAACTCCAGTCACCAGCAGCCCGACTCGCCTGCCGACGGCGGTGCCCCCGGGGTGGAGATGACGGGCGGGAAGGGCAAGGCCCCTCACAAGAACCCCTTTGCTGACAACGGAGGGGTCGGAGGAGGGAACGGGAACGGAGGAGGGTCGAGAGTCGCGATCGACATTTCCGCGACTGCCGTTTGAGAAGAAGAAGAAGTTTTTTTTTTACTTTTTTTTTTGTTTTTTTTGTTTTCTCTTTTGGGCGTGTTTTGCTTTCCATCGTTATTCACTTGGGTCCCCCCTAGAACTGTTTTCAGAGAGGTAGAGAGGGAGAGGGAGAAAGAGAGAGAAACCAAAAGAAGGGGGTAGAAAAATTCTTAGCTCGGACCTCCACCACTACATCACACCTTCACCACCAACCACCGTCCCTTTTTTTTCTTCCCCTCGCTTTCCGCGCTCACGACGCACACACACGAACTTGAACCTCTTTTTTGTTATGAATGTAGAAACTCGATCCTTTCCTTGTCCTTTTTTTCACTTTATTACTGCTGGAGCCTTTTTGCGAAGGAGGAAAAGAAAGAAGAAAAAAAAAGCAAGTCTCTCTCTCTCTCTCTTTCAAGTGCTCCCTCTCTTCCTTCTCTCTCCACCTCCCCACCCCTTCCCCTCTCTCTAGAACAGCTCCGCCAGGCTGCACCGCACGCTCCCGCCGCCGACCCTCTCGATCGTGTCAATCGGGGCGTGGACCAGCTCCGAAACGTGCCTCAACAGTTTCCCTCGCCCCTCTTTCCCGAAGGCGGCGTGCGCCCTCGAGCTCATCGCGAGCACGGGTAAGCCCCTCCCGTCCTCCAGCTCCAGCACGTTGCCGCACATGGCCTCGACCTGCGCGATAGAGATGTCCAGCACCTCGTGGTGCTTCTCCAAGGCGGCCTTCAGCCTTTGGCGCTCTTTCGGGTCGCGGACCGATTCCAGGCAGACGACGGCGACGTCGCTGCCGACCGCCATCATGACGTTGGTGTGATAAATAGGCTGGTTGTGCGCGTCGCTGGAATGGAAGGAGACGACCTCGCGGTAGCCGACCTATGCGAGTGAGGGGGTGGAGAAGATAGGAAGAGAAGGAGGTGAGTGAGTTGGCAGGGGGGAAAATGAACAAGAAGAAGAAAAAAAAGTTTTTTTTTTTTCGGGCTCATTTTCTCTTTCTTCTCTTTCTTCTCTCTCTCTCTCTCTCTCTCTCTCTCTCTCTCTCTCTCTCTCTCTCTCTCTCTCTCTCTCTCTCTCTCTCTCTCTCTCTCTCTCTCTCTCTCTCTCTCTCTCTCTCTCCAACTCTCCAAAACACCAAAGCCAACCCCCTATCTCTCCCCCTCCCTGTTACTCACCGAGTCCGCCCACGCGTGCGCCAGGTCCAGGTGCGCCCTCTCGGAGACCGAAACGTAGGCAACGCCGTTGACCCTATCGAGCACCAAGACGCCCGTCCCTTCGAAGAACTTCCCGTTTGGGTTCTTCTTCGAGTCCCCGCCAATTCCTGGCCTCCTCCCTGCCACGCCGGCGAGGGCACCGGCAAGAACAGGCGCCTCCCCTCGCTCGGCCGGGGACAGGTCGACGATTTTACCTCCCCGGTTCCCGAAGCGGGCTTCCAGCAGTTCCATCGCGTCCTCCCTCCTCTCCGCCTGCCTGTTTGGGCACTTGAGCGGATAGTAAACCAGCGTGTTTTCTTTCACTGCCCCACCGGCCTCGCCCGCCGCGTGCGTCGAGAACCAGTTGTTGGGGAAGACGGCATCGGGCGTCCCGTGCGCGGGGGAGTGCTCGAACAGACAAACATCAACGCCCGCTCCGTCTGTCAGGGCCCTGTGAAGGCCCGCGAACTCTCTCAGAGCCTTCGAGCTCAGGCTCTCCCCGCCGCTGAATCCGGGGGGATCGGCCTCGGACCCGTCCTCCGTCACGCCCGGTCCCGGGTTGGCGTGCATGAAGTAGTTGTCCTCGGCTGCCTGCGCGTTGAACCCGAAGCTCGTCGGGGAGACCATGAGCACGGTGTTTGTCGACTGGCGGGCTCCACCTTTCGCGGCTGCGCGCGCCGAGTTGGTGGCCGAGGCCGCGGCCAGGGAGACGTCGTGGGCGTGGGAGACGCGGACGCCCGCGTCGCGGAGGGCCGAGGTCAAGGGCGCCCCCGGGCGCGACAGCGCGTAGTGAAAGCTAGTCGACGATTTGTTCCTAGGATCCTTAGAATCCTTAGATTTGGTTAGAAGATATTCGTCGACGACCAGCCTCTTCGACAGGTCCCCCCCGTGCGAGGCCACGGCCGCGGCGCCGTCGGCGAGCTTGGCCACGAGCGACGAGAGCGGGCGAGGGGCCGAGGCAGCGGGGCTGAAGGGCTCTCGGAGGACTGCGATCCGCTGCGGCAGAGCATCGGGAGAACTTGAAGAATTTGACGGAGGTAAGGGGAGCTGTCCCGGCTCGAGCCTCGCCGAGGCGCCCCAGGGGCGAGAGGAGAGCTGGACGATGAGCGGGGAGGACGGGCCCAGGTCGAGGAAGGAGCCCGCGGCGGAGGAAGAAGAGGAGGCTGAAAAGAGGAGGTGGAGGAGGTTGAAAGAGGTTGTGAATGAAGAGGTTGAGGTTGAAAACGAGAAGTTGAAGGCGTCGTCGTCGTCGACGTCGATCGAAGCGATCAAAGAAAGTCGAAATTCAACCGCAAGCAGGAGTCCTCTGCGCTTGATTCTCTTGCAGCGCCGAGCTGAGATAAGTGCGACATCCGAGAAGCGATTGGAATTGGGATTCAAGGGGGATTTGTTCTCGGAAACGCGAGGAAGGGGGGAGGACGATGAAGAAAGTCGAAAAGCAATCGATCTTTCGCAGCCGTCGTCGCTCTTCAGGCTCTCTTCCTCTCGTCCTCTCGTCCTCTCTCCTTACCCTCCGCTGCTGCCGCTGCTCCGGCGCTCGTGGAGAGGTAGCGCTGCAGGGCACCGGCAGCGAGGCGGCGCGCCATTCTCTGGAGGAGGGCGGGTGAAGGGAAAGACTGAGCCGGGGGAAGAGGGAAGTCTTCACGTGGGGTCGAAAAAAAAGCAGAGCAGCCCCCTCTCTTTCGCCGGCGACGAAAAATGAAGAAGAAAAAAAGGCAAGCTTCTCAAAAATCGACGAAAGAAAGAGATTTTCCTCTCTCTCTCTCTCTTTCTCGCTCGCGCCATGGCCCCTCCTCCCGCCAGCGCCCGCCCCCGCGCCTTCCTCGACGTCGCCGTCGGCTCCGCGCCTCCGGCGCGCCTCGTCATCGAGCTGAGGCCCGACGTCGCGCCTCGGACGTGCGCCAACTTTTTGGCGCTCTGCTCGGGCGAGCGGCGGCGGAATCCGGATGCGGCGGAGAAAGACCCGCTCTGGTTCCGGGGCACGAGCTTCCACCGGATCGTCCCGGGGTGAGGAAGGGGGGCTTTGGGGCTTGGAATGAAGGTCAAGAGGGTGCCATGGAGTGCAAGAATGAGAGCAGAAAGAGCGGGGAAACGGGGGGGACAGAAGAGGTCGAGAAGAGAGGGAGGCAGATTCGATGGGCTCTCTTCTTCGACGTCAAAAACGACGACCGGAAAAACTCAACCTCAACCACCTCCTCCTCTTCTCCGCGTCCCCTAAACCACCAAACTCCTCCTCCTCCAACAGCTTCATGATGCAGGGCGGAGACACCACGGCCGGAGACGGCACCGGAGGCGCCTCGATCTACGGCCCCACCTTCGACGACGAGGCCTTCATCCTGAAACACGGCCGCGCCGGAGTGCTCTCGTCGGCCAACGCCGGCCCGCACACCAACTCGTCGCAGTTCTTCGTGCTGTTCGACCAGGCCCCCTGGCTGGACGGCAAGCACGTGGTGTTCGGCACCGTGGTCGAAGGGATGGAGGCGGTGGTCAGGGCTGCGGAGAGGGTGGGGAGTAAAGGGGGCACGCCGAGGGCCAAAGTGGTCGTCGTCGGGTGCGGCGTCGTCGAGAACTCGTCTCGTTCAACTGCTGCTGCTCTCCCTGCCGCGGCTTCTAAGAGGAAGGAGGACGAGGGAGCGACCCTGGACGGCGACGACGCCTCGAGGGAGAGGCTGCGGCGCCTCAGGGGCGGGGAAGAGGAGAAGGGGAGCGGAAGTGGAGTCGTCTCTGCTCCGGTCCCCGTTCGAACGGCGCAAGACGAAATCCGGGAAGCTGAAGAAAAGGCCGCCGCGGCAGCAGCGGCAGCAACGGAGGAGGGGGAAGAAGAACCGGCGCACCCGAGGGAGAGGGTCGAGGGAGCAGCAGGAGGAGAGGCAGCGGTCCCTTCGAGCGACAACGACGGCGGAGCCGCTGCCGCTCCTCCGCCTCCGCCTCCTCCGCCTGCCAACTCCCGCGCTGCTAAGTTGGAGCTCCTCCGCTCCAAGCTTGCCGCCTCCCGCAAGGCCAACGCCGGCGCCGTGATCGCCGAGAAGAGGCGCGAGGCCGCCGAGGCCGCGAGGGGCAGGAGGGAGGAAGAAGAGGCAGGAAACGACAACGGCAACGGGGGTGGAGGCATTCCGGGCTTCAAGGCGTGGAGCAAGGAGGCCGCCGCCGAGCGCGCAGCGGAGTGCGCCCGCCTCGGGCTGCCCTTGACGAAATCCCACCTCCTCGACAGGGCGGACGCCACGGAGGCTCGACTGAACAAGAAGAAGAAGACGACGTATTACAGGCCTGCGACGGAGGAGAGCGCTCAGGAGAGCGTGCAAGCCGCTGCGGCGTACGAGCGGCGCATGGCGCAACTGCCGGCCGATGCTCTCCCTCCTCCTTCTTCTTCTTCCCTCCCTTCTGCTCCCACCTCGTCCCTCGCCTACGGGGGCCAGTCCCGGGACTCGAAGGAGGCCGTCGACCGCATGGCGGCGGAGCTCGCGGCCGAGGGCGCGAGGGCGAGGCTGCAGAAGATCCAGCGGGCCGCGGCCGTCAAGGGCGACGGCGGCGGCGGCGGGGCATCGGGAGGAGACGTCGACGCGATCTCGACCCGCAACGAGGACTTCAACAGGAAGCTCGGGGTGAAGTACGGCAAGGCCGCTGCGGAGATCAAGGCGAACCTGGAGCGCGGGACGGCGCTGCCTGACAACAACTGAAATCAGGAAAAAAAAAAAAAAGGAAGAAAAGGTTAAAAAAAACTGTTTTTCTAGCTGCTGCTGCTCTCTCGCTTTTCTTCTGTCAAAAATAATTACAAATGAATGAAGTCGCAAAAACAAAAACTGATTATTCTAGAGCTGTCAAAATTGGATGTACAAGGGAAGGAAGCGCGGGGCGCGCTGCGGGAAGAGGTAAGAAAGAAAATAAAGAAAAGAAACTCGAAGGAACGAGTCCAAGAAAAAAAGAGTCAACTCTTCGCTGCCTTCAGCGCTTTCGCCGCCGCCACCTCCGCCACCGCCGGGACCAGCAGCGCCAGCAGCCCCTCCTGATCGTCCACGTGGACCCAGTGCCCGGCCTTGGGCAGAAGGTGGACCTTCAGGGAGCCCCTCTGGCTTTCACTTTCTGCTCCGACGGGCGCCGCCGTGCTCGACGAAGCCGCCTCGGCCTCCTGCAGCCGCCGCCTCTCTGCCGCCGACCAACGGTCAGACCTGCCCCCGACGACCACGTTTATGCCGAGACCGACGGGAGGGCACCGCAACAGGGGCCAGGCGTCGAGGAGCTGGTAGGACTCGAAGAGAGCGGCGGCGCCCTCGGGGTCGAACTGCCAGACGAGGCCCTTCGATCTCTCGTCGCCGCCGCTTTTTCTTTCGATCTCGGGTTTTTTGTCGATTTTTTTCTCGATTTCGATCTTATTTTCGGCTTTTTCTTCGCTCCCCTGCACCAGGTTGGAGCAGAGCCAGGCAGCGACCGCCTGGGTCATCCCCCTGTTATTTTCTAAAAGCCACCTCTCCGCCTCCCTGCGCGAAGTCAGCACGGAAGAGGGCACGGAACGGACCACCGACAGCACGCCGGCGGTGGCCCCGGGGGCCCGCGGCGGCCTTTGAGTCGCCCTCCTACTCGCGGGCCCGGATTCCTCGTGCCTCCGCGCCGACAGCGGGCTGTCCAAAACCCAGAGCTGCTTCGGCAGAGACGCAGCGGAGACCAGGGACTGGCGGGCTGCTTCCAGGGCCACTTTCCCGCCCAGGGAGTGGCCGATCAGGACGTCGGGGGCTGCCGGAGGCGGCGCCGAAGAGCAAGAAAAAGGGGTCGAAGAAGAAGAAAAAGAAGAAGAAAAAGAAGAAGAAAAGCTTCCGTCACTGCCAAAGGTCGCCGTCGCGAAGTCGTTGACGTCGGCGGCCGCCTCCGAGATCCCATGCGGCGGCCCGAACAGGTCGCCCATGGTTGCGTTCGTGCCTCCGTGGCAGCGTAGGTCGACGGCCGTGACGGAGACGCGCGGGAGCGGGGCGGAACGAGGAGCGTTCAGGATCTCGGCGGCGCGGGCCGAGGCGCCCGCGGCGAGCGCGCGGGCGACAGACCTCCAGTTCCTGCCCGAGCCCAGGAGGCCGTGGATCAGAAGCACGTTCGTGGTAGTCGTCGTAGAATCGTTCCCTCCGTCTCCTCCTCCTCCTCCTCCTGCGCTCGAGGTCTCGGAGGCGAGCAGCGGGCGCGAGGAGAAGAGGCGGGGCCGCTGCTGGAGGGAGAGGAGCCGGCGGAAGAGGGTCGAGGTCGACGACGATGATGCCATCGTGAATTCTTTTTCGCTCTTTTTCAACGCTCTTTTTCCGCGGCTTCCTCGGCGACTTTCGCAATGATTCACCTATCCAGAGACTCTCACGAGCACTTTGACCTCTCCAGGGGAGAAGTAAAAGCGAAGGAACCCCCCCTCGATGCAGGAACGAGAGCAATCTTTTTCGACACCAACGCCAATCGAGAGAGAGAGACAGGAGAGAGAAAAATGGAAAAAAAAACTTGGTGGTTGAAAACTCTTCTAGTTGTTTTTTTTTGTGAAATTCTTTTTACTCGTGTTGTCTCTCTCTCTTTCTCTTCAAGCTCCTTGCCAAAACCCCGAAATTCCCATCGACCAACGCGCTCGTCCACATTTTCGGAAAGCAATAGGCTCTGAAAAAGAAAAAAAAAGAGAAAACGCAAGCGGGGGAGAAAAAAAAACAAAGAAGTGAAAAAAATCGAAAAAAAGAGTCAAAAATTCCCGCCGCCGCAAAGTTTTAATTTTGTTGTTATTTCTCTCTCTCTCTCGCTAGCTCCCAAACCACCCAACCCCACTCTCTCTCCCTCTCTTTCTTTTACGCGTTGGCGCCGGAGACGATCTCGATAATCTGGTTGGTGATCATCGCCTGCCTCGCCCTGTTGTAAGAGAGCGTCAGCTTCTTCTTCAGCTCGGCGGCGTTGTCCGAGGCCGAGTTCATGGCGTTCATCCTGGCGGCGAGCTCCGAGGCGAGCGCCTCCTGCAGCGAGCGCAGCAGCGTCGCGTTCATGTACAGGGGCAGGAGCGCGTCGATGATCTGGACCGGGTCCTGCTCGAAGAGCAGGCCGGCGTCGAACTCGCCACCGCTGGTGTCGGTCGTGACCTTCTCGACCTCGACGGCGAGCTTGCCGTCGACCGTCGTCAGCCGGAAGAGCTCGTCCTCGGCCGCGTCGACGCACTTGCCGTCGATGTCGCAGATCTCTCCCGCGGGGGTCAGGGGCAGCAGCGTCTGGATAGTCGGCTCGGAGGCGATCAGGGAGACGAATTTCGTAAAGACCATCTCGACTTTGTCGACGTCGGCGGAGACAAAGTTGGAGTAGAGCTCGTCGGCGATGGCCTGCGCCTCCTTGGTGGTGGGCTTGGCGCCCAGGTCGAAGGACTTGGCGAGGTTGTACTGCGGCCTGCGCTTGAAGTAGACGGCCCCCTTCTTGCCGACGGTCACCAGCTTGACGCTGAGGCCCATCGCCATCAGCTCCTTGAGGCGCGCCTCGGCCTTCTTGATCGCGAAGTTGTTGTAGCCGCCGCAGAGCCCGCGGTCTCCCGTCACGCAGACGAGGAGGACCGACTTGACGGGCCTGACCGCGACGAGCGGGGAGTCGACGTCCTCGACGCGGAGCTTCTGGTTGACGGCCCACAGCACTTTGACGAGGTTCTCGGCGAAGGGGCGGCCGTTGACGACGGCGTCCTGCGCGCGGCGGACCTTGGCGGCGGCGACCAGCTTCATGGCGTCGGTGATCTTCTTGGTGTTCTTGACGGACTCGATGCGGTCGCGGGTGTCCTTGAGGCCGGCGACGACCTAAGGAGGGGGTGTGGTTTGAGAGAGAGGGGAAGAAGAAGAAAGGAAGAGAGAGGTTGAGAAGGAAGAGGAGAGGAGAGGAGAGAGAGAAAGAGAGAGTCGAAGAGAGGCTAAGGGTCGAAAAAAACGGCGGCTGAAAAAAAAAGTCGAAAGTTCGCCGGCGGCGATTCTTCTTCTTTCTTCTCCTTTCACGACTCAATTGCGATTCAGTCTTATTCTGAAATCCGCAGCGAGACCGTGACCGAGCGTTGTCGCCAGCGTGGAGAAGAGAGAGAGCGCACGCGGAACAAGGGCGAGAGAGCGCGAGCGCACGAAGTCCGAGTCCGAAAACGATCGCTCCCTCATCGTCCTTTGCTTTTTCGCGGTCGGCGGTCGCTCCTCGGCGCTGAAGGGCGAATTGAAAAAAAAAAAGAAAATTGTCGCCGATCCTCCAGAAAGCCGAGGGCTCATTCCTCCTCGTTCTCATGGCCAATTGTCCCCCTTCGACCCGCAGCAGGACGCAGAGAGATCTTCTCGTGCGCCTGGTCCGGGAAGAAGTGGCAGAACAGAAAGGCGAAAGGAGGAGGTGGAGGAGGAAAGAAGAGAAGAGGAAGAAGAGAGAGAGAGAGAGCCAAGAGCTTGGCTTGCTCTTCTCTCGTCTCTCTTCTTCTTCTTCTTCTTTTCACTCTCCGATCAGCGGCGCCGGAGGCCTTCTCCCGCCTCGCGCTGGCCAATTCTCTCCTGCGGCTAGAAAGAGATGGGCGTCGCGAGGCGTGCCGTGGGAGGCAGGAGGGCAACAGATGCGCGGAAGCACCGGCTGCGGGGCGAAAAGGGGGGGCGGGGAGGTCGATCGATTTCTCTCTCTTTTTTTGGTGGCAAGCAAGAGCCCAGGGAACTCTTCCAATTTCAAGGGAAGAAAAGAGGCTCGAGCTCTCCCCCCGCGCGCTCCTTGCTGGACGGACCTGGACGGCGCCGCGGCGCGCCGGCGTGACGGTGCGCATCGTGGGGATGGGCCTGAGCATGGACGAGGCCATTGTGGAGTGCGCGCGCGGAGAAGTAAAGGGGGGGAAGGGGGAAGGGAGGAAGGGACTTGAGCTGTTGAAGACAAGGGAAAGGAGTGAGGGAGGCGGCGGCAGCATCGGACGGCAAGTTTTTTTTTTTTCCGACCTCGACCTCCTCGGCCTCTTCGACCTCAACCTCAACCTCTCTCTCTCTCTTTCTCGTTCACGCGAGGAAGAACGAGGCGCACGCCCCGTCCCTTCCAGAAATGGTTAAATCACAAGGCAAAGAAGAAGAGAAACGCAGCAAACAGAAGCAAAAAAAGTAGCGAAACCCATTTTTTTTAAACGCTCTCTCTCTCTTTTCTCTTTCTTTCTTTCTCTTTTCCCTTTTTTTCCTCAAACCACCTCCGCGCCTCCGCCCTTGACGTCCTCCACCTCCTCCCAGTCGACCCACTCCCTCTGCTCCGGGGGGACACCGGCCCTCGACTTCCACCTCTCGACCAGCTCCCTCAGCTTCAAGATTTCGGGCCCGGCGGAGTCCTTCCTCGCGGAGTTGCAGACCCCTCGCGCGCGCGACGCCCAGCCGAGCGCCGAGGCCGACTCGGGAAGGTCGGACAGAGTAGGGGCCACGGCGACCACCATGAGCGTCTTTGCTGTGCCCCCCAGGCAGTCCGCCATCAGCATCGTCAGTTTGGAGTTGCGATAGGGGACGTGGGAGGAGGAGGAGGAGGAGGAGGAGTGGTGGTTTTCGCTAGAGGAATTTGAAGAACTCGAAGAGGAAGAGGTCAGGGCGGAGATGACGTCTCCGAGAGCGGAGAGCGACCCGTTGATCGCCGCCGCCTCCTTCAGAGCCTGCCCCTCCGAACCCGATTTCTTCAGCCTCTCGCTTCCGGCCAGGTCCACGAAGGCGAGCTTGCCGCTGGCCAGGTGGCCCGTCTGTCGGTTGAGAGACGAGACGTGGATGGTGACGACGAGGTGGGACCTCGAGGAGGCGGCGTTCATCTTTTTTGTTTTTTGTAAAAAAAAAAAAATCAAAGTCGGGGTTTTTTTTTTTTGGGGGGGG
>Ga0210003_1000718_pt1 | contig 29978 bp, 31 predicted proteins | sample LantaG_FD_182804 | JGI IMG/M metagenome (GOLD analysis project Ga0210003, IMG submission 182804) | Deep subsurface microbial communities from Baltic Sea to uncover new lineages of life (NeLLi) - Landsort_02402 metaG (SPAdes) (version 2) | ecosystem: Environmental > Aquatic > Marine > Oceanic >... | reverse complement strand
GAATTGGAAGCGACCAAAGCATTTGTAAAATCACAAATACTTGATGTGATCTATGAGACAAGAATGTGGTTTTTAACCCTGCAAGCCAATGAGCAAGTGTGGGAAGTAGCCAAAAAGGAGCTTTTGGCCGCAGAGCTCACTTTTGAGGCGGCAAAACGGATGGTGGAAGCCGGAAATCTGTGGAATTTAGAGCTATCTGATTTTCGCATGCAGTATGAAGAGATGAAAATTGCTGTGGCAGAAAGAGAAATGCATGTCATAGAGGCAAAAGAAAAGCTCAATCAGGTCATGGGGCTCTGGGGCTGTGCAGTGGATTGGTCTTATTGCTCTTGCCTTCCAGAAATTCCCTGCGCAGAAGAAGAACCAATCGATATTGAAAATCGGGCAGTTTGTCAGAATATGGAATTAGAAGTTGCCTACCAGGATCTTTTAGCAACGGCTGCTCGGTTTGGAGTTGATACATCGCGTCTGATTGCTCCGCAACTTGATTTAGGGGCTGGATCTGAACGAGAGGATGGGGTGTGGTATTTGGGTCCTGCATTTGTCCTTCCCATCCCCTTGTTTGATTGGGGGCGGGCAAATGCAGCGCTTGCAAAAGCAGAGATTTCGAGAAAATTCCATGACTATCAAGCTCTTGCGACCAATTTAAGATCCCATGCGCGCCTTGCAAGATTTGAATATTTAAATAGCCTGCGACAAATTCGTTATTATCATCATGTAATTGTACCTCTTGCGGAGCAAATAACAAATCTCACCCATCTGCAATACAATGCTATGCAATTGGGGGTCTTTTCCCTTTTAACTGCAAAACAAAACGAACTGCAAAAAAAATCTGTATCTATCCTAAAAGAGAAAAATTATTGGATTTCCAAACTCGATTTGGACATGTTGATCATTGGTTATGATAGGAGGGGGAAACATCCGTAAACTTGTATTTTCACTTCTCTTTTACTTCATTTTTGCTCACTTGGAAATTCAAGCAAATGCTCTTCCTCTGCCTTGGGCCTATGCGGAAAAACATCCCCAGCCGCCTGGAGTTGCTTATGCAGATTACACACCCATAGTTGTCCCCAATGGCCAAAAAGCAAAATTTCGCTTGGTCGATGATGTGAAGGTTTTCCACCTAATTGCCGAGCCTGTTTGTTGGGAAGTAGCGCCGGGTTTAAAAATTCATACCTGGGGATATAACGGTTCAATTCCCGGTCCTTTAATCGAAGTAGCAGAAGGAGATCGAGTACGCATCTATGTGACGAACAAACTTCCTACTACGACAACGGTCCATTGGCATGGTGTTCTTCTTCCTTGTGGAATGGATGGAGTATCAGGCCTTACACAACCCGCTATCCCTCCTGGCGAGACTTTCCGCTATGAATTTATTTTTCCCGATGCCGGCACGTTTCTCTATCACCCCCATCACGATACCATGACCCAAGAGGGGATGGGGCTCAATGGAATGATCATCGTCCATAAAAGGGAAAAAGATGTTTGTAAAAGACCCAGCCGGGATTTTGCGATCTTACTTCATGAATGGACCGTTCCCGTTGGGACCTCAAAACCCAATCCATTTGAAATGACAGATTTCAATTTGCTCACGATGAATGGGAAGGTCATGCCAGCTACAGAGCCCCTCGTCGCCAAGTTAGGTGATACTGTCTGGATTCGGTATGGGAATTTGAGTGCGATGGACCATCACCCCATCCATTTGCATGGGTATTCATTCAAAATCATCGGTTCTGATGGCGGATGGGCTGCAGATAGATCTGTCTTACTCCCTGAAACGACTGTTCTCGTTCCAACGGGAGCTGCAAAAGTCATTGAATTTTTGGCAAATAATCCAGGAGATTGGATTTTCCATTGCCACATGACCCACCATATTATGAATCAGATGGGCCACAATTTTCCCAATATGATGGGAGTGGAGATGGGGGATTTAGATCAGCGCATAGCCGAGCTAATTCCTGGATATAAAACGCTGGGCAGGACGGGGATGATGGATATGACCAAATCAGGTCTGCCTATCCCAGAAAATAGTATCCCGATGCTAGGATTTGATGGGCAATTTGGCTCTACGGTCCTCGGAGGGATGGCCAACATTTTACGCGTACGCAAAGATATTAAAACCTATGAGAATCCTGGGCCTTATCATTTCCCAAAAGGCTCAGTAGCTGCTCCCGCTTCTAGAGAAGAACTAGAAAATGATGGGATACAACTTATCGATTGCCTCCCAAAATATGATAGTGGCTCTGAGCTGCTTCTTTCCAAGTAAATTGAGCGCTTCTTTTTTTTGCAATCTCCTAATGTTTAGATAGTTAATAATTTGATAAATCAGCCTCTTTACATAAAACCTAACGATCGGATAGGATCTATGTATGAAGCAAAGTAAATTGGAACTGCAACTCTACGAGATAGCTAGCACCCAGCAAGGCTATTTTACAGCGCGACAAGCCAAAGAGGCTGGCTATTCCGACAGCCGATTTGACTATCATGTCAAAAAAGGAAGATGGATACGAGAGGGAAGAGGGATCTACCGCTTGGCTAGATATCCCCTTGGTGAAAGACCCGATCTCGTGTATTGGAGCCTGTGGTCATGTAATCGCAAAGGAGAGGTTCAAGGGGTATTTGCCCATCAAACCGCACTAGCTATCCATGACTTAAGTGATGTAATGCCAGCAAAATATCACCTGCTCGTTCCAAGAAAATTCAGAAGATATCACGCTACTCCAAAAAATTTAGTCCTCCATTTCAATGACTTGAAGAATGAAGAGGTTTGGGAATTTGAGGGTTACAAAGTCACCTCCCCAATTCAAACGATTCGCGATGTATTATTAGATGAAGGTATTTCAGAGGAGTTGGTTACTCAAGCAATATCTGATGGACTTGACAAGGGGGTGATCTCTTCTAATCAAATCGTAAAGCTTGCTAATGAATTGACGTCTGAGAGATGTAAACGAATATTGCGAGGGTACGATGAATAAGATATTTTCTTCGCCAGCTAGTTTTCGGCAAAGTCTGGAGGCTAGGCTTCAGGAGATTTCAAAGAAAACAGGAATTGATCTACAAAGAGTACGCAGAAAAGTTGCATTTGAGAGATTTCTTGCACGTTTATTTTCCAAGCAACCCTATCCGTGGATCCTGAAAGGAGGGTATTCTTTAGAAGTACGACTTGGGACATCGCGTGCTACAAAGGATTTAGATCTGGGAACACGTCTAAAATTGGCAGGAACAATTGATGAGAAGCTATCTCTTCTCTTGTCCAATCTGCAAGATCGTGCAATGCTCCAAATGGAAGATTACTTTCAATTTCAAGTAGAACCTTCTGTAAAAGTAATTGAATCCGCTCCTTATGGAGGCTTCCGTTTTCCAATACGTAGCTCGGTGGCAGGTAAGCTGTTTGTAGCTTTCTCCTTAGATATAGGCATTGGAGATGCAGTGACTCCCCCAATAGAAGAAATTGAAGGAGCAGATTGGTTGCAGTTTTGTGGAATACCACCTGCAAAATTTGAGGCTATTTCTCTTGAGCAACAATTTGCTGAAAAAATTCACGCAATGACGATTGATCGAGGGGATCGAGAAAATTCGCGCGTGAAAGATTTAGTTGACGCCCTCCTACTCATTCGAGCAGGACTCAACCAAATACATGTAGTAAAAAGTATTGAAAATACATTCAATCGCCATGGGAAAATCCCTCCATTTGTCAAACAACCGACTCTGCCGCAAAGCTGGAAAAAACCTTTTAGTGAAATGGCAGCTGAATGTGGTTTGAATCCAGACTTTGATACTGCGAGCGACATTTTATTAGAGTACTTAGGTGAACTTGGGATGCCTTTGGTTGGAAAAATTTCTAAATAGATGAAGATGTCTTTCTGCCGCTCCTTTCCAAGTAAATTGAGCGCTTCTTGCCTTACCTTTCTCGATGAGGGATTCTCGCTGCTTTGGGAGTTTTTTGAGTGCTGTTTCAAGATCGGTTTCGATGTAGAGGGCAGCATCTTTGCTGGCCTCTGGGATGCTGGCGGTTTTGGAAGCGATGACAGGACAGCCCAATGACATGGCCTCCAGTGGAGGGAGCCCCCATCCTTCGTAAGAAGAAGGGAAGATGAGCGCCTCTGCATTTTGATAGAGCCATACGAGGTTTTCTAGGGGGAGATTTCCATCGGTAAGGGCAATTAGGTTGGGTACATTTTTTAGCACGCCGAGATTTTTGTGGGGCTTTTTGCTTCCAACAAAAAGGTAAAAGGGCTTTGGCAGTTTGAGGGATTTGGGCTTGATGTGGAGGAGGTGATCGGCCCCGGGATGTATCACGGTGATTTTTCCTTGTGCCTCTGGGAAGTGGTGCAAGATGCGCGATTTGGAGAACTCAGAGACTGTGATGATAGAGTCTGCTTTTACGGCTTTTTTGAGATAAACCTTCGCTGCAAACTTTTTTGCTAGGGGTATCGGATTATCGAGATGAAAGGTGTCGTGGATGGTGACGATTTGCCTTTGGGCCCGTGTTTTAAAGAGAGGAACATTGAAATGAGGGGAAAAGAAGAAGTCACAAGGGGGGATTTTTCTTAAGTATTCGAGTTGCTCGGCAGCTGAGTAGATGGGGGCTTTTAAGGGGGCGAGCTCAAGAGGTAGGTGCTTTAGGAGATTCTGGATGTATGTGCCAATACCGCCATGATGAAGCATCCTTGCATCTATTACCATTGGATCAACTCCCCTTCAAGTGGAGACCAAATATTAAGAGAATTGCGGATGAGGGCATATGTTTTTTTCCTCAAGCTGATAGCGATGTGCAAGACCACGGTATCTACTGTCACAATGTGATCTGCTTCTTTTATTCTTTGGACTAGCTCGGCAAAAGTTGTGGGAGTATGCACGGCGATCTTTTCGATCATTTCTATATCTCTTACCCCACTGCCTGTGAAGAGAACCTCGTGGCCTTGGGCTTTGTAGCTGGCATAAAGATCACTCCAAAATGCTAAAGGCACCTCTTTTCCTGGGTCGCTAGACCCTAAGTGAAAGAGGGCATAGGGTTTTGTCTCGGCAGAAAGTGACCAGGGACATTGCAGAGGGCCTGCAATCTTTTCTAACTGCCGACCAATATATGATTGATCTAGTGGCAGTACTTCATTGAAATAGATCCGGTCAGAGATGGAGGAAAAGCAGGTGCGTCTTGGAATGTGTTTGAGTGCCGATCCCATTCCTCGAAAGTAGGGGTCGGTCTGGATCACCCATTCATAATCTAGATGGGGAGGAGAAAATCGGAGTTTCTTAGTCAGTTTTTTCCACGGGCTATCGAGATAGTGAAACCAGGGGCTGCACAAATGCATCTCATCGATGCCGGGGCAGTCTTGGGCAGCTAGGCGTGCCTTCGGATCGATCAGGAGACCGATCTTTGCCTTGAGGTATTTCTTCTTTAGCGCGGGAATAAGACAAGTTGTGAGGTAGACATCGCCCAGCGATCCTTGGTTGCTTAGTAGTATGGAGATAGGCGCTTTGTTTAGAGGGGGGGGTGGTTTTGTAAACAGCCCTCTTAACCGATAAAGCGCTTCAAATTTCCAGGGGCTGTAGCTTATCATAACGCTCCAGTAAGAGTTCTGTTTCACCATCAGCGAGGACTTTTCCGTTTTCGAGCCAGATCACGCGAGAGCAAAAGGTGCGGATCATCGCAAGCTGATGGGAAACAAGGATGATCGTACGCCCTTCATCAACTAAACTCCGCATTTTATTTAAGGCTTTTTCCTGAAAAGTGGGATCGCCAACAGAAAGCGTTTCGTCGATGAGGAGGATTTCGCTTGTGAGATGGGCCATCACAGAAAAAGCCAAGCGCAAAAACATCCCACTAGAGTATTTTTTGACAGGAGTATCTAAAAACTGATCGGCACCGGCAAAAGCGATGATCTCATCGAAATGCCTTTTCACTTCTTTGCGGCGCATGCCAAGGATCGCACCCGAGAGGAAGATGTTCTCTCTACCTGTCAGTTCGCAGTGAAAACCTGTTCCCACTTCTAAAAGGGCACCGACGCGCCCCTTTAAGAGGATCTGGCCGGTAGAAGGAGCCGTTACTCTAGCCAATGTTTTTAGCAGGGTGCTTTTTCCTGAGCCATTGTCGCCAATCAGCCCCACGGCTTCTCCAGGCCCTATGTCAAGATTGACATCTTGCAAAGCCCAAAAAGTGGTCTTGGGGTTTTGGAGGCGGTATTTTTTTCCAAGTTTCTTGGTATTAATCATCAAATCACGTCGGCGAAATTGGGTTCTATCCTGCGGAAAACCATTACAGAAGAGAGAAATAGAAACAAGCTTAAGAAAAATGATAGGGAAAAAGAGAGGAGGGGAAAAGTTTCTAAGCCAAGAAAAGAGAAGCGAAAGGCATCAATGATCCCCACAAGGGGGTTGAGGCAGTAGAGGAGGCAGTAATTTTGGGGGATCAGATCGGTTGCATACGCAAGTGGCGAGGCAAACATCCAAAACTGCAAAAGAAAGGGGATGATGTGCTTTATATCTCGGAAGTAAACGGTGATCGATGAAACCAGGAGGTTCACCGCTGAAGAAAAAAGAAAGAGGACAAAAGCAACTACTGGGAAAAAGGTAAGATTCAGCGTAAGCGGAATGCCGTAAAGGAGGAGCATACCAAAAAGGATGCCGAGCCCAATGAGAAAATCCACGCCCATGCCAAAAGTTGCTGACAATGGAAGGTAAATCCTTGGAAAGTAGACTCTCGTAATCAGCCTTGTATCATTGATCAAACAGGTACTAGCTCGTTGCAGCGCCCCAGAAAAAACGAGCCAGGGGACAAGGGCGCAAAATGCAAACACGAGGTAAGGGCTTGAGCCACTGGAAAAGGATAGTACCCTCCCAAATACAACTAAAAACAAAGTCGCTGTCATCAACGGCTGCAAGATGACCCATAATGCTCCTAGAAGGGTTTGTTTGTAGCGGAGCTTGACATCACGCACCGCAAGCATAACAAACACCCACCGGAAGGCAAAGAGATCCTGCCAATCGATTTTAAACCAAGGCCGTTTGGCCTGAATTACGATGCTAGTTTCACGTTCCATATCAGTACGCATAGAGAGATAGCCCCCATTGCTCCAAAATACATTGCTCCTCTACGCATACTGGCAAAAACAATCTCTTTTTGCAAAAGCGAATATTTCTTTTCCAAGTTCTTAACAGCTTGATTAAACCCCGGTTCATCTAAATGAATTCCTCGGTAGAAGGGAAGATCCCCAGAAATATTTACAGCACTAATTTTCAGATCCGCATTGGAAACCTGTCCTCTTTCATAACATGCCAATAAAATCGTAAGCTGATTGTTCTGTGTAATGATCCTTGCAAAATCACTTGCCCCCCGGGGTAGCTGATCTCGATACTGTACTATCATAGTTCCTCATTTCATTACGCATATTGTCTTAGATGTTCGATTGCAGTTTTGAATAGATTTATGGTCTCTCTTGGAACTTCTAAATCGGGATTATTTTCATAGTGATATGCAGCCCTTTGGAGATTCTCATAAGAGAGACTGGCAGAAAGTCGATGTTTCCACTCATTTTGGTTAAGAGAATCAAATAGATTTTGCAACTGGTGAACCTGCTTAGCAGCCAATCCCTTTGCAGAGGTCGGTTCCGTTACATAAATCCTTTGCCATTGATCTATGCTCATCACAACAGGAGAATCAAACACTACTGTTTTCATAAAACAGCCTTTTGACAGCGGTGCGCAAAGCCTCTAAGTCCTTCCCATAAATCTGTTAGCGAGCGAACTCTACTGTCTAAACTTTTTGTAGACGGTCTTACCATTATTGAAGCCAACATACCTTCCGCTACATCTTGCAGATTTTTTGCTTCGCCTTTTAGATCTTCTGTAGACCAATTTTTTCTTAGCTGGTCTAATGCATGCTCTGCAACCATCAATTTATATTCTTTGGGAAGACCCGTGGGCTGTTGAAGGATTGATAAATAGCTCTGTATTTGCCGTATTTCCATGTCGTTATAAATTCCCCTCTAATAGTTCCAGTTTCTTGTAGTGTTGCAATTGGTCTCTAAAATCAGCAGCGTCTTCAAAGCGGAGCTCTTTTGCTGCTCGTCTCATTTCGATTTCAAACTCTTTGATTTTTTCAGCAACGTCTTCCTTGGTGAGATGGGATGGGCCCTCTTCGCCAGCGCGTGGTGTTTCGATTGCCTCATCAAGGGTTGCGAAAAGACCCTCAGATTTTTCACGTCGAACAGTTGTGGGTGTAATGCCATGTTTTTGGTTGTATTCTTCTTGCATAGTGCGACGCTCTTTGGTGATATCGAGCGTGCTTTGGATTGACTTGGTGATCTTATCGGCATACATGATGACCCTACCTTCAGAATTGCGAGATGCCCTACCACAGGTCTGGATGAGGGCGGTGGCACTTCTTAAGAAGCCTTCTTTGTCGGCATCGAGGATGGCAACGAGGGTCACCTCAGGCAAATCAAGTCCTTCTCGGAGGAGGTTGATACCCACAAGAACGTCAAATAGGCCTTTGCGCAAGTCTGCCAAGATTTGCACACGCTCAAGCGTGTCGATATCGGAGTGGAGGTATTTGGCTTTGACACCGATCTCGGTGAGGTATTGAGTAAGATCTTCTGCCAGTTTTTTTGTGAGCACGGTGACCAGAACGCGGCCCCCTTTTGCGGTTTCGATGCGGATCTCCTCAAGACAGTCATCCACTTGGTTGGTAGCTGGCTTTATAGAGACGATTGGATCGAGAAGGCCCGTGGGGCGGATGACTTGCTGAATGATTTCACCATCTGCTTCTTGTACTTCCCATTCTCCTGGTGTTGCAGAGACGTAGACCACTTGGCCCATCCGCTTGTGAAACTCTTCGAACTTTAAAGGGCGGTTATCATAGGCAGATGGAAGGCGAAACCCAAATTCTACGAGTGATTTTTTTCGTGCTTGGTCCCCGTTATACATGGCGCGCACTTGCGGCAGGCTCTGGTGCGACTCATCGACAAAGAGTAAAAAGTCATCTGGGAAATAGTCTAGAAGACACGGCGGAGGATCTCCTGGATTTCTTCCAGAGAAGTGGCGTGAATAGTTTTCGATCCCTTTGCAAAAGCCGATCTCTCGGATCATTTCTAGATCGTACGTAGTGCGCTCTTTGATCCGCTGACGCTCGATGAGTTTTTCTTCCTTTTCGAACTGAGCGACTCGCTCTTTTAGCTCTGTTTTGATGGTTTCTCTAGCTTTAACCCGGATGTCTTCGGGGGTAACGTGGTGCGATCCAGGGAAGATGGTGATTTTTTCGAGCCTTTCGAGCACTTTTCCAGTGAGCGGATCGATCTTGCTGATTCGGTCGATTTCATCACCAAAAAACTCGACCCGGTAGGCGATGGCCTCTTCGTAAGCGGGCATCACTTCTAAGACGTCCCCTCGAGCCCGAAATGTACCTCTGGCCAGATCAAACTCTCCCCTTTTATGATGCGTCTCAACTAGGTGCAGGAGTACTTCATCGCGACGCGCTTCTTGCCCTACTTCCAATTTTAGCTGCATTTTGCCGTAGTATTCGGGAAGGCCCAATCCATAGATACAAGAGACGGAGGCGACGATAATGACGTCATCTCGCTCTATGAGCGAGCGGGTCGCAGAGAGGCGGAGGCGATCGATCTGGTCGTTAATCGCGAGGTCTTTTTCGATATAGGTGTCTGTGCGAGGCAGATAGGCCTCGGGCTGGTAATAATCGTAGTAGGATACGAAATATTCAACGGCATTATTTGGGAAGAAGGATTTAAACTCTTCATAGAGCTGGGCAGCGAGGGTTTTATTATGGGCGAGGATGAGTGCTGGCCGCTGAACAGAGCGGATCACATTGGCCATAGTAAACGTTTTTCCAGAACCTGTAATCCCAAGGAGTACTTGAGATTTTTTACCACACTGGATGCCCGCTGCTAGTTTTTCAATTGCCTGAGGTTGATCACCCTTAGGCTCGTATTCGGTTTCTAATTCAAACATTTTGGTGTAGATACTTCGCTATCAAGGGGCGAAGCTTACCACGTTCTTGCTGAATATCCAAGAAAACAATGGCGCCGGCAAGCAACATGACAAAACTTAAGAAAAGGCGTTTGAGAGGGGTTCGATAGTTTTTCAGCTTCCAAACCATGGCCGCAGGCAAGAAAACGAGCAGGATCGCTACAAAGGCACCGGCATAGTTGAGGGCTAGATAAAATCCCCTTGGGTATGAAAGAACGAAAAAGAGAGGAGGAATAAAGGTCAGTAAGATGGCCAGTATCCTTCCAGAGTGGGTCTTTTTGATCTTAAACCCATCGGTTAAAAAGTCAGATAGACTAAGTGTTACTCCTACAAAGGAGGTGATGATCGCAAAAAAACTGAAGAACTTTGCCGCAACGCCGATCAAGGGGCTTTGCAAAACACGAGCCAGCGGTTGTGTGGAAGACTCTCCTTCTACAAAAGCATGAGCTAAGTTCGAAAGAGGAACAGTACCGAGCACAAGCACCTGCCAGAACAGGTAGACGACAATGGGAACCATGCTTCCGATTAAGATCGCACGCCGCAAGGCTTTTCGATCTCGGTTGAGGTAGGTGGTCAAACTCGGGATGATGATGTGATAGCCAAATGCTGTGATTACAACAGGAACTGCCACTTGTAGCGCGGGGAAATCCACGTGAGTCAGCCTGCTATAATCCACTTCGGAGGGGAGAAAGAAAATGAGCAATATAAACGAAGCGACAAGGCCGATCATCAGAAGACGGTTGATCCGGTCTACTCCGCTCGTCCCCGCATAAACAAAGCCACCAAAAAGAACAGGAAGAGCAAAAGGCGCGAGCCAGCTTGGCATGGTATAACCGGTCCAATCCTTAACAACTTCCACAAATAGGGGAGTGCAGCCAGTAATGTAGGCCGCAGTAAGAGAATACAGAAGCAGAAGATAGACAACCCACGCAACAATTTTACCCCAAAGGCCAAGATGCTTTTCAGCCATGGTGATCATGTTGTTTTGACCCTTAATCGACAAATTGGCATCGAGGAAGAAAAACGAAGAGGATAGCATGAGGAGCCAAATGAGAATGAAAAGCAGCGCTGAAGGGAAAAATCCGCTAAATGAAGTGACCGTAGGGAAAGCTAGCATTCCAACGCCAAGTGTGGTTCCAGAAATGAGAAGAACAGCGCCGAGTAAGGGATTTTTTTTCATCAGTATTTCCTAAATTTTGGGGATATAGGGAGCATGAAACATATTAGAGAGCTGGAAAAAGATGATGAACAAGGACACAAGAAAAAGCAGCATTAGCAGCGGCTTGCCACCAAAAACTTGGTACTGAGTTTCAATCTTTTTCTGGTAGCGCCCTTTCCAAACCATCAGCACGGGCATAATTCCAAAAAGGATAACAGCGCAAACGCCTCCGGCAAAATTCAGCGCATCGAGGAAGATATTCGGATAGAGGATCGCAAGAAGAAGAGGAGGTAGGAGGGTGAGAACAACAAGCCAGCCCTCTTCGTGTTTTCTCCAATTCGCTTTGAGTCCATCCGCGAGAAAATGGGACAAGCTAAGTGCCTGGGCCAGAAACGAGGTTAAAATCGCAAAAAAACCAAGCAGTGTCGCAAAATAACTGATCCAACTCGATCCTAAAAAACCAATCAGAGCCTGCGTTGCCTCTTCCCCTTCCTTGTAAATCGAAACGATCCCATTGTCTCCTCCAAAGGGGACGATACCAAGCACAATGATCTGCCAAACCAGATAGATAGCTAAGGCAAACAGGCCGCCGAGGAGAATACTTTGTCTCACCCGCTTCAGATCATTTTTGAGATAGTCGGTTAGGCTGGGGATCATGTTATGAAACCCAAATGAAATGATCAAAATGGGCAGAGCATATAGAGCATATTCAGGAGCAGATCGCTCGAGCAGTGTTCCTTGCACATGTCTTGCCCCTAAAAAAACAAGCCCTAAAAAAGCTGCAATTTTGCCCGCCATCAAAAATCGATTCCACAAATCAACAGGCCTGGTGCCGAGATAGACCACCCAGCCAAAGAGAACCACAAAAAACAAGCTCCCTCCCCAATCGGGCAGAATAAGACCAAAATATTGCTGGGAGATTTTAGCCGCCAAAGATCCTATGCCGGCAATATAGGCGAGCAGGAGCGAGTAAAATAGAAATAAATAGAGCAACCAACAAAAAAATTTCCCCTTATTCCCCAAGGTTTGTCCCACCATCGTGATGAGATTCACCCGACGGGAATACCTCCCATTGACCTCTACAAGAAGAAGGGCTGTCAAAGTCATGAACGCCCATGCCCCAAAAAAAGCAATAAGAGAGGGGTAAAAGCCGGAAAGCCCGGTCATAATAGGCAAAGCCAACATCCCAGCGCCAATGCAACTTCCTGTCAGAAGCAGCATACCGCCAAAAACGCTCCCCTCTTTTGCCTTGCTCATTTTCCTTCCTTAAGTTTCATCTTTTCTACGATCCGAATTTCTTGACCTAACCTTCCAAGTTCATATCCATCGTAGTCAACAAACTTAAAGAACCTCTCGAATGCAGGAAAGACTTGAGCGACCTGCTTGGCCATTTCTTGTGCAATGAAACGATATGCTGGATGACCCGCCGCCTGAGAACGGAGCTCACACAGCCACTGCAACGCGCGCAAGTTGATGTGGAAATACCAGTGGATGTTGTAGCCCATAGGGACGATGTACTGCCCCTCTTCGGGAAGCTCTGGAGCAATTTGGTCATAGGCGCTCTTGGCCGCTTCCATCGCTTCACAAAAAGGTTTTTCCATTTCCGTATCGCGGATTTCTGGCGGAACAAAGTAACCAAAGTCGCAAGTGAGATTTTGTCTTTCTTGAGTAAGTATTCTGTGTCTTTGCAGATCGCGGTACACGCCAAAATCGGCCACAATCTCAAATGTGAACATCGCATGCTCTAAGGCCCTTGGTGATTTATGGCGCCTGTTTTCGCGGAAATTGGATCCCGCTTCTAAAATTCTAGAAAGATCTTCTCCTGAAAGACTTCTACAGTACTCCTGCAGCTCCATCAGACCCGATTGAGACTCACTAAATAGAAGCGCTGATGCGACCTTAACGGGTCCATCCGCATCATAAGAAATGAGCCTAACACCAGGACTGCGCATCGAGGGAATATTTTCTGTTAGATCGCCAGTTAAGGATTTCAACTCCTCTCCTGATTGCTCAGTGAACTGTGTAAACGTTTGTTGGTATTTGTGATTGGGCTCAGATCTACGTACAAAAGACGGAATGACCTTAGAAAGCTCCTGGTAAGCCTTTTTGCCCGTTTCTTGCATTTCACTTAGGTTGTGCGCATTGAGCTTTTGGATCAATGTCTCAAAGAATCGACCATTACCAAAAACGCCCATGTTGGTGAGTGCGCTAGTAGGAAGAAGACCGCGCAAACAATCGAGCACTTTTGCGCGAATTGCTGCCGTATAGGCAACATTAGAAATATCATGCTCTTTTGGGTACTTCTTCTCCATCACCGCAGTTAGCTGAGGAATGAGCTCCGAATAGGTCTCAAAAAGCTTATTACACGTCTGCACGTAGAGGTCGCGGTAGGCCGACGTCATCAGAATGGGTTCGCGGTAGAAGAGGAATTCCCCCTTATGCTTCTGATCGAAATAGATATAGCGAGTCGATTTCTCTAGAGGAGAGCCACCAAGCCTGCAGTCTTCGACAATTTTTGCAGCGAGCATCGAAATATTTTCTAGCGCTAAGTGCGCCCCACCAAGTTCCCCAATAGAATCATCGCCATACCCATCTAAAATCCGGTCGTAGAAATTTTGCGCCTTCTTAATCGCAGTGACCTGGTCTTCGATCTCTTTTTCGCCCTCTTCAGTTTGCATTGTAGCCCCAGCAATAGCGCTAAAGGCAGTCTCCTCACTCAAAATAAATTCTTTGAGCAAAAGAGAGCGGAGCCCTAAGCCTGATCTCGAGTACCTTGAGAAAAGAGCTCCTTTAATCACTTCAGGGAGATTGCGCAAACAAAAAATGTTACTCGTGGTGCTGGTGACATATCGGTTTAAAATCTTGGTCTGTTTTTCAGAAAAGTCTTCGTAATCTTCAATCATAGTTCACCTCGAAATGAAAACCCCAAGTGTCTCACAATCTCCCAACTCGAGTCAACCCCGTAGGGAGATACTGATTTATTCGGCCGTTTTATCTGGGTCTAAAAATTCCGAATAAATCAGTATCTCCGTGGCGGGGTAACCTCCGCTGTGCTAAACTAAAAGAAAGACACCATTAAGAGAGCATCTATGAAATTTTTATTGCGCCTAATAATTTTAGTAACAGCCCTAACAACTTCCATGCAGGCCGCTGAAGGAGACAACTGGTATCAAGTGAATACCAACCTCTATACAGTCAAGTTCCCCACTGAGCCCACCAAAACTGTCGAGAAAGAATCGATGGTGACCAATACAGAATTTCGCTTAGAAAAAAACGATATCACCTACGTAACAAGCCACTTTAAAATCCCAAAGGCTGCCTTTGCTCCCTTTGTTGGATACTCCCTTGAATCTTTCGCAAACAAAGTCCTTACATCGATGGTCGAAAGAGACAAAGAGTTCAAAAAGATGCTCTATAAAACCGTTAGAAAAAACAAGCGTCAACTCCTTCTAGAATACTCCTACGAAAAAAAGACTGGCAGGATCATGACCGGTGATCTGATGATTTCTCATGGCAACTTCTATCAATACTCCACAAACTATCCAGAATCTGCCAAAAGCAGCAAAAGCCTTACCCAATTTGCAAATTCGTTTGAGCTAAAGAATGGATTTTCCATCCCTAGAACCCATGGGAAAAATTAACCCATTAAATCTTTTCCTAAAAAATACCAAGGGCATCGAGCAAGATAATCAAGATGATGACAGGCGCTACATACTTGATTCCAATAGAGAAATAGCCCCGTAGAAATGGAAAGCGTTTGAAAAGGCCGTGTGCCCCTTCTTCCATATGCGCCATAGCTTTCTTTATTCCCCACCGCCAACCAACTAATAGCACAGCGGCTAAGCCTCCAAGAGGTATCAAGATGTTGATGCAGAGGTTAAGGACTGCGGAAAAAATAGAGAGATCAAAAATTTTCACACTCTTAAGCACGCCAAAAGAAAGTGCACTTGGAACGCCCACAAGAAAAGAAGCTACCACTACAACAGCAACGGCCCTGTGCCTCTTCCACTTCTTCTCATCGATCAGATAGGCAATGGACGGCTCTAAAGCAGAAATTTGGGAAGTCATCGCTGCCAAAAAGAGAAGGATAAAAAAGAGCAGGCAAAGAAAATAGCCACCGGTCATTTTTGAAAAGATAAGCGGCAAAGTTTGAAACATCAAACTCTCCCCCGAGGAAGGTGAGACGCCAACTGCAAAAACAATCGTAAAGATGGCGATCCCCGCTAGGAGCGAAATGATCACGCCGAAAAAGCCAATGGGCAAGCAGGTTTCAGTGATGTTTTCTTTTTTACTCAAGTAACTGCCATAGGTAACCATGGTCCCTTGGCCCAAACTGAGTGAAAAAAAGGCCTGGCCAAGAGCCATGAGGATAGCAGATCCAGTAACCATTGACCAATCGGGTGAAAATAGAAAACGAATTCCCTTAGTCCCACCGGGCAATGTGAGCCCCTTGACCGCCAAAATAATCAAGACTATAACCAGAAGAGGAACCATGATTTTGTTGCCTTTCTCGATCCCCTTCTGCACTCCAGAATAAAGAACGTACCCACCCACAAACATAAAAAGAGCGAGATAGCCAACAGCCCAAAAGGGCGATGCTGTTAGATTAGAAAATAATTGGGATGCTTCTTCCCCAGAAGAAAAATTTGTCAGCCCCCCTTTGATCGCTTCGACCAAATAGCCAAAAGTCCACCCAGATATAACCCCATAAAACGTGCTAACTAAAAATCCAGTGAAGATGGTCATTTTGCCAAGGGCGCCCCATTTGCCAAGCTTTTGAAAAGCTCCTTTGGGGCTCAGCTGGGTCTTACGCCCAATCGTAAGCTCCGAGATGAGAACAGGTATGCCAATGAGAGCTAAGCAAATAAGATAGAGAAAAATGAAAGTAGCCCCCCCATTTTCTCCCACGATGTAGGGAAAACGCCAGATGCTTCCAAGGCCCACCGCAGAGCCGACGGCCGACCAGATGAAGCCGAGTTTAGATCTCCATTGTTCACGCATAGGCCACAATTTTATCCCCTTAGAGGTAAGAATACAATGGCTTTCTAGACAATTTCCAAGCAAAATATGCAGATGGAAAAGTTGATCATTGAAGATATCACATCAGAAGGCGATGGGGTCGGCACCCTCGATGGAAAAAAAATTTTTGTCGATGGAGCTCTGCCTACAGAAGAAGTAGAGATGGAAATCACTGAATCAAAAAAGCGATTTTCAAAAGCGAAACTTCTCAAAATCCACAAGCACTCAAAAGATAGAGTGACTCCTATCTGCCCCCTCTTTGGTACTTGTGGAGGATGTCAAATCATGCACTTGGCCTACCCCGCTCAACTAAAATGGAAAAGGGCACGCATCAAAAATGCGCTGAAACGGCTAGGCGGCATTGAAGTGGACGTTGCCCCATGTACCCCATCACCCGACAGCCTCGGATACCGGAACAAAATCCATCTCCATAATGGAGGTTTTTATAAAAAAAACTCCCACGAGGTTGTTCCTGTAGAAAAATGCTATATCCACAATCCTATTGGAGAGAAAGCTCTTCCTTTGACAAAAGGCGCCAAAGAAGCCGTCATTAAGACTTCTTTAGATACCGGTGAAGTACTCTTGGTGATTGATGGAAGAGGCGATCGCCCCTTCATTACGGAAAAGCTAGGAGATCTACGTTTTAAAATACGGAGCAAAGATTTTTTCCAAGTAAATCCAAAACAAGCCGCGCAACTTTATGAAAAAGCAATCCATTGCGCGCAGTTAGATGACTCAATGCGGGTTTTGGATGCGTATAGCGGAGTAGGCACTCTTTCACTTTTTGCCGCTCAAAAAGCCAAAGAAGTCATTGGAATAGAGATCGTCCGCTCTGCGGTAAAAAGCGCCTATGAAAATGCTGAGCTCAACGGCATCTCTAATGTGGAATTTCGATTCGGAAAAGTAGAGAATGAGCTACCTAAACTGGGTGCATTCGATGTAATTTTCCTCAATCCCCCCAGAGGAGGCGTGGATGAAAGCGTTCTACAAACACTTATAAAGCACCCTCCCAAAAGACTCCTCTACATCTCTTGTGACCCTGCAACGCTTAGCCGTGACCTTAAAATTTTGCAGGAAAAATTCGTCATCGAAGGGGTCTTTCCCTTTGATATGTTCCCCCAAACTGTTCATGTTGAAACACTCGTTTCACTCAACAAGAATTCCTTCGTCAAAAGGTAAAAAATAGAAAGCTATTGAACCTATTTCACTAAAAAAAGGGGGGGGGTGTGTATACATTTTCAAGGATCTTGAAAGAGATTCTGGACTGAATTTTTGAGTGCAACTTAGCTAAATTAGACGAAAAATGATGTTCAAAATAAACTCAAGAGGCAAAAAAGGTATCAAAATGGTTTAGTGAGAGTAGGTTCATTAGGCCCCTTCAGGAGACTTCACTCTATTTCAGAATAAGAAGAAATGAGTTTTGCAAGAGTTTTAAGAGTAGGATTTCTATTCCGCAATGAATGGTAGAAAGTGGATTTTGGGATCTCTCCAGCTTCCATTAATTTTGACTTATTTAAAGCATCAAGATAAATACCTACGATTTCCATAACGCCCTCGGGGTCATTGTTTTGAAGGCATTCCAGAATCGCTTTTCCAACGTTTTTTTCGTTTGTCAGATAGTTCATAGGCTTAACTCGTGATACCCCTTTAAGCGCATTAGCCTTCACTTTCTTGCCTACGCGCGAGGATCTTTCTCGCTTTTTTGATATCTTTTTCTTGCCCATGTTTATTTCCTCCTATCAAAAGAATAACGTTACTTTCAGGAACTACCGTGTAGTATATTCTTCTTCCATCATTAAATTTCAATTCCATCAAGTGCTTTTTTAAGTTGCGGACTGTTCCAAAGTGCCCGCTGCCTTCTATTCGGGAAAGACGATTTTGAATCTGAAATTTGGATTTTTCCGACTCTTCATCAAACCACTCATTATATTCCGCTGTTGCATAAACAGTGAATTGTCTCATATTCAGTATAGTACAATATATTGGACAATTTTTCAAGCCCACCCACAAAAGGCCTCATTTAAAATTTCTTAAGTCTTTTGAACTATGGGCAAAGCAAAAATTAATCAGCACCCTCTTAATCATATCTCTCTTCGTAGAGAGTGGGATAGAGAGATTTACCAGTTAGGGCGACAGCGCCGACGTCGCGGAGCCAAGCAGACATGGCATAAGTGAGGAAGGTTCGACTGCTCTGTTTGAGAAAAATGTCGAAGGGAATGTAGAAGGCAAACCCTTTGTCAAAGTAGTTGTGGCCATTGACTGTGTCTCTGCCATTAGTGGCTGTCACCCAAAGGGAAAAGCGGGCGCCGCTAGGAAAATAGCGGGTCACTTCAAAACGAGCCCCCTTGTCTTTGGCGAGAAATTGCCCGGCTTTGACTTCGAAGAGCAAATCGAGAGGTTTAAAGTCATAGTAGAGATTGAAAAAGGCTTGCACGCCGGTAAAATCTTCCCGAATCTCTTCACCATTGGATTTGAAACGAGTCACTTTGTTTGTAAAGCCAAGACCGGTGAAGTCCCGCTTCCAGACAGTAGCCACATCGAAGCCGAAGGCCCAGTTCGACTGAACTGGGTAATGGAGGAGTTCAGCAGCCCCCCCTCCATAAGCAGGTTCAAAATAGCCACCCGATAAGCGAAAGAACCAGCCTCTTCCCGCGTTCCAAGAGCGCTGGAGGTATAATTCTTCGAGGCGAACGCGTCCCCCTTGGAAGTACTTAACCGCGTCGGTTCGAACATGGGGAAGTTCGGAGGGGTTGAGGCGATCTCTATTGGTAAGACCATGCATGCTAGAGTAGGCCGAGTATGATCCTTGGAGGCGATAGATCATACCACCGGGCAAGAACCCTTCAAAGGCACCCAAGAAACCGAGACTGTATTTAAACTTTCCCGTTGTGGAACCGAAAAAAGAAACTACGCGGGGACGGACGGTGAGCGTCCAGACCTCGCGCTTTCTCTCAAAAAGATGATGCACATCGTATGGATCTAGAGAACACCCCACCTCACTCATGGGAGAGAGCGTTTCAATTTCCCAGTTATTCATGCAGCAATTGCGTAAGGCAAACAAATCCGATACGCGAAAGACATAACTGTGACTCTCAACTCCTTCTGCCTCGAGTACGACCTTTACGCTTGCAATGTTTTCAGGAGTCAGTGCTGCGAGCAAGTCTTGAATCCTTTCTCGAACATCCTCCTGCACGCGGTAACGGTTGTTAACCACACGCAAGTAGAGTTGCTTGCCCCACTTGCAATCATCAAGGAGATAGGCATCGTATAAATCGAGTCCTTGGTCAGCAAAACTACATGCCAGATCACAAACAAACTCTCTCTCGGGGCGAATGGGACCGATCGACTCGATATCTACAGGCGATGTGTAGTTGCAGGGATCGTTCACTTTGGGAACAATTCCTTCGGTCGATCCTAGAGGGAATCGGATCGAGGCACTGCCTCCAATTTTTTCTCCGCGTACAGAACTGACATTCAGCTGGAGAGTGTCCCCCAAGATGTAGGAGAGTCCTCCATTGACCCTGGATGAGATACTCCTCCCTTTGAAATGCTCTGTTCGATGTTTTTTATAGTCATTGGCATCGTACTCAATAAGAGCTGTGAGGTTTTGTAAAATAGGAAGACCAGAGCTTCGAAAGGGCGTCCAAGCAGCGCCGCCAAAGACTCCCTTCATCCGCCCTTTTCCATATCCTAGGGAAAGCTCAAAGTTGAGTTCTTTCCAAGTTTTGGTTGCAACAAAGTACTGCGAGCTAAATCTCTTGGTTCCCACCATGTCATCAAGACCGTAAGCAATAGACGGCATCATAGGAAAACCATCTTCTGGGACTAAAAGCCCAAATTTAACATTGCCAATCCGATCCGCATCATCCCCGAAACCCTCACGACCAAAATTGGATTCCTCGATTCCGCGGAAAACACGATAATTGGCTGAGAGTTCAATGCGCGAGAAAACAGCAAAATTCGCTCCAAAAACCCAATAAGGAGGCACCGAAGAGACGCCAAACGCTATATCTCCTGACTTAGGAAAACGGGCAGAGGGCATATTGAAATATCCCCCCACAAAAGAAGCGTTATAAAAAAAAGGCAGCTCATCATTTATTTCTCGGTTTATTTCTTCGACAAGAGCCAGATCTCTAAATAGACAAGAGCAATCGCTGGCAAGCAAAGCAGTTGAGAAAAGGAGTCCAAGAAAAAATTTCATCAATCACCGATAGATCGCTTTCCAAAGTAAAAGGAATTTTTCTTTTTTTCAATTCGTTTGTACATTTGAAAAATATTAAGAGCAGGGCTATACTCTTAAGTACACGGGTGAGATGGATCCGAATATGAGCGCAATTTGGGAGCATTCAAATCAGATGGGTTATTTAATAGATTTTGAAAAAGCAATAGATAACCATGATGCCTCAGCTATGATGCGCATGTGGGAAGAGTATACTTCTACTGATGAGCTGGATGGGGAAGATTACTGCGAAATTCTAAAGGCTGTCAAAGAATCTGACATGCACGATTACATTGGACGCCACATCGAAAGGGGTATCTCCTTGTGGGACAGAATTGAAGACCCCGCCCTTAAAGATGAAGTTCTCCGCTTAATGGTCGACATTGAAGTCACTGATCACCCCACTCTACGCGAAATCACTATGCAGCATCTTCACGAAAAATTTGGTCATGAAAAAGATTTCGCAGAAAAAATGCGCCTAATCGGCTTGCGCAGTAATAGTAGTAAGTTCAAAGGATCTATCAGCCACTACCAACTTCTCAACCACATGGAAAAGGGGAACTTCGTCTTCCATAAACTAGGTTGGGGAGTCGGAGAAATTATGGACGTTTCTATGCTTCGCGAGCAGCTCGGCTTAGAATTCGACTACGCTCCTGGCCGCAAGGAAATGCATTTTAAAGTTGCATTCGCAACCTTGGTTCCCATCCCCAAAGACCACTTTTTAGCACAGCGTTTTGGAAATCCTGACGTTTTAGAAGAATACGCAAAAAAAGAACCTGTCGAGACCATCCGTAAACTCCTCAGGGATCTCGGCCCCAAAACAGCTGCCGAAATCAAAGACGAGCTCTGTGACTTAGTTATCCCAGAGAATGAATGGAACCGTTGGTGGCAAACTACGCGAGCCAAAATCAAAAAAGACACCCATATTGAGTCACCATCAAACTTAAAGAAGCCCTTCCGCTTGTTAAAAAAAGAAGTTCCTCATGAAGATCGTTTGCAACAAGCGCTCGAAAGCAAGCCCGATGCAGCAACGCTAATCCAACTTGTCTATAGTCACCTCAAAGATTTCTCCGATACACTTAAAAATGCTAGTTTTAAAGAATCTCTGACCGGAAAACTCAAACAGCTCCTCTCCTTCCAAGAAACCACCGAAGCTGAGCAACTGCAAGTCCACTTCTTCCTCCAAGATTTAAGCGGAATAAAAGAATACCCTCCTATCTCCGAGCTCTTGAAAAATACTGAATCGATAGAAAACCTACTATCCAACATCTCGATCCAATCTTTCAAAAAGCGTACTCTTATCGCTATTCGCAAAGTTCGCAAAGATTGGAAAGAACTTTTCTTAAAACTTCTCTTTACTGTCGAGCACAGCTCCCTTCGCGATTACATCACTTCCGAACTCCTCAAATCCGATGCCAAAGAAGAACTGACGAAAAAAATTACTGAGCTCTGCATCCACCCAGTGGCCCATCCCGAACTCGTAATATGGTACTTCCAGAAAGTAATCGACGACTCCACACTTCCTTTAAGTGATCCTGAAGGGAAGTCTCAGGTTTTCGAAGCCTTCCTTATTCTCTTAGCAGCCCTTGAACAGCGGAACGAAAGACGCGATCTCACAAAAAAAATGCATGGCATCTTAACAGCTGGCAGGTACGGGGTCGTTCGCAAAATCATGAAAACGGCAAGCCTTGCCGACGTAAAGGAGTTTCTCCTACTCGTCACAAAATGCCATTCACTAACAGAACACGACATTCAAATCTTCCACTCGCTTGCAGAAGTTGCTCACCCTTCCCTAGCAACTCTCAAAGAACAACCCCTTGAAGAAGAAGTCATCTGGACCTCTAAAGAGGGCTACGAGTCGGTTCAAAAACGGATCGAGCACATTGGCACCGTCGAAACAGTTGACAACGCCAAAGAAATTGAAATAGCTAGAGCGCACGGCGATCTACGTGAAAATGCTGAGTTCAAAGCAGCTCTAGAAAGAAGAGACCGTCTCCAAGGCGAGCTTAAGCTCCTTTCCGACCAGCTCAATATAGCGCGTATCCTAGTCAGCGATGATATCGATACCAATGTTGTGAGCGTTGGAACAACAATTGATTGTGAAGGTGAGGAAGGGAAAGCCGTATCGTACACTCTCCTCGGTCCCTGGGACGCCGATCCAGATAAGAACATCCTCTCGTTCCAGTCTAAGTTGGCACAAGCCATGATTGGCTTGCAAGTTGGCGATACCTTCGAGCTGCAAAAGCAAACATACACCATAAAAGCCATCCGCTCAGCACTATAAATGAGGTAGCATATGTCTGTTAGCGCCCCCACTTCGCCACATCAGCCAATTTTACATGTCCCTGTCCCACAAAGGGTTTTTCTGTTAAGAGAAACATCTCCTCCATCCCCAGACGATTTCATGGAGCAATATATTAGAATAGAAGCCTCTATTAATGAATTATTTCGTGCAAAATCACCCGAAAAGGCAAAAGCACAATTAAAGTCACTTTCCTTTGAAAAATATCCCACCTATATTCGAGCCCGATTGTATAATATGCTCAGCATCGCACACCTTCACTTAAGAGAGTGGGAAGCTGCATGGAAAACAGCAAAACTTGGACTTGGCCTAAACCCTGAAGATTCAGATGAAAAAGCCCCCTTACTTTTTCATTGTGCTGTGGGTCTTCATTATCTAGGCTATAAAGAATTAGCAGAAAGGCAATTCCGCGATATTCTTTCTATGCAAAATGTCCATCCCAATTTGATCGACCAATTTGAAGCAGAAATCCAACGCGTTTGCCCCTCCGCTATTGAATAAGAGTTTACAGCATCCAAAAAAAAGTGTATTTTTTGATTACTCAATCAACCGAAGAAGGCCCATAGATGAAACTCATTATCGCAAGCAAAAACATGCATAAAATCCGAGAGATTCGGGCCATCCTGCGCCAAACATTTAAAGACAGCTCCAAATGGGATGTCTACTCTCTTATGGATTTCCCCGATTACAATCCTCCAGCAGAGACAGGAACGACATTTGAAGAAAACGCGATCCTAAAAGCAACCCATGCAGCAAATGCCTTGCAAGGCTATTCATTAGCAGATGATTCGGGCCTTGTTGTCCCCGCACTAGGAGGAAAACCAGGTGTTCTTTCTGCACGCTACTCCGGAGAAAATGCTACCGATAAAGACAACCGGAAAAAACTACTCGAAGCAATGCAAACTTTAAAAGAACAAGACCGCGATGCCTATTACGAATGCTCAATGGCATTAGCTTCTCCCGATGGTCTTGATAAATGTGTTTCTGCCCGCTGTGAGGGAACGATTGTAGAAGACGAGCGAGGCGGTCAAGGCTTTGGCTACGACAGCATCTTTAAAAAGCATGACTACAACAAAGTCTTTGCCCAGCTCGAGGAAGAAGTCAAAAACCGAATTTCCCATAGACGTAAAGCCCTCGACAAAATCCTACTCCACATAGACAGCAGTGTATTATCTCATTGATGGCTATAATTTCCTCTTTCGATTAGAAAGCACAAAGGAAAAATCTCTAGAAAAACGAAGAGAGTCTCTCGTCTGTCTACTCAATGAACAGCTCGCTACTTTTAAAGGTGGTGCAGCCGTTATTTTTGATAGTGCAGAGCAAATACGGGAATTTGCCCAGTGCGCCAAGCTAGAGCACTTAGAAGTGCTCTATGCCCCCAAAGGGCTTTGCGCAGATAAATACATCATCGAGCTTGCCGAGCAAAGCAAAAGTCCTAGAACTCTCACCATCGTCACATCAGATAGCGGCCTAGCAAGGCAGTGTCAACACATCGGGACAAACACCCTCTCCATCGAGGAGTTCAGCTTGCTAATAATGAGAAGAAATCAAAAAAAGCCTAAGAGCAAGCCCAGCTACTGCGATTCTACAGCTGAAATTGAAAGACTCCGCAAGATCTTTGAAGATAGACTTTAAACGTCTATTCTAAAATCCTCATAGGCATTCTTAGGCTCTATGTATTGGATTTGCATATCCTCGATCTGATCAAAAGCTTCTCTGAGACTTGCTACCAGTTTTTCTAATACTAGTTTTTCTCCCTGAGCAACGATTTCGACGCTGCCATCGCTTTTGTTACGCACAAGACCTGTCAAGCCAAGACGCTTTGCAATTATACTCGTCGTCGCCCGGAATCCTACGCCTTGCACAACTCCGGAGAAGGTAGCGTGAAGCTCTAGCATATTTCTGCCCAGTCGTAAGACTTGATCTCTGAGACGACCTCATCGATATCTTTTGCGCGGACTACAATCTCCCTGAGTTTTTTCACGCCTGCCCCTTTCTTCAAGTACCAAGAGCCGATTCTGCGCAGATCGAGAAGAGCTTTTTTGGGGGGTTGATACTGGAGAATGTGGTCTAGATGCTCAAGAAGTGCATCGATATAGGTTTTTGCAGAACGCTCAATCGGCTCTTTGCCAGTAAAATGACGGGCGATATCTTCGATGAGCCACGGGTTGCCAAATGTACCTCTTGAGAGAAGAAGCCCATCGCAGCCAGTATCGGCAAACATCTTTTCAGCACTTTGAGCATCTAGGATGTCTCCGTTTCCAAAGACCAGAATTTTATCAGCTGCCTGTTTGCATTCTTTAATGTAATCCCAATTGGCCGGGCCGCGGTAAGCCTGTTTGCGTGTTCTTCCATGGACAAAGAGAATTTTCGCTCCCGCATCTTCTGCGATTTTGGCGATTTCTGGTCCATTGATACTCTCTTCGTCCCAGCCAGCGCGGATTTTAACCGTGACTGGAATTTTGACAGCATTCACCATATTCGAGATGATCTCGCCAATTTTCTTAGGGGTTTTCAAAAGGCCAGAACCACTGCAATCCTTGGTCACTTTATCAACGGGACATCCGCAGTTGAGGTCAATCACATCAAAACCCAGCTCTTCAATGATTTTGGCACACTGGCCGGCAAGCTCAGGCTTGCTACCACAAAGCTGCGCACCAATGGGGTGCATAGAAGCTTCGTAGTCAAGGATCCGATAAGTACCAGGATCATGACGAACGAGGGCATCCATTTTGACCATTTCACAAAAGATGAGACCAGGCTTATACTTGGCCGTCATCCTGCGAAAAGGGAAATCCGAGCACCCCGCTAAGGGAGAACAGAAAACATTAGAAGAAAGTTCTAAATCTCCAAGAAAGAAAGGGGCTTTATAAGAAGGCACTTAAAAACCCTAAAACCATTTTTTCAAGGAATTGAAGGACAAAAAAGCCGATCATCGGGCTCAGATCTAAGGATCCACCAATCGGGGGAATAAATCTGCGGAAAACGTTTAGGTAGGGATCGGTAAATCGTCTAGATAAAAGCATGATAGGGTGGTAGGCATACTTGGGGAACCAAGATCCAATAATCCGCACCATCATCATGAGTGTAAAGACAAGAAAAGCCCAGTGAATAATTTTTGCAATGAGAATAACCATAATGGATCTGATTATAGCAAAGAATGGAATTTCGTAAAATCATCTTGTTAGGTTAAACTACCTTCATGGATCTGCGCACCCTTCCCATAAAAAAATATTATACCATTGCTCGCACCCAGATTTCGCGTATGGCCACGCCTATTCCTTTAAAATGGGCAGCTATTAAGAAAAAAATTGACCTACCTCATAATCTACGTACTCGATTGCGCCTTGCTATACGAAAATTATCGTTCCCTCGTCGAAATCTCGATTCTTCCGTGTTTTTCAGCATAGATAAATGGAACACCCCAAAATATTTTTTTTCTATTGATGGGCAAAAATTCTGTCTCATTTCTAAGAAAAATAAAAAAATTGCTATTGAGAATTTTGGAGAGGATGTAAAGCCGCTTGACATGCTGGAAGAGAAAGAGGCCGAATTGGTGACAGGACTGGGATCTGGCGAGGTAATCCTTCGCCAGCTAAAACTAAAACTCAAATCCAAAAGAGAAATACTGGCAGCTCTTCCTTTCCAAGTTGAAAATGTTCTCCCTTACCCACAAGAAGAGCTAATTCTTTTGCCAACTTTGGATGTGCAAAAAGATCAAACTCTTATCTCCCTTCTTGCTACTTCAGAGTCTGAGGTGAAACAGCACCTAGATTGGGACTCGGATATCGTATCCTGCGTTCCCCTTGCCCTATACCGATATGCTCGCCATTTTTTCCCCGAGAAGGAATCTCTCTTTTTGCAACATGAAGACACTCTCATCGTGATCGAAGACAAAGAGCTAAAAGCGTTTCAAGCGATCCGAGAAGGGGATGAAGAAAGAGTTTTAGCCCATGTGCAAAAAAAATATCCCAATATTGATCCAGATCCCATTTGCGAGGGCGAAAATTTTGCCTATGCAGTCGCTATTGGCTTAAGCCTAGATGCAGCTATCTCCGATCAACGAAGCGGACAGTTTCGGCAAAAAAACAATCTTTCCGAGCGACATCTAGAAAAGAGAAAGAAGAATTTTATCCGTTTTTTTTCAATTTGCGCATGTTTTGCCCTATTGACAGGGTTTTTGGGACACCTGCATTTGAAAAAGAAGGAAAATAGTGCCTTGCAAGGGCTTGGATACGCCAAGAAAACCAAAATCTCTTATGTCATCCAAGATCTGGAAGCCTCCCTCTATAAACAAAGAAAAGCAAAACTTGCCGTCTCACCACTTCCTAAGATTTCCGAGCTACTCACCTGGCTTAGCACGAGCCCAAAACTTGCTGACTGCTCGATCCAAAGACTCCGCTATGAGCTCGTCCGCTCCCCTCGCTTGGGAACGCAGGTTAAGACCTACAGCGCAAAAGTAGAGCTTGAGCTCACGACCCAAAACCCGGGCGCGGCTCGCTCTTTCCATGAAATGCTCCTAAGAGACAGAAAAATTGTCGATCAGAAGCAAGAAGTAAGATGGAATGCCGATCACGGGATCTATCGAGTGAATTTCGGAGTGAAACCCCAAAGCTTATGATAAAAGAAATTGAAGCAAAGTTTAGAGCCCTCCTCTCTCACCCTTACACCCTGATCGCCTGTGGCCTCCTGCCCTGTTTTCTGGCCCTATTTGTTCACTTTAAAGCAGAAAACAAGCTAGCACACCAAATAGAAAAAGCTCTCTACCTAAAAGAAAGACATATCCTTGCCGAAAGAAAGGGGAAGCTCGAAGAAGCCCAAAGCTTGCAGATGCAAAAGGCAAACTCCGACTACCTAGAAAATTCGATTGAGTCCATGCAATTTCTTCGTCCTGAAATCCAAAAATTGACGGCAATGCTCCATAGCAGCCCAGACAATAAGACCGATCAAACTAGGCTAGATTTTTTGCAAAATGGCAAAAACACCCTCCGTTTTCGCCAGCAAAATTTTCAACGAGTCGGCCAGTTACAAGAAATGGAGGCAAAACAAGTCCATCCGGTCGAAATGAACCGTGAAGATTTGAAAAAACTTTTGGCTAGCATTGAAAACATCACAATTGGCGATGTAAAGCCAGTAGGCAGCCCTCCCAACCTCCTCATAAAACATTTTGAGTTAATCAAGAAGCCTCTCCCTACGAATGAAGAGGCCTTCCTTGTTAACTTAGAACTCATCAAACGCGAGATGATCCATGATTAGAATACTGCTCCTCCTCCTCCCCATTCTATTTATTACCGGCTGCCGTAAAGCCCAGCACTCAGAGGCCATTGTCAGTATGCAGATGCTCGATCGGAACGGTTTTTCTGAAACGATTAGTAATAAAGACAGATTAAACATCTATGAGAGAGTCGATTTTCTAGCCCAGCAGCCCTACGAAAAAGTGATGCGCGTATACAACAAGAATGAAGAAGGAAAAAGCCCTTCGAAACTCACAAGTTACCATGACAATGGCGGCGCCTGGCAATACCTCGAAGCTTTAGATGGCAGAGCACATGGAAAATACATGGAATGGCATGAGAATGGAAAAATGAAAATTTCTGCTCTTGTCATCGAGGGACTCGCCGATTTAGATGTCAGGGCACAAACTAGCTGGCTCTTTGATAAGGAGTGCACAGTTTGGGATGAGAAAGGTGCTCTCTGCGCAGAATTTCTCTACGACAAAGGACAGCTCGTAGGCGAAGCCAAATACTATCACCCAAGTGGATCTACCCAAAAGATTATTCCCTACAGCCTGGGCCATGTCCATGGACTCCTGCGCGCTTTTGACCTCGATGGTAACACCCTAGAAGAAATCACTTTCAAGCAAGACAAGCGCAATGGACCTGCTAAAGCCCTTTTCTCCTTAGGAATACCCAAATCTCAAGAACTCTATCGCGACGATCTTCTCATCGAAGGCATCTATTACGATAAAGAGGGGAAGGTTCACGGCAAAATTGCCACAGGCAAAGGGACTAAAGCTGAGTTTGCCGGCGACAAACTCTACAGCCTAACTGAATACCGGGATGGCGTAGCGGAAGGAAAAGTTCAACTCTTTGGACCAAGCAAAGAGGTTCACATCTGCTATCACCTCAAAGAAGGGATGAAAACAGGCGAAGAATGGGAATACTACTCAGACTCCAGCCCCAAGATCCTTATTCAATGGTTTGAGGATCAAGTCCAAGGGATGGTCAAGACCTGGTATCCCAATGGCAAGCTCGAATCCCAAAGAGAAATGAGCAACAGCAAAAAACATGGCCTTAGTTTTGGATACTACAAATCAGGAGATCTCATGCTGATGGAAGAGTATGAAGGCGACAAGCTAACCAAAGGCTCCTACTACAAAAAAAGCGATCCTACCCCCATCTCCACAATCGACGATGGAAACGGCATAGCTACCCTCTACAACCCAGAGGGACATTTCATCCAGAAAGTTTCCTATGAAAGAGGGAAACCCGTTTCAGAATAGAGTTTATTTTGTTGATTCAGGAGTTACATCTTGAAGCTGCTCGTCATCGTCATGAGCGCCATATGGCCCTTTCTTCTTTTTCTTAGGAGGCTTGCAATATTTGGGTCCTTCGCAGCTTCCCGCTAAAACGGCAGCCCCCGCTGCAACGTTTGTGCAAATCCCATATTCCCCTCCATCGAGACAAGACCACTGCACTGTATAGGGAGTTTGCGAACGGCTGGGCTGCTCTCCATAGTGCTGGCCTCCTGGGCCAAATGAAGGATAGGATTCCGACCACGTATTAAAATGTTCGGGGAGGATGACCATTTCTCCTAGATAGGTCCCATCTGCAGCACGGATGAGAGCTCTGAGCTTATAGGGACTATCATTGTGCAGGCGTATAGATCCATGAGCAATAGCACCGAAACAAAGGAAAAATAAAATCCATTTCTTCATCTTACCCGTCATTCTCCAACCTTGCCCATTTAAAGTCTAGACTTCCCATAGATGAGAGAAAAACTCCCTCCAACTTATCGCTCTTTCTATAGAGCATTGTATAGTGAAAGAGGGGAATAATGGGCATGGCATCGAGCAGAATTTTCTCACACTGAGCGAGCTTTTCCATCCGCTTCTTGGGGTCTAAAAGGAGAAAAGAATCTTCCAAACCTTGGCTATACGCTGCATCTTCCCAGTTAGTATTATTCGTACTTTGAGATTTGTACTTAAACACCTCCAAAAAATTCACCGGATCGTGAAAGTCAGCTCCCCACGAACAATAAGCCAAATCATAGTCCTGCTTAGATATGCGATCGAAAAA
>Ga0210003_1000717_pt1 | contig 29992 bp, 25 predicted proteins | sample LantaG_FD_182804 | JGI IMG/M metagenome (GOLD analysis project Ga0210003, IMG submission 182804) | Deep subsurface microbial communities from Baltic Sea to uncover new lineages of life (NeLLi) - Landsort_02402 metaG (SPAdes) (version 2) | ecosystem: Environmental > Aquatic > Marine > Oceanic >... | reverse complement strand
TCTGTCCAGCGTTTTTCCGGCTGCCGCTGCGGGAGTGAATAAAAGGTGTAAAGATAGCCGTCTTCCCACTGGGCCGCCGCGATTTTTTCAATCACGCCGTCGACGTATTTTTCAAGCTCCGGATCGGGATGGATTTTCAGTGAATAAGCGGCACCTTCTATAACCTTGTACAGGTCGGAATCGTTGAAGTAGATACCTTCGAATTCTCCTTCCATCAAGCCGCCAGCTTTTGCGAAGTTATCGATTCGCCCGGTTTGCTCGCACTTTTCGAAATCGTAAGCGATAGTCACCTTCCGGTTGGTTTCCAGCCGCGGCGCCCAGAAATCATCGGCGATAGTCACTTCAGTGAACGAAACGGCCGTCAGCTTTTCCTGCTCCTGCACCCGGCAGCCCGTCAGAGCCGCGAACAAAAGCATAATTGCAATAGTAAAAACGCTGCCCCTTAATAATCGAACCTTTTTCATTTTTTTGCTCCTTTTCGATTCTCCCGGCAGAACCTGCCCATCAGTTCCATTGATTTATTCATCCGTTCCGCCGAGCCGTCCATCTTCGCGAAGGCATCAACCAGTTCGAGCAATTCCGGTGCCGGCTCGATCCGGCCATAGTGGTGCGCGACATTCACAATCCCTGCATCCAGGCCGTACTCTATCGCCTTCGCGATATATGCCCTGCAAATGCCAATCCTCCGTCCCGGAAGGTCGCGGACACTATTGCTTACGCCGAGCGAGCAATGCACACCTTTCATTTTCGCATCGCTTTTGATTTTCTTTATCGTCTCGAACGCCCGGTAAGTATAGCCGGGGACATTCGGCTCCATCGGCATATCTATCGCCAGCGGAAACACTGTCGAATCGAAGAAAATCTCGCCGGGCTTGAAACCATGTTCGCCAACTGCTTTATCGAAAATCCGACTCGCCAGGCAATAGAGTTCCTCGACCGAGTGCGAACCGCCCGCGCCGCTGGGCGCATCCTCGCTGACCAACAGGCCGATGACCGCGAAGTCGAAATCCTTCTTCAGCGACAGGATTTGATCCATCGTATAAACCTTCACCGAATTGATAAGCGGCTGCCTGACCGGCTTGTCTGTGTCGTACCACTGTTTCAGGCCAGTGATCAATACATTATCGTCGCTGCTGTCGATGCAAATCGGCACGCCGTGGCTCCACTTGCGAACAAGCTTAACATATTCGATCATCATATCGACACTGACCTGCGGATTGCTTTCGCCAAAGGCGTCGAGATTAACCGCTATATAATCCGCCCCGTCGCCTGCCTGCGATTCAATTAAGGCCTTGATATAATTCAACGGGCCGCTATCTTTAGAATACGCATCGGGTCCAAGATCGGCCAACTGACGCATTATCTTGCCGGTTTTCGGAATTGAAGCATGGATTGACTCACCGATGGTAATCACCGGCGCTTTCATCGTGTGGTCTTTGCCGAACAGATAATTCAAAATCGACGATGTGTGTTCCAGGGCGGGATTTCTGGCTTTATTTATCGTTGCCCTGAGCCGTTCGATGCCGTCCTTTTCTGCGGCCGCCGCATTGTAAATCAGCTCTCCTATACAAACCCGCTCAAGATTGTTGCCGCAATAGCCGTCAACGGTCGAGTCGCCGCAGGGGGCGTTGTCCATTCCCTTCTCGCAGCCGCCGATCGTACAGAGGCTGAAGTTCTCCGGAAGGAAACAATCGCCGCACTCCTCGCAGTCGAACAGCAGGTACTTGAAGGCCTTCTCGGAGGCGTTAAACAATTTGTAAACCGCGCCTTTGCCTTTTTCGGCGCCCAGAAACGCCATCGTTTTCTTCAAGGCGTGAAAACCGAGGTGGTCAGGATTCAGAAAGGCGGCGTGTGAAAAGTTAAAGAATTTCTGCTTAAATTTCTTGCCGGGCTTCGGGAGCTGTGTCCTGCTGCCGGCCTCGTCGTACAAATAGAATGCATCTTTCGCCGGCCAGCACAGGTTATCTTTGAACTGTTCCCAGTCGGAGCCGATCTCAGCCGCCCTTCCAAGTATCTGTACAAACATCTGGAAATCGTGAACACCGCCGATATCCACGCCGGCTGCACCGAGAACTTTATACATCGCTACCTGCTGTGCCGCCCGTTCGAGATGGTTGTCAACCTTCTCGGAATATATTTTCGCCAAAAGCTCATCGCTGACAAAGCAGCCCGGCAGCTTGATATCGTGCATCAGCCTTGGCGCAGGCGTTATCGTGCTCAGGCAATAAACGTTACCGATGACAGGAACATCGAGATTGTTTTCGTCCATGTACCTGAAAAGTTCGAGCGACTTTTTCCAGTCCCAGCCGACCTGCGTGATAAGAAACTCCGCACCCGAGGCAATTTTCTTCTCCATCTTGTAATACTGCTGAATTTGCGAGGCGACAGTATACTTGAAAGGCGAAACAGCCGCACCGGGGAAAAACTGATGGACATTCTCCAGATTCTCAGGGCTTGCTTTGATGTAGGACTCGTTGTTCATATCTCTAATCAATTGCAGCAATCCGATCGAATCCAACTCAAAGACACCCTTGGTCCCCGCGGGCTTGTCACCCGTCATTGCCAGAATGCTCTCGACGCCGGCGTGCCTATGGCCCACGAGCACGCTGACGATGCCTTCGACATTGTGGTCCTTGCATGTTACGTGCGGCAGAACATCCAGGCCGCCCAACAGATCTTTCGACCTTAGCTGGCTGAGCACATCAGACGGCTCGATGTTAGCTACGCCGCCGGGATTCTGAGTCAGTGTGATACCGACAAAATCAATGCCTTTCGGTATTATCGAAGTCCCGGCATCTTTATAAGCCTTGAGAAATTCTTCAATGGGATTGCAATTGAATCCCGGCCCGCCTGTCAACTCCGCATATACGACGAAATTAGACTTGTCTTCCAATTTTTCTTTCATTATCTTGCGCTCCATCGCTGGCTTATTCCTGCTAATATCTGTTACGATGAGTTTTGCACAACCTGCCATCCTGATAACTCGACAGACCAAAATATCAAATTTCTTATTTGGCTGCTATCCTATTTATGGCCTGTATGTGCAAATATTTGCTGTCTGGCGGTTGTTTCGCATATTTCTTCGGTTTGGTGAGGCAAACAAATCTGGCTCTATAAGAATTCACATTGTGGATAACCTGTTAACAACTCAAATTCTGCCTCGTAAGCTTCCTTTGAGCAGTAAGGATAACGCCGGACAATACATACAACCTTTTTAAGCCACTGCCATTCCAATCTGCCCCGAAAAGCCGCCATTTTTACCATAACTTACTTGTAACAAACACCTTATATTTATTTACAAACTTGTTCTTAAATATCGCCTTAATTTATCCGGCTGCCGGCCAGGATTATGCCCGAATTTCCTGATAATTGCAATGGTCTGCTGAAAAATCGTACCGATGGTGGATAATTAGTAGAAAAACTCCCTGCAAGTGTCAGTACAAGCCTATCCCCAAATGGCTCTGTGCTCCTGAAAGCAGCAATTTTTCCCTTCAATAGCTCATCCGCGCGATTATAAAGTCGAATACATCATACAGTAAAGACTAACTGTGGGGATCCATCGAGCAGGTTCTGAGTCATCGAAGGGATCCGGAATATGTCTGGGATACTGACTTTATCAGTATTCGATGGCCAACAGAGTTCGCGGCGAGATTTTTTTGAATGTCAACTTTGACCCGCTTTGGGAAAAATCGACATTTCCATCGTTCGGCAGGACCAATGTCTTGCGTGCCGTTACCGGCCTGGAGAATTCGATGCTTGCATCTATGGACTCATCATTGAAGTTTTCGACGATCAGGCAATCATCGCCGATAAGATACAGAGCGACCTTGTTGGGGGCATCGAACTTCATTCCGAACGGCGCCAGCATTTTGTCCCTGATGGGATTGAGCTGCTGCCGTGTCAACTCAAGCAGGCTGCGCGGACTTCCGCCGACCTTCAGGATGGTCAGGTTCCCGCTTTTGAGATCGACGCCGTCCAGCCGTTTGGCCAGACCGTCCGTTATCAGCACAGGCTTGCCGGCAACCAGCATTTTTTTGACTTTGCCGGCGAAGTCCGGTTCCTTGAGAGCGTGCACTGCGAAAAATGCCGCTTTGGCCTCGGCGTTAATTTCCGCAGTGGGCACAAGGGGCAATCCCAGCATTCCGACGAAATCGAATACGTACTGCTCATCGAAAGCGTCGCTGTTAGGCGGTTTGGCTGCGGCAATCCCTTTGATAGCTTTGCCCCGCACAAGTCCGGCGAGTTTGAATAAGCCGGGGATCTCGGTGCGCAACTTCTCAACGTTCGCCGGGCCGGTATCCCTCAGGAGTGAGCCGTAGCAGAACAGCAGCATTTCGCGCGCATCGGCAAGAACAGTCTGGCGCGCCTGTTCGAGGTAGGTATTCTCAGTTGTGCCGTACGGGTCGAACCAGCCGCCCCCGGTTTTGTCGCCGCCGATTTCGCCGAGCCAGCGCATTATGTAATAGGCTTCGTACTGGACTTTTCCGCCCCACCGCTGATTGTCGAAATCGCGTGTTTCGGTGCCGACCCAGATTCTGTCATAGTCGGCGGTTTGACGCAAAACCTCATAGCCGCGATTGTGAAAATCGTCGTACCACTGGGGATACTTGATGATTATCCTGACATTGGGATTGATTTTTCTTGCCGGGGCCAAAATCCTGTCCCGGCTGACCCGGACCATCAGCTCGCAGCGGTAATCGGCCCAGGACCTGCCGCCGCGTGCCTGCTTACATTCGTCGCACTCACAATCAGTGAAAAGAAAATCGTCGATCATAATCTCGTCGAAGAGTGACGCGGTGTATTCGAATACTTCCTGAAGCTGGCTCTGGGTATCCTTATTGGTATAACAGGAAATCTGGTTCCAGCCGGTCGAAAGTTTGCCGACCATTGTAGTTGTCACGCAGCCCGAGACATCTAAGCCTTCGGCTTTGAATCTTGCTTTGGCGTTTTCCAGGACCTTTCGCTCGGCGGTATAGTTGCCCCTGAAAGTCTCGATGAATACGTGCGTGACACCGGTCTTTTTGCACCACGTTATCGCATCGTTTATGCCCTGCTCGCCGGATAAATGGTCGCGCACGTTCTGGGCCGTGAATAGCGTAGAAATCTTCAGAAGACCCTTGTTTTGATTCGCCAAATCCCACAGACTCTGTGCTTGAGACCATGAAACAATTGATAGAACAAACAGTACTCCCGCGAAAAGATATTTCGAACGCTTTGATTTCATCATTTTTTCTCTCCTGTAATTTTTGTACGCATCAGTTCGACTTTCCTGACGGCCAACTCCAATTCATCGCCGAGGATTACGATTCGGAAATCCGCATCGTTGCAGCAATTCATGAAGCGGCACTGCGTCAGCGTGAACTCGGCAGTTTTCCAGGCCCCCGTGTCCCCGACGGCGATATCGCCTACTTTTCGAAACGCGCCTTCGAACAGACCCTTTGCTGGGTCGGAGTTGTCATATTCCATATAGAAAGCCGAACAGGCCGCGTCACGGTACGTGACAGTTACGACAACGGTCTGATCGAACAGGCCGTAGGCGAACGCACCATCCACATCGAAGTAAAGGTAGCGGCTCGTATCCGAATGAGGATTCGCCGCCGAGACGACAGCCTCGCCATCGGGGGACGTAACTTTCTTCCAGACGCCATCCCCGCCGCTCGGGCGAATATTCAGGCCCTTTGCCTTGCCGGGTTCCCATTTTACGCCGTCCGCATCGGCATAGCCCGAGGCAGTCTTAAGAACCGTCTTGGCGCGCCACATATCCGCGAAAAGTCGCGTTAGAACGATATAGCTTCGGCCGTACTCGCGTGAATTGGCTACGTCCGTGCCCTCGTGCCACTCGTTCCAGGTTTCCACGTGCACAATCCACGGGCGGCTTTCGGCACGCAGGGCCAGCAGTTGCAGCCACCGGTCGATATACGTTTGCCCATCCCGGCGCTCGACAATCAACGGCTGCCTTCCGGGCACGGCGCTGTGGTCGTATCCGGGTCCGAGAGCGGCGGTCTGCCTGAAAATCAGAGGCCCGCCAACCGCGCCGCCCCAGGAATATATCGCATCGGCCCGGCCTATCCAGCCGGACGATTTGACAAGAAACGGCTCGACGCCGAAGTCGCCTTTGAATCTTTGCTTGACGTAGTCGAACTGTGCCGGGTCCTGCGCTTTGGCAAAGGCCGAGGCGTAGAAAAAGACAATCGGCCTGCCGTCGATCCGGGCCCACTTGGCCGGCGGGATGAGACTGAAAAAGTCACGAATAGCCGTATAGAACCATTCCTTGCCGAAGTCCGTCATCAGATCGACGTGGTAGCTTGAGCCGCCTTTGTTAAAACTGTTCCATTTCAGAATCGAAGTATCGTAGAAAAGGCCGATGGCCGGCGGCTCGAGACCTTCGGCCTGCAACAGGCTATGGGCCTCAACTAAAGGCGGCAGGCCGGCAAAACTCCATCCATCGTATTTTCCCGGCACGCCCCAATATACAGGCATAAGAAAATCAATGCCGGCATCCATCATATCGACGAGCTGCTGCTTATGCCAGCCGGCCCGCTTATAGCTGATCGTCACCATGTCGGCCGGATGAGTCGTCAGAGCATCCGTCCCGTCACCGTCAATGATGTGGCTGCCGGTATCGATATCGTACCAGTAAAAATAGGTCGTCCCGACAATCGGCTGACCCTGTTTGAACGAATCGGCGTGCTGATGATCCGCCTGGCGCAACGGGAAAAACTCGCCGGGCGGTTTCTCCGGCAGCACATCGTCCGCGACGGCCATCGCGCAGCACAGACACAAAATCAGCATTACTCGAATATTGCCCCTGCCATTTGCCAAAACTAATCCTTCCCGAAAGCCTTTATTTTCTCTTTGAAAACCCGGCAGGCCGCCGCCGGATCGCTCGCATGTGTTACGGCAGAGCAAACCGCAATACTCTCGGCACCGGCATCCAGCACGCGCTCGACGTTGTCCGGCGTTATCCCGCCGATAGCAGTATGACCGATACCCGTTCCGGCAAGCACCTGCGTCGCGCTGGTGACATATTCCAAGCCAACGGCGTCCGCTCCGGGTTTTGTCGCCGTGGCAAAGACCGGTCCCAGGCCGACATAAGTCAGGCCCTCGGCGCAGGCTGCATTTAGCTGTTTGAGAGAGTGCGTGCTCTTGCCGATAATCAACGGGGCCATTTGCAGCTTGCGAGCCTGCTCAACCGGCAGGTCATTCTGGCCGAGATGCACCCCATCGGCCCCTGAAGCCACGGCAATATCAACCCGATCATTTATAATGCTAACGACACCGGCGTCTTTGCAAATCTTAACGAACTCAACGGCAAGAGCGAAAAGCCTGTCATCCTCGACGTCCTTGGCCCGAAGCTGGATACAATCGGCGCCGCCGGCAGTGCATTTTTGGGCCAGCGAAATGACTTCCGCCGGCAGGTTGCTCGTAATAACAATATATAACCTGACCTTCTTGAATTTCGCAGAAGTATCGCTGAAAATAACGATATCCTTCTCAAGCGTATAAGCATCGTACCGCAGCTTTTCGATTGTCGCTGCGACAGGCTCATTATCGATCCGGATGACCTCGGCAAGTGCTCGCAGGGCCTCGGTCAGACGTTTGCAGCCGGCGGTAAAACAATCGGCCAGACTGCCGCGAGTGAGCTGCTTTTCGACCGTCTTGCCGACACCGACGTCCCCGAGCGTGTCCCTGCTGGAGATGAGCCGGCCGGCGTCGAGCATGCTGATAGACGCCGAGAGTTCGTGTCTTAGCTTCTTGGCCCTTTCGGTCAATGGGCTCGAATTCAAAACGAACCTGCAGAACTCCTCTATTACGCGAGAAGCCTCGCGAGCACGATTAAAATTGGCATCGATAATTCTATTAGCCGCACGTTCCATAATGAGTCTGATTATATGAGTGAAGTATGGCTTTGGATAGCTAAAATCACGCAAAAGAATCCAAGCTGTATTTGCCGACAAAGCTCAGACGATAGTGTATGTGAGCGCGGAAAAAAGGCTGAAGCCGATCAAACTTCAGCCTTTGTGAGACAGTTTATCATTTAGAATATGAACTGCAAATTTATAAAAAATCTACCGTCTCACCAAAACCAAGACATATTTAGAAGAAAAGGACTATATAATTTCACCTTTTATTATATGCGCTTTCGCACTTTTTGCAAGCGTTTTTTTCAATTTTTCAACAATTTTCGCAGCCATATGCCTCATAAGCAGGCACTAAAAACCGCCGGCATAAACAACATTACACCCATAGGGAATGAACCGTTATTCGGTGGATTTTTGTGTTTCCTACTCACTCGATTCGTCGGCTACGGGAGTAACACAATAGACGTAAACAAGCGGTTCGTCGCCGGTATTGCTGACATCATGGGCAGTTTGCGGGGGGATATAGGTAACTTTGCCCTGCCCGACCTGGTAGCGGTCATCTTCGCCAATCAACAACTCTCCCCGGCCGGAAAGGAAAACCAGCAGTTCCTCGCGGTCCTTTGTGCTATGCTGGCCGCAGGACTTACCGGGCGCCAAATAAACCCTGCCCGAGCGCATACCACATGTTTGCGGCTTGCCGGCCAGGAGCCTCTGGTTTTCGGGATTCTCGTTCAAATCGATTATCAGAACTTTTTCTGACGATGCCATATAGTCTCCTAAAAATAATCATTTCTTTATATTGCCTTTTTAAAGAATTTTCATTTTTCTGTCAATTACTTCCTTGACGCAGTAGCACGAATATAATATTTTTATGCGCAGTGGTAGTGATTAGAGCTCCGAATATACGGCTCACAATAATCTCTAATTCATTTTGGAGGTGTACGTCATGAGGAGGTTTATTGCTTTTGTGACAATTTTTAGTTTATCGCTTGTCGTCGCCGCGCAAGCCGCTTCTACCGCAGCCAGTGTTACTCACTCGGAATTTCAGGCTGTAAATGCCGCCGGCGAACAGACGTATAATAGGACCGACAAAGTGATTTTCGAAGGGATTATACTGCATAATCCAGCCGAGATGCTCGATCCCACTCCGGATGACACAATAACCCAAACTTTTGAGATAAGCGGACAGTGGCAATTTTATTTCCAGGGCGAGGGAAACGACCATGCAGGCACAATGGTCTGGCTTGGGCAGTTGTATAATAATCTGCCCTGGGTCTCGCCGGACGGAGGCTACACAAACGAGGAATTCACAGCGGAATTGAATCGTCTGAACGCAGCCAAATTCAGTTCGGGTGATAGAATACGTGTTACGGGTTATTTCCTGTCGTATAAGGGAAAACTGAATATCAACGAACAGCATAACAAGAATCCCGAGTATGATTTTACGGTTGAACTCATAGAACGGGGCGTGGGATTGCCTCGGCCGGAGGTAGTTGCCCTTGACGAGTTGAAGGATGAAAGTGACGGATTCATTTTTGATCCGGACCGGCAGCGAGGCTGTGAGCATTACCAGGGATGTTTGGTAAAAATCGGGCAAGTCTATTTCGTTGATGCGAAGGATTGGGGTCCGAATGCGGAATTGATTGTGACTGATGGTAACAAAACCTTCCCCGTAAAACTGGGACGCGGCAACGGCATTTACGCCGGCTCAAATAATCTAACCGAGCCTTTTGATATCACTGGGATCATGGATCAGGAAAGTACGGACCTGACCGGCGGTTATCGTTTGTATGTGACGAACTACGATGGAAACGGCTCGGTCCTGGCCTGTCGGGAACATCGTCTTGCGGATAAGCCGGGTGACATTAATTTGAACGGAGCAGTGGACTTCGATGATTTTGCGAAACTCGCCGAAGACTGGCTCAAATAAAACCTGATAATCTTGGAGGTGTTCGTCCATGAAACGCGGCTTTACATTAATAGAGCTCTTGGTGGTAACGGCCATAATCGCTTTGCTGCTGGGGATCTTGCTACCCGCGATGGGGCGGGCCCACCTTCAGGCAAAAGTGGTCACAGTCAATGCCGAGCTGCGTGAAATCGGGATGGCGCTGGAGGCCTATTCGTTCGATAACAGCGATAAATATCCGCCCACACGCGTCGACTGCATGCTCGGAAACCACTTTTATCAGCTTCCATGCGAGCTTGTCGAGAGTAAGTATCTGCCGGCTCCCGGCGAGGACACCTTTATGGCCGCCGGTATCGAAGACAGATTCAATCGAGGATACACATACAAGTATAGAACGGTGGGTACACTAATCTACAATAGAACCGTTGTTGTCAAAAACGGAGCATATCTGTGGGTCCCCGATGGATTTCCCGACAACGATCAGCAAGAGGGCCGTGACTACACTGACCCTGAAGAATCGCCGGTAAGCTGGGTCCTCTACAGCGAAGGTCCGAGATTCGACCTGGACCACATGAAGGAGCTTAAATATCCCGTGCCGAAGAATACCTGGTATAACCCGCAGGCTCGGCGGGGTGTAATTGTTCGGATGCGTCTTGCAAACGGCCGCCAGATTGGTTCATTTGAGGCTCGTTGAGCAAGGTTGGCCGGCATTCAAGTTGGATGACAATCGATATGAAAGGATAAAAAATGATAAAAAAAGCTTCACTGGTTTTGGTTCTTCTGGTTATGTGTGGCCTTGTTATCTGCGTCTTGACTTACCCCCACCATGTCTTAGGTTCTACAGAGGAGGAACACCATTTCGTGGGTGCCGTGGGAGGTGACAATGCCTACAACAGGGGCCAGGCGCCCGAGGACTGGTGGGACGAAATCAAACACATGCACGGGCATGTCGGTCCCTGGAACGTTCTGGGATGGCGCATCGGCCAGGCCGCCCTGCGCGAACTGGATACGAAATGGGGCTGGCACGAACTCGACATAATTTGCTACGTTCCCATCAAGACGCCGTATTCCTGCATGGCCGATGGTCTGGTTATCGGCACAGGCAATACCATCGGCCGGCTGGACATCCGCCTGGCCGAAGTCGTATCATTGGATCTCATACAAGTGTGTATTCACCGTAAGGATGGTACTGGTCCAGTCCTGATCTTCAAACCCCGGCGTGAATACCTGCGGCACATAGATGCCCCGAAGCCGGAGGATCTGGAGAAGCTATCGCGAGAATGCAGTACCATGAAAGAGGGAGATGTATTCGAAATCCAGCGGGTCACAGCATCGAAAACTCAGAGATGAGCGTCACTCGACCTTGCCGATAGTGTGAATCTGGCGAAAATTGCTGAACATCGCGGCAATAGAGCCCACCACCACTATCAAGGATGATCTGTGTTCCCTTTTTGTTGTCCAGACCACCTTCGACGAAATTGCGTAACAGCAAAATGCAAATAGTTGCTATCGTTTGGAGAGAACGATGTGACCGGTGGCAACCTTTACCAAAGCAGCAACGACTAAAATAAGCCCCAACATTAACCCGATATGCGGGCCGGTTGACAATTCAAGTTTCCAACTATCGTAAGCGATATAAGGTACAGAAAGCCCGATCATGGATGCAACTGCAACGGCAAGAACAATGATCGGCATCTGAAATAATAGCTTGGTGGTAAACAGGCTTGCTATAACTGCAGGTACTACCAGAAAAACGAACACCATCACCACTCCTATATGTACTATCGCGTATGAGATGGAAACGCCCATCATGGTGTAGAACAGAATATCCCAAAAAATGACGGATATACTTTCTTTTTTAAAATCGTAATTATTTGAAATGTGAGTAAGTGGCTTGTGAAAAACTATCGCGCAAATCGTAACAGCTCCAAAAGCCATAATGCACGGCAAAATGCTCCCAAAACCCATAATAGCATTCAAATCACCGGCAAATCTTTCGGTGTGTAGTTCCTGTGACCCACAAATGCTAATAATGAAAACGGCAGTAGCGAAACCTATAGCGTAAGTAACGCCGATGATTGCTTCGAGGGAAATATTCTTTTTGTATTTGCGAACCACAGAATAAAAAACAGCAATGAGAATGACGGCGCTAATCGAGCAAAAGTAAGCAAGTGGCTCATTTTCATGGCTATGGGTATGACTGTGACTATGGCCGTGTTCACAAAAGACATGTTCTGCCAGGATACCGCCGATCGCGGCGAATTGAGCTAGTGAAATGCCAACAACCACAACCCCTCTTTTAAGCACATGCGTACCGAGATAGCCCAGAACTGTACCTATCATCAGGCACAGGCAAAAGGCAATATGGTTTTCTTGATATATTAACTGAAAATCAATAGTCATTAGCAAGTTCCTTTGATTTTGTCATTGGTTTTCAACGGCTTTATGCAGCGAATCAATAATGCTGTCAAAAAGAATGCTCCCATAAAGACCACCAATGTTGAAGAGTATGGCCAATTTTCAAAAAATCTCAAATCCCAGATATTGTATGAAGCAAACAAACCGAGTGTACATGCAATAAAACCCAGGGACCAGCCAAGCATTAGCGCCGATTTCCATTGTTTCTTGAACATGGTTGCCATCGCAGCCGGCAACATCAGAAAGACGTAGGCGAGAAAGACGCCTGCAACCGGCACGATTAGAATAGTGATAATGCCCTGAGACAGGAAGAATAGGAAATCCCAGAATTTGGCGTTCTTTATAGTTTCAGGGTTCTCGGCCAGGGCAATGAATTTTTTTCGAAAGATATAATGAAAGACAAGCAACAGTAAGTACACAATGACCGTAACCTTGACCAACCCCCACGTGACGAAATCAAGATCGCCCTTGAGCGTTCCGTCAAAGAGCATTTCGCCGCCATTGACCGGATCAGTAATGGCGAAGCATGCCAAAAGAGAAATCGCGAAAATTATCCCGATAACCGCTTCTCGGGGTATGTTTTTCGACTTTGGCTTGATCACCGCCAGCAAAAAAGAGCCAAAGGTGACTGCACCCAATGCGTATATGTAGGTGATCGGATCGTTCAACTGAACGAGATTGCCCGTTTCTTCATTGCTGTTGATAACAATGCACAACAGAATTCCAAATGCCGCAAGCTGATCAAGGGCTAAATCAGAAAAGATCAACGTCCTTCTGATCACATGAAGTCCAATATATGTATGTAGAATCAGTACAACAGCAATTAGCAATAATTGCATAAGGAAGAAGTTCACTGCTTCGCTGGTCAGCATATTATGATCCTCTGATGTTGACGTTACTGTTAAGAATCCCAAGCGAACGAAAGGTTAATGCAATATCAATAAAAGACGGCCGGGTCATGACCGCCCTGGATTCATCCTCATAGGGTTTACAAGTCTTTGGTTATCCAGCCAATCCTTTTTTCTTGGCGGCGCTCATTAGGCCGTTCACCCAGATGTCAACCAGTGAAAAGTAGTCTTTTGCCTCATCGCTACCATTGACGAATAGCGGCACGATGACAACTTCGGCACCGACTTTATCGCCAACCGAGCGTGCCCTTTTCTGATCGAAATAATTGGCTGCAAAGATGATTCGGATGTCAGCTTCTTTCATCCGTTCTATCAACGTAACGATATCTTTGGCTGATGGCGGGATACCCGGTTTGGGTTCGATGTTAGCAGGCACCTGAATCCCAAAAAGATCAGCAAAATACGACCAGTTTTTGTGATAGACCACCATTTGTTTGCCACGCATCGGCAGCAACTGTTTCATCCAGCCGCCGAGCTTGTTGATCAGCGGTGTTCCGCCCAGCTTATTCTTATTAAGAAAATCAATCAGCTTGTTTTGACGGGCCAACTGACAAAGAACATCGCCGCCAAGCAGTTTTACGAGTTCTTCACCGAATAGTCTGGTATCGATTTTTCCCTGGAGTTTCTTTAAATTTGCCTCGTAAAATTCCTTGTTTTCCGGGTCGTTCTTAGTGAGACCCGTGGCGATATTTTCAGCGACCTGTCTCATGCAAATCGGGCTGCAGGTAAAGTGCGGATTACCTTCAACATGAACATCACCCATAATCTGATTGGGATTTTCAGGTTTCTCGACAAGTACCATATTATGGGAAACCGCGACAAAACCCTTTTCGCCACTGCGAATATTTTTGTTACCAGATTTATCGATGACTGTCGGAAGCCACATCTCAAGGTCCAGGCCGGTCGCGACCAATACATCGGCGTTCCTGAGAATGCGGTGAAATGACGGTTTTGGCCGAACATGATGTGGGTCCTGACGACCCTGAACAATAGTTTCGACTTCTACCCGATCGCCTCCAATTGCCTTCACGAAGTCACCATAATCCGGCAGTGTGGCAACAACCTGCAGGCGTCCTCTTTTCTGCGCGCGTTGTTGCGTTCTCTCTCGAGCAGCATCAGCATCGTTCAGACATAACGCCGATGCTAAAAACGCTGCTATTGTTAAGGTGAGAAAAGTTCGTCTAATCATAATATTCGCCTCCTTTTTTCTGTTCTAATAGCGTTCATGTTTGTGTGGGCCGGCGGCAAACACCATCTGTAATCCTACCGTGTGGCCCGGTTCCTGAATGGTATGACCGTCAGTATAACTGTATTCAACATGAAAACGCACAAATTCACTCTGCCATATTGTCACGTAGGGTGAAATCTGCCAAACAAACGCGTCACTGGCAGTGTAAGCAAACGGGTTGATAGTCTCCGAATACATGTCGGCATAGGCCTTGGAATCCGCATTGTAATAGTCGCCGCGAATACCCAGATAAACATTATTATCGACCTTTGCCTGCAAATAACTGAAAGCACCCCATGCCTCAAGGCTGTCTCTGCCGGAGTCATCCGGTGCGTAAATATCCCGATTCAAGAAGAACAACTCACTTCGCCATTCCAGATTACGATACATTGCTGTCTGAACCGGTTCCCAAACATACGTGAAGTCGGCACCAAATACCTGCGTGCCCAGGGCATCGTCAATCTGCTGCGGGGTAGCGGGGGGGCCAACCTCCCATGTGTCATTCCAGCCGAACAGACCTGACAGGCCAAACTCGAAATACGAACTTTCGTCAAGGTCACGATAATTCTTAAAATGGAACAACATCGAAGGATTGCCCATGGTTTCGCCGCCGAACAGATGCTCGTTTTCAGAGTTTGTAATCTGTAAAGTGACTATTTGGGTAGAATTACCCATCTCAGGAAGCGGCAGATCAACCGACATGCCGGTTTGAGCAAGTCCATCGTCACCGAGAATATACTTAATCGGCAATGGATAATTGATCTGGTCGATTGCATCGCCGTGCCAGCGGTTGATAACGCCAAATTGCTGACGAAACTTACCAAGATCGAGATTGATCTCGCCAAAGGCATTGTAACGAGTGAAATACATCTCTTCGATCTCGACATTCCCGTCAGTATCCACGGGGATAGTCGATTTGAATTTTGAGAACGGATCCAGATAGGACTGGATGTTCAGTTCCCACGCACGCATACTGATATCAGTTGTTTTCCTAACATCCTTCTGATTGGTGAATGAGGCAACCATATCACCGGAAACACTAATCTCCGGATTGAGTTTTCTCAGATTCAAACCCTTAAACTGAAATTTCACTTGCTCAGCAGGTTCTTCTTGCTTCTCGATTTCCCCGCCTGCAGCTTCCAGTGCCAATTGTCGCAGCAAATCGGCCTGCTCATCAAGGCTTTTAACCTCGTCTGCTTCACCCCCCTGGCTGATCTGCTCTTTCATTTCGTGCATTTGCTGCTGCAGTTCGATGATCTGCTGCTTCAACTCCGCAAGCTCGGCATCTTCGGTCTCCTTGTCCTGAGCAAGACCCATATTCGACATACACACGGTAGCGAAAAGGAAAAGCATGCAAACTACCTTTCTGATCTGCATATCCATACCTCCCTACAAATGCTACTTGTCAGCCATAGTACTTCATGGCCTCCTTGTTTCGGATTATTGTTCTTTTTCGACGCTAAATAATGAATACGGCGTCTCTAAAACTTGGGAGTGCAGAGGAGGCAGAGTCTCAACACTCTGACTTCTGCCTTAAGAGATGTTTGATGATGGGGGTGCTCTGGGTGTAATTGAACAGGCCCACTCATCGCAGTGTACAATAGCTAAATGGGGCAAAGTTTGTGAAGTGATAAGACCTTCAGCGTCAAGTAACGCTAGAGCGTAACCGACTCCTGCGGAATTATGACCGGCTAAAAATGTACAAGCCGGGCATGGAGTGTTAGAGGATATAGTGTTGGCTGTGTCAGAATGATTATTGCCATACATATGTTTTTCAGTGTGGAATAGATCAACTGAAGTAGCAACAAACAAATATGCGGCAAAAATCGCAATAGATGCTGTTTTATGCAACCTAACACGTTTTCTCGATAGGTCAGTCATATTTATCTATTGGCACTAACTATATCACAATTATACGCCAATTCTCTGGATTAGGAATTCTAACGGCTGAAGACTCCACGTCAAGCAAAATTTGACTTTAAATTTTATCCCTGTTGTTGCCGGTAACTTCAAATCATTTCCTTGACGTGGTAGCACTATTTTGGTACTTTTATGCGCAGGCTGTAACGGTCTGTTTAACTTTTTATAAAAACTGAGCAACAAGATGTTGCAGGGTTCCTGTTATGCATATGGCGAATGAATTACTTTCGATTCCGGTTGCTGCCGGGACGCTGGCTATCGCGGCCGGTAGTCTGGGCTTTATTTGCAGAAAGGTCAGGCAGGTAATCGCTGCCGAAAAGCTTGCCCTGATGGGGATCCTGGGTGCGTTCGTTTTTGCCGCCCAGATGGTCAATTTCCAGTTGCCGGCAATGCCCGGCACGAGCGGACATATGGTCGGGGCGGTGCTGCTTGCAATTATACTGGGCCCGCACCTGGCCGCGATTGTCATATCTTCGGTAGTAATCGTTCAGTGCCTGATCTTCCAGGACGGCGGCCTGCTGGCCCTCGGATGCAACATTATCAATATCGGCCTGGTGCCGAGCTACCTGGGCTACTTTTTGTACAAAACCATTACAAACGGCAGGTTCAGCAGCCTGAAGGTGTATATCGGGGCGATGCTGGCCAGCGTGATTGCGATGGAAGCCGGCGCGATTCTTGTGGCGATTCAGGCGACAATGTCAGGCGTCCTGGCGGTTCCTCTGTCAACCTTCCTAATCACGATGATCGGCGTCCATTTCCTGGTCGGATTTGTAGAGGGTCTTGTCACCGTGACAGTACTGGCATACCTCCAGCAGCTAAGACCCGACATCGTGGCCGATTCTCTGCCGGGGACAGTCAGGCTGAGCAAAAACGCCGTACTCGCAACGCTGGGAATTCTTGCAGTGATTACCGGCGCGGGATTGTCTTTGCTCGCCTCCGACCTTCCCGATGGGCTCGAATGGAGCTACGCCGAGAGGCTGGATGAGCCCGGATTCGAAACTGTAGTGTCAAACCCGGACTCCAGAATTACCGCGGTAGACGACTTCCAGTCAAAATATTCCCTGATGCCCGATTATTCCGCGCGGGCGTCGAAACTTGGTGACGTCGCCGACGGACAGGCAGATCTCGGAGCCGGCTGGACCAGCTTCGCAGGCATTGTCGGCTCGGCATTGACTATGGCCGTCATCTGGCTTACAGCGTGGATGCTCAGAAGGAAACAGGCATTATAGGCGTTTCTCACGGAAGATGTGAAAACGAGATACAGAACATGCACCACGCACACATCGATAAATTCGCTTATCAGGACTCGGCCATCCACCGGCTCGACAGCAGGGTGAAGTTTCTGGTCGTGCTCGTTTTTACCGCCGTGGTGATTTCCCTGCCGCGCAGCTCTCTGAGTATCCTGGCCTGTTATGCGATCGGGCCGTTTGCCGTTCTGGTCTGGGCCGGGATTCCGCTGAAATTCGTCTTTAAGCAGATACTGCTGGTCAGCCCGTTTGTTATAGTCCTGGCCCTTAGCTGCCCTTTGTACGACAGAACGCCTGTCGCCGTCAGCTTTGGACCGTTTTCGTGGCAAAGCTCGCTCGGATGGCTTCGTTGTTTCGTCATTCTCGGAAAGTTCATCGTAACAATGCTGGCCCTGATAGGGCTGGTATCGACCACGCGGTTCAGCGATTTGCTCGCCGGCCTGCAAAAGCTCGGCATGCCCAGGCTGTTGACTATCCAGCTTGGATTTCTTTACCGCTATATCTTTGTCCTGATCGACCGGGCGCATCATATCCTGCTCGCCAGAGCCGGTAGGAAACTCAGGAATCTCGGATTCAAAACGGAGCTGAAAACCGCAGCATCCATGCTCGGCTCGCTCTTTATCCGCAGCATCGACACCGCAGAGCACATCAGCATCGCCATGCAGGCCCGCGGCTTCGACGGAAACTGGCGCACGCTCTCGAAACTGAAGGTTCGACGCTGCGATTTATTTTTTGTCCTGACAGCAGCAGTTTTCATGTCGGGACTGTATTTTTTCGTAAAACCGATTTTGCAGTGAAAACAATGCCAAAAGCGATTGAAATAGAAAATTTTACATACAAATACCAGGACGGTACACCGGCTCTGAATGATATAAGCCTCAGCGTCGAGCACGGCCAGAAACTGGCCTTGATCGGTCCCAACGGAGCGGGCAAATCGACTTTACTGCTTGCAATGGCGGGTTTCGCCAAGGGCTCGGGAAAAGTACTCGTAGACGGTCTGAAGGTCAACAGCAAAAACATCAAGAAAATCCGCACCCGCCTCGGCTGCTGCCTGGAGAATCCGGATGATCAGCTATTCATGCCGACATTGTTCGACGACGTAGCATTCGGCCCGCTCAATATGGGCCTGGAACCGGAACAGGTCAAGATGCGCGTCGCCGAGGCCCTTGCCACCGTCGGCCTTGCCAAGATGGCCGACAAGGCCCCGCACCATTTGTCAGCAGGCCAGAAACGTGCCGCCGCCATCGCTACCATACTCGCAATGAGTCCAAAGATTATCACGCTCGACGAGCCGGACGGCAGCCTTGACCCGAGAAACCGCAATAACCTAATGAAACTTCTCCGCTCTCTGCCCCAGACGCTGATAATCGCCACCTGCAATATGAACTTCGCCGCTTCCCTTGCCGACCGAGCCGTCCTGCTCGACAAAGGCCAAATTATCGCCGACGGCGAAGCCCAGAAAATCATGTCCGATCCCGAACTGATGACCGAACACGGCCTGGAAGTCGCCGGAATCATAAAATAACACTTAATCGTCCAGTTAACTGAACCACACAGATTACCAAAGACCGGCAACTCCGCAGGCTGCCGGCCCTTTGGGTATTCCATGTGCTTTGATTCTTTCCGAAATAATCCCCTGCTTCCAATATACATTCTACTCACCAGGTTCAGCCGGCGGAAACTCTTCAAACAAATGCTCAGCCAGGACGATCAGGTCCTGGACATCGACTATGCCATCGCCCCAGGGCATCGGGCCAATATCACATAAGGGATCGTCCGTACCCCATTGGTCCACAATGATGCACATGTCGGCAGCATCGACAATGCCGTCGCCGTTGAGGTCAACGACCGGATCGATTGACACCTGCCATAAATCGAATTCGCCCAATCCGCCGGAACGCAAGGACTGGAAGTACAAGACAGAACCATCGAACGAAAGGCACGGATTCGTATCGACAGCCGGACTGTTAACTTCAGGACCTAATACAACACAATCGGCCCACTCATCATCTTTTGTTGCACGACTCGACATCCAAATATCGACGGGACCTATGGCACCTTCCCGAGCGAAGCCATAATGGAAAAGCATCCGGCCATCAGAAGAAAGATTTGGTGTACCCTCGTACCCGGACGTGTTGACAATTGGCCCAAGGTTAACAGGCTCGCCCCACGGATCGTCTTTGGTTGGTCGTTTTGTCATATATATATCGGATTCACCATAACCGCCGGGCCGATAGGAGATAAAATATAACTCCAAACCGTCGGCTGTTATGTACGGCTCAGCATCCCAAGCTTCACTGTTGACAGGCGTCCCCAGATTTAGCGGTTCACCCCATGGGTCATCTTTTGTCGGCCGTTTTGTGACATAGATATCAGTCTCGCCCTGCCCACCGGAACGGTTGGAGTCAAAATAGAGCGACAGGCCATCGGTAGAGATAGCCGGCTCAGAATCCCAGGCAGAACTGTTAACAGTCGGTCCCAGGTTGACCGGCTCGCCCCACGGATCGGATACCGTTGGCCGGATCGCCATCCATAAATCGTTCTCGCCCTCTCCACCGGGCCGGAGGGAGCTGAAGTATAATTCCAGACCATCGGACGAGATGGCTACGCTACCATCGGGTGCTTCACAATTAACAGGTGAACCGAGATTTGAGGGAATGCTGAAGGTGTAATCCGCTTGCACGACCTCCACGACCAGAATCAACGTCAAAATTAATATGAGCGTAATTGCCTTTTTCATCTTTCTATCCTTTAAAAAAATTTCGTATTTTCTCGCCGTGCACCGTACACGGCTCTACTCTTAACAACGGAAAGAACCAGAGCAACCGAAGGATTTTCTTGAGTTTTATTCGTGAATTTGTTAAAATTAACCTAACACCTTTGATTTCAGGAGATTAGTGAGAAACGATGCGCAACACCAGCGACAAAACTCAGCAATTGGTCATTCTTGCCAAAGGCGGTGATGAATCAGCCCTGGAACGCTTGTATCGTTTGTACGGCGAGAGAGTAAGGTGGATGGTGCGTTTTCGTATGGGCAAGGCACTTCGTTCCAGGCTGGAATCGATGGACCTCGTCCAGGATGTCTTTGTTAACGCTTTCGGAGCTTTGGGAGATTTCACCTATAAAAACGAGGGCGACTTCGTACGCTGGTTATCAAAGATTACTCAAAATGCACTTGCCGACAATCTGGATAAACTACACGCTGCAAAACGTGACATTCGCAAAGAGCTTCGCTTTGGTGCTCGTAATTCGGCTACTGATAGTGTGCTCCGGCAAGTTCAGGGAAATCTCGATGCTACGACGCCAAGTATGATAATGTCGAAGCGAGAGGATTTGGCTAAACTTGAGAAAGCGATAGACGAATTAAAGCCTGAGTACAGAGACATTATTGTCCTGAGCAGAATCGAAGGACTTTCGTACAAAGAGATCGGCAAGAGATTAGGTAAGAGTCCCGATGCTGTAAGAATGCAGATGCCGAGTGCGATGGCGGAACTAACGACTGTTTTCATGAGGATATGATGACAGAAACGGCTGGCGACAATCAGAAAGACATTGTAAAAGAGGCTGTCCGGCAATTCGTGGATGCTTCTCTGCGAGGCGAGAAGCCCGATTTGGATGAATTTGCCAGGCAGTATCCCGGCCTGGAAAGCCAGATCCGCAGGGGTATCCAGGAACTGCACAAAATCAACAACTTGTTCGATTCTCTTGTAAAGGCCGACGACAGTGACTTCGAAAATATAACGGATGAATACGATCTTGTCGGTAAGAAAGTTGGCAGTTTTGAAATAGTAAAAATAATCGGCCGGGGAGGCATGGGGGTTGTCTATCTGGCTCACGACACCAGGCTCAAGCGTTCTGTTGCCGTCAAGAGTATCCCCGCTGCTCTGACGGGCAACTCGACCGCCAGGATGCGTTTCAGACGTGAGGCCGAACTATTGGCCTCATTGAATCACCCGAATATCGCCGTGATCCACGAGATTATCGAAGAAGAGAAGTCCGGCTATTTGATTCTCGAGCATGTTGAAGGCGAAACGCTCGCCGAGCGCATAGCCCGCGAGCCGCTCAAATTGGAAGAGGCCCTGTCAATCGGCCGGCAAGTCGCCGAGGCCATCTCCGCGGCCCATAAAAAGGGTGTCATACATCGGGACCTCAAGCCGGGCAATATAAAGATTACACCTGATGGGCAGGTTAAGGTGCTGGACTTCGGCTTAGCCAAGGCAACTGTAACCGAAGGCGGGAGCGGCGAGGTTACCGAAACTCAACCCGGCCATATAATCGGCACGCCGGCTTATATGTCGCCGGAACAGGCCCGCGGCCGGCCAATTGATAAGCGCAGCGACATCTGGTCGTTTGGCTGCGTCTTGTATGAGATGCTGACTGGTATGGTCCTGTTCAAAGGCGAGACGGCTTCCGACACGCTGGCCAATATCCTGCAAGCAGAACCCGACTTCCAACCGCTACCAGCCAGCACGCCGGCAAACATTCGAGTGCTTTTGCGTCGATGCCTGGAGAAAGATCCCTCGCATCGCCTTCACGACATCGCGGATGCACGAATCGAGATCAGCGAAACTCAGTCCGGCACTTTAGAGGCGTTTGCTCTGCCGGGCGAGACCGCTGCGGCCCCTCAATTGTTCCGACGCAACGTCATTCTTGTTGCTTTGGTGTGTTTGATCGCCGGGGTACTCATTACCGTCGCAATTCTCATGAATCTTGGCCGGCTCGTTCCTCACGGAGCATCGGCTGTTTCAAGGTTCTCTGTGCCGATACCGACAGACAAGCCGCTTTGGTTAAAGGCCGCTCCGCAAAGTTGTCTTACCGTCTCGCCGGACGGTACCCGTTTTGTCTATGTCGGCAGCGGGTCTGATAAAGGCCGTCAGCTTTATTTGCGTTCTATTGGCGAATTAAAGATCGAGCCAATTCCCGGGACAGAAGGCGCCGTTAATCCGTTCTTCTCACCCGATGGTCGGTGGGTGGGCTTCTTTGCGGGTGATTTGAAAAAAGTTTCCCTTGCCGGGGGAGAGCCTGTGACACTGATTGAAAACATGCCGAGAGGCGGCCCGGTCTTCGGAAGCTGGGCTGAGGATGGTACGATAGTCTTCAAAAACAAACGTGGTCTCAACCGAATATCAGACAACGGAGGTAAACCGGAAATTCTTATATTGCCGGAGCCTGAAGAAAACCAGACCAGTTTTGATTTTCCGCAGGCCCTGCCCGGAGGCAATGCAATCCTTTATACCCGGCGCATCTTTAAGACTTATCCTCACATCTCGCACATCGAGGTCTTCCTACCGGAAACACGCCAGCAGCTTCGTGTGCTTGACAATGCTTCTTGGGCCAAATATGTCAGGTCGGGTCACCTGATCTTCATGCAAAACAATGTTCTCATGGCGGCCCCATTTGATGCCGGGCAGCTTAAGATCACAGGGCCCGCGGTTCCTCTCATTGACGATGTATATTTAGATTGGGCCAACATTGTTCCACAAATCGCGGTATCTCGCAATGGAACCATTGTATATGTCTTAGGGCCTAAAATATATAAGATGGAGCCCGTCTGGGTGGACCGACAGGGCCAATCCGAATCTTTAGCTATTCCTGCTCAACGATATATTAGCGCCCGCTTGTCCCCCGATGAACTGCAAATAGCGTTAACTGTCAACTCGCAAAAAGGATTCACTCCTCAAGTGCAAATATATGATATAGTTCGCGGTACACTTTTTCCTCTCACTACGGATGGTGAAAACTGGTTGCCAGAATGGTCGCCGGATGGGAAACAGATTGCTTTTTGGTCAAAAAGGACCGAGGGCTCAGGAGTGTTCTGCAAGTTTGTTAACGGCAGCGATACCCTAGAACAGTTGAATAGTAAGCCATCCCCGGGGGGTGTTCTATTGCCTTACTCGTGGTCAGGCGATGGAAAGCTCATAGCTTGTACAGTACAAAATCCCGGGGGCGACATCTGGATCCTTCCCCTGGATGGTGACCGCATACCGCAGCCTCTGATTGAGACCAAGCACAAAGAATTCAATCCGACCTTCTCGCCCGACGGTCGCTGGCTTGCCTACGTTTCGAATGAGTCGGGCAGTGCGGAAGTATATCTTATACGATATCCTGATAATGGGCTCAGAATCCCGGTCTCAAGCGGCGGCGGAGCAGGGCCGATTTGGTCACGCGATGGACAAGAGCTGTATTACGTGAACGGCCAAATTATGATGGCTGTTCAGATTGGGTCAGAGCCGGATTCGTCCCTCGGAACTCCTGAACAGCTATTTGTATTTGATGGTCGGTACTCGACTGCCGGCAATCTCGGGAGAACCTACGATATTTCCAAAAGCGGCCGGTTTCTAATGCTCAAAAGGAGCGAAGACATAGAACTTCAGTTGATCTGTGTGCAAAACTGGTTCGAGGAGCTAAAGCGCATGGTACCTACAGATGAGGAACGATAAGATCCACCTAATCAGTTACTGAATAACATCATGATTTCCAGCCGGAAGCTGTCAAATCGGCTGGGCAGAGAGCCGACACTAATGCCCTGCTTCTCGCAGCCCTCTTCTGCACCGGTCCCGGCCTGCGCCACGGGGGCCGGGGCCAAACCGTTGCGGAGGAGCATCCTCAGAAACCTCTTTTACGATTTCAATGGGGCCACCTTTAATCAGCAGAGCTTTTCCATTGACCAGGGCATCGGCGATCTTTTTATGCGCCGATTCGAGAATTCTGCCGAGAGTCTGGCGGGAAATATTCATTTTTTCGGCGGCATTGGCCTGGTAGAGTCCCTCAAGATCCGTCAGCCGGATCGCTTCGAACTCATCGACAGTTAACGTAACTTCTTCCAGAACCGAAAGAGGAATACCCCTGGGTTTATAATAATTCGCCTGCGGCAACTGGGCGACGCGCCTGCAATTTCTCGGTCTCGGCATAACACTATTCTTCTATAACGGTCTAATGGTCGCAGATATTCTGCCCGCATTGTAACCGACCGGCCAGGTATTGCAAGACCAGCTCTTGGGGCTCGGTCTCCGGAGCGCCGACTGCAACCTCAATATTGTTCTGTGCGAATAATTCCTGCGCCCTTTGACCCATTCCGCCGGCAATGACCAGTCGGACATTCAAGCCGGCAAGCCATTTCGGCAGAACACCCGGCTCGTGCGGCGGAGGTGTCACCATCTCCCGGCCCCGGATATCCCTGCTTTCATCGTCAATATCGAAAATCGCGAACTGCTCACAGTGGCCGAAGTGTGACGACAATTTGCCGCCAGTGATTGGAATTGATATTCTCATTGTACTTGTTGTCTCCTTATCGGTTTGTTTCCGGTTTTGCGAATTACTGCTTATCGCAGTCTCGTAGTGAATCGGCCCGCCGGGATCAAGAAGCTGCTCAAACGCCGAACCAACTCCCGCCGCTCCGCCTGCTTTTTAAGGTCGCCAAGTTCCTGTTCGGCCGTCATTGCCGGTCCAAACGGTCCGGCAGAAGGCGTGTAAGAATCGGCGGGACCGCCCCAGGCCGGATTACCAATCCCCGCCCTGGCCCAGCCGGGCAAGCCTGTCGCATAGTACGAATGTCTCCAGCCGGGACCGCCGCCCCGGCCCCGATAGCCGCGATATCCCCCATAATTCATAAAACCAGGTGCCGGATAGCCGGCGCAATGTCCGGCAGCCCTTCCTGTCATTGGCCCCATTCCGGCAGGACTTGTTCCATCTCCTCGTGGCATAATCTACATCCTTTCTGCAATTAAATGTCGATTTGAACTTAACATCGATAACCAAACTTACCCCTATCTGTGTGATTTAGAAATAATACCTTACCCTAAATCCTATCCAGAAATCGTTCTGCTTTTCTCCGTATCCAGTATATGAGTCGCCGATGAGAAAGTTTGTTCTGAGTCGCAGCTCTAAATTCTTGACTCCGTTGTAAAGTAACTCCGGACCAACAGAAAAACTTTTGTCATTAGTATTGAATATTCCTGTCACTGACGGGGTGAAATATAGTATATTAAACGGCTCTTTCTGACTGGCGCGTAGATAGAGATAGTCCCTCATGGGATTTCTTCTGTTGTAGCTTCCTTCAGCTAAGTTTGATGCTCTTGTTAAAAGAGAATCATCGCCTGAAGCAAGATACGTATCGTAACCCTGGTCTATGAACGAGAAGTAGTCTGTCATTTCGCTCTCAGTAAATCCTGTTGCATCATGAAAAAACTCAAAGATATAGGTTGTATCTGATTTGGTCAGATATCGGAGGCCAAGCAGATAGCTTGTTGCATCATATTCATTATTAAAAACTGTTCCATCGCTGTTGATATATCTCTTTTTGAAGTCATTAATAAACGCGAACTCTCCATGAATCTCAAAATTAGAGGTGATGTTCCTGGAAAAATCCATGCCGTATCGGTTTGTTTTGCTTCCGCCCGTAAGAAAGAGCAAGTCAATATCTGTGTCATAAAGCAGAAAATACGTCTTAGCTGCGAAATTCAAGCGGTTAATCTTTCCGAAATCATCGTTTATATGGTCATAAACGGGCATCAAAACCGGTGTGAAAGAAAACGTTTTCAATGGACCGTCAAAACTCTTAATGTAATCCGCGGATGCCACTACAAAGCCTTCACGGGCCAGCTCGGGGTCGTAGGGATCTTTAGGTCTGTCCAAAAATGCTACAGGGTTCCACGCATATCCTGTGCCCCATTTTAATGTTTTCTTACCTATATTGAAATTGAACATCGACGATGGTCTTGTTGACATGTAGCCTTCATAAAGTGTTGTTTCTTCCGACCATCCAAGATAGGATTTTCTCAAATCCGTGTTGACTATTGCACGAAATTCAGTGGTTCCCTTCTTATAGCTGCCGTCTAATAATGCTGAAAAATTATATTCTTCACGGATGTTTTCTTTGTCACGGTCATACGAATTGAGCTTGTATAATGAAGAGTTCGTATCCAATCCGAAAAGAGCGGGGCGAAATTCAACGTATCCCCCGATATGCAATGGTTTCTTCTCTATTTCTGACAAATCAAAGGAATACTCTTCTTCGCCTAAAGCCATTCCATAAGAAATCGTTAACAAAACGGCAAGTGCCGGCCATAGTCTCATTGTCTCAAGGTTTCCAGATCAGGCATAAATGTGAGTGTAAAGACTTCATCTTCGAACGCTCTTTTTTTCATGTTTGCGAAAATCATCACAGATTTATAGCCTTTATATAAAGGGCTGTCCGTTTCAATAACCGATGGCCTCACAATTTTATCCCCAAAGTCCTTGGTTTCTTTGAAATAAATTGTTTTTATGAGCATAGAAGCTTCGGTGAGACACTCGATCTTGGTAGGCAGAACTTTATCTTTATCTACCCACATTTTCAATTTGTCGTATGCTACAGTTTTTGTTTTTGCCTTAAGGTGCAAAACATACTTATCTTTCAACTCTTCCATTTGCTCGACAAAATATTCCGTTGCATAATCAAGGCGCAATATGTCGGAGTTATTAAACACACCTCCCACCACTGACTGAAGGCTTGTTATGCGGATGGGTTTGCCTACATTAGGAATGTAAAGCCACATATTTTCGTCAAGCCTTAAGGTGCTTCTGCCTTTTTCGCTTGCAGGTGAAATAAACAGTGCGGCAACTTTATCGGCTCCCTTCTTGACAGTAAAAAGCACATACTCCTTTTTTTTGCCGTTAGGCTCGATGTTTATCAGTTTTCTATACGACTCATAGGACTCCGGGTTGAGATTCCTATCCAGCTTTATTAGGATCTGATCGCCGGGACTCAAAACTGTCTTGATGGCATCATGAACAATTCCCTGGAGTTTGAGATAATCCGTACTATTGCTCCTCATGGCCTCAATCATTTTGTCACCAAAAGTTTCAGCAACTATTAGAGTCACGCCTTTTTTGGCAAGGAAATTCGCCGTCTGTTGCCCTGCTCCGCTTTGTGCATCTTTGTAAGGATTGCTAATAACCTCTATTAGTTCACCCGTACTGTTAAAGATAAGATAGTATGGGCATTTGCCTGCCTTGTTACTTATAGAGGATGCAGCATTTTTGCTGTTCGATGCGACAGCAATTTTCGCCTCATCCTTCTGAGCAGCGTAAGCCATGGCCGGTACCAGAGACAAAACGATCAAAGTTGAGAAAAGTGTTTCCTTCATTTCAAATTACCTCCTATACATGTCTCAGCGCGTCAATCGGGTTCATCCTTGATGCTTTATAGGCTGGCTGAAGACTTGCTATTACTGAAATGGTTATTACTATTATTGAAATCACGAGAATATCCTGTAGATTTATGCTTGGGGAAAGCAAAAGTCCTTTTTGCCTGCCAAAACTAAAGGTGAGTTTGGCAACGTTAAGTACAGAGATAACTGCAACCCCCAGAATATCTCCAACTACCGCACCAAAGAAACCCAGGAAGAAACCCTCTATCAGAAACATTGCCACTATTTTACCAGGCAGTGTACCTATAGCGGCGATAGTACCGATTTCTCTTATACGTTCATACACTGCCATAACCATAACATTCATTATGCTTATAAGAACTATGGCTATAAGCATCAGCTTTACGAAGAAAGTCATAACATCTATCATCCTCGCGATATTATAAAATGGAGAAAGCTTTTCCCACGTGTGCACCTCAAATGCGGGGCCGCCTTGCTTGTTTAGCTCGTTCGAGAGTTTATCCGTTAATCTTTCAAACACCGTGTGGAGTTCGTCAAAATCCCTTAGCCGTATGGCAATTTCGCTTATCTCCATTGTATCCATTCTCAGGATTTCGGCAGCGTCATCTATGTGGATATATCCATCTCTGCCTCCGGGGCCCGTCGCACTCTCAAGTATTCCCCCAACCCGAAATTGCTTCCCGTTAACAGAGCCGTCCCTATTAGTTGCAATGATAACAACCGTATCGCCAACCTTGACTTTCATTCCCTTTGCGAGGAGCTCAGGCACAAGAATTTCCCCTGTCCGTATAGTTTTTTCTCCCTCTTTCACCCTTGACAGAAACAGTGGAGCAGTCTTGACTTCATCATCAGGAAAAACCCCGTTGAGTCTTACATTAGTTGTTTCAACAAAGTTACTGAACATGCCGCCAAACTTTATTCTCTTTGAATATGCCTCTATGCCAGGAACTTCATTTATTGCCTTCTCGATTTTTGCGAGGGCATTCGAACCCAGGTTCAGTGTAAGGGGCAGGCTATCTATTGATGCCACATAACCCTTTTTATGTATCTGGACATGCCCGAGAAACGAGTCTGTTATCTGCCCAATCATCATATTCTTAAACGACCCTGATACCGAAATAAACACTAATACAAACACAACCCCAATGGCAACCAGTGAAGTTGTAAGCAGTGTCCTTCTTTTGTATCTGAGCAGGTTTCTTATTGCGATCTTGAATAAATCAGACATTGTTCCTAAACCTCTCTGCCGGTCAGTTCTCCATCTTCCAGCGTATATATAATTTCAGCTTCTCCGACGATTTTCTGATCATGAGTCGAAAAGATAAAAGTTGTGCCGAGTTCATTCTTCATTTTTTTCATAATGTCGATAACCATATATGCTGTTTTGTGATCGAGATTGGCCGTTGGTTCATCTGCCAAAACAAGCTTTGGATTTGTAACTAAGGCCCTTGCTACAGCCACCCTCTGTTTCTGGCCGCCTGATATCTGGTCAGGATATTTGTCTCTCTGTTCGGCCATTCCCACTGCATCAAGGAGCGCGAGAATTCGCTGCTTCCTTTCACTGGAAGGAGTATTCTGTACCATGACGAGTGGATAACCCACATTTTCATATACAGTGAGCACAGGAACGAGATTGAAATCCTGGAATATGAAGCCGATCTTCTTGCCTCTAAAAGCTGCCGCCAGGCGTGTATTCAGACTTGAGACGTCCGTGTCATCTACGCGCAAGATGCCTGAAGTTGGCTTATCCAGACACCCAATAAGGTTTAAGAGAGTGGTTTTTCCACTACCAGATGGGCCAATGAAAGAAACAAAAGAGGCAGGTTCAATTTCAAAATTCAACTCCTTTAATGCCTCAACCTTTATCTCTCCCTTTGCATACGCCTTTGATAAATTGTTTGCTGTTACCAGGCTCATAGGCTTATCCCTTCAAAATTTTTGGGGTATAACAGGATTCATGTATATTGGCGCCGGGTAACCTGCGCAGAAGCCAGCAGCCCATTCGCGTCATTGATCCCATACCGGCAGGACCTGTTCGATCTCCGCGTGGCATAATTAAGCTCCTTTCAAATGAAAAACTAACCTCTTGTAATTCCCGGCCCGGCCGTGCCCGGTTATCTCCCGGCATAAGGGCCGACTCTCTTAAAGAGAGTCTCAGACTTTAACAGAAGACCAACTTTATATATTGTGGGCATATGCTCATATATTTTCAAGGAAAATTCTGCAAAATAAAATAATTTACTGTTTGCCGGCTTTTTCTGGAGATACGACCTTATAAATATGGAAAAAACGCGTGCAATTGACGCAATTCCGGTTAGAATTGCCGCATCGGCAGTGTATAGTCACGGAAAA
>Ga0210003_1000716_pt1 | contig 30017 bp, 31 predicted proteins | sample LantaG_FD_182804 | JGI IMG/M metagenome (GOLD analysis project Ga0210003, IMG submission 182804) | Deep subsurface microbial communities from Baltic Sea to uncover new lineages of life (NeLLi) - Landsort_02402 metaG (SPAdes) (version 2) | ecosystem: Environmental > Aquatic > Marine > Oceanic >... | reverse complement strand
CCGTACTTTTTATTTTTTACTCTATCAACCTTTTCATCAACCCTAAAGTTATAAGTAGAGATAGAGACAGGAGTTAGGACAAACGGGCGGGTTGATAGAGGGTTGATAGCGGGTTGATAGCGGGTTGATAGAGGGCCAAAAAGGTTGATGGCCATCAACCCTACTCCCCTGTTAGAAGGGTTAGGGGCCTTAACCCACTCGCCTATCAGAGGGGTTCTAGGCCACCCCAACTAACCCCGGGCGCCGATAGATAAATTTCTAGTCGCCTCGCTAACTATTTGACAGGAAGTTTGAGATTTTTCCGTTTTCTGTTGCCAACTTGTCTGTTTTGGCGTACCATATACTGTAGACAGAATTAACGCTTGCTTCCCGTACGGAGTCCGCGATGGCAACGATAATGGAGGCCTTTGAAATGTACTTCCGAAATGAAGTGCTTCCAAGGCATACTAACGCTGAATTTTTCAGCGGATGGTTGGACAACTTACGGCATCTTGAAACACAACTTCTTGTCTCTCCAAGAGGCGGTTACCCTGTCGAAGGTAAGAGGAATGTCTGGTCTGATGGTACAGAGGCGTGGTATAATATTCGCTTCCCGAAAAATGCTAAAGCCGAACCCTACTGGCGGGATCGAGAACTTGGGTTCCTGCTTGAGAAGCATTGGCTTGGTGTGGGGACAACTTGGTGGAATTGGACCGCCCGGGAGTCTGTTGGCTGCGGTTTCGACTTTGACGAGATCACCAGCCACGCACCAGGTACCGGAGTTAATGATGAACAGCTTGAAGAAATTCGGGAGCGAGCTTGTCAGCTTGATTATGTTGAGGTGATCCGCTCGACGGGCGGTAAGGGTTTGCATATTTATGTCTGGTTTGAGGCCGGCCAGCGGCCTGAGACGCAGAACCACGGAGAACATGCCGCTGTTGCTCGTGCCATGCTGGGTAAGCTCAGCACGGATGCTGGCTTTGATTTTGGCAGTCATTTGGATGTTTGCGGTGGAAATATGTGGGTCGCCCACCAGAAAATGTTTAGTACAAGAGGACTGGAGTGTATAAAAAAAGCCACACGGATGTTGACTCAAAGCGACGTTCCCCCTAACTGGCGGGACCATTTAGACGTAATTGGGGGGAAGTCCACACGAGTCCGGGTTGTTGGCGTCACAGACGAAGGTACTGAGGTTGATGAACAAAATCCACTTACAGAGTTGACCACCTCGCACCCGAAGGTTTCATTGGACGAGGTGCATAAGAGGATTATTGCGGACCTTGAGATGACTGACTTTCCGTGTGTCTGGGTGCCAGACCATAATCTTCTGCAAACGCATACGCGGGCGTTAAAGCAAGTTCACGATCAGTGGGCTGAACAAGGTCACCCAATGCGAGGTTTCTTTGACACATTGTCACCTGGCACAGACACAGAAAAACCAAACGCCTTCTTAATACCAAAAGCTGGTGGATCATTTATTGTCTTCCGATTTGGTAAGGGGACAGTTGAGCATGACTTATGGAGCCAAGACCGTCAAGGCTGGACACGGTGCAACTACAACAAGCAGCCTAACTTGGCAGAGGCATCAGTTGCGCTATCCGGGGCTGAACTAGAAAACAACAAAGGCTTTCATTTTGAGTCTGTCGACAGCGCAAAGGCGGTAGTCGAGGCCCTCGGGTCAAAACTCCTGCTTCCTACTGATAATGACTACAACAAACGATCTGCCACCTTGAGACAAAATAAGGATGGCAGGCTAGTTGTAGAAATCGACCAGCGTGACACAGACACGGGATTTGATAGTTGGGACGGGCAAAAGAAAAAGAAGTGGATTAAAGTCTTCAATATCGCGGTTGACATAGATGGTGAAGAGGAGGATTACACCCGCTTTGATACAATTGTCCGGTCTTGTCGCTCGCCCTCCAATGCTGATGCCGGCTGGCGCATTTGTGTTAACAGCGGCGGATGGATCAAGCATCCGCGAGAAAATGTAACCAGTGTACTAAGTTTAATAACCCCTCCTGATGTGCCCCCAGCAAAGATCATGGGGAGTGCAATCTTGAATCAATGGCTTTTGGTTTGTAAACCCTTTCACGAAGAACACCCCGGGGGACGCCAGTGGAATCTCGGCGCCCCTCAATTTATCTACAAGCCTGTTAACCTCGATGACGACGAGCAACCTTATCATCCCCACTGGGACAAGGTTATGGGTCACTGCGGCGAAGATTTGGACGGGATTATACGAGACCTAATATGGTGCCGTAACTGGGGAATTTTCAACGGCAAGGATTACTTGACAGCGTGGGTATCCTGTCTCATCCGGGAACCCTTCGAGCCTCTGCCGTACCTTTTCATGTATGGCCCACAAAACTCAGGTAAATCAATTTTCCATGAAGCCATCAACCTGCTCGTTACGGGCGGCGTTGTTAAAGCTGATCGCGCTCTCACCAGTTCCAATGACTTCAATGGCGAGCTTGCTAATGCGGTGCTGGGCGTGGTGGACGAAGTCAACATTGCTCATGCTGGTCCGACTGTCTACAACAAAATTAAGGAGTGGACAACCAGCCAATATATCAGCATCCATGCGAAGTACCAGCAAGTTTACCAACAGCGAAATTGTTTGCACTTTGTTCAGACTGCAAATTACCGGGATAGCTGCCCCATTTTTCCCGGGGACACCCGGATCACGGCGGCGTATGTCGGGCCACTGCTCGAAGAGATTCCCAAGCCAATTTTGGTTCGTGCATTGGAAGAAGAAGCCCCACATTTCATGGCTACCTTAATGGGAATGTCACTCCCTACTTCTGACACACGTCTTCGATTGCCGATTCTTGAAACTGCGGGAAAGGAACAAGCAGCCGAGTCTAACCGAAATCCACTGGAAGAGTTTATTGCCGAGGTGGCTCATTATGTTGTGGGCGAGAAAATTTTGTTCAAGGACTTCTGCGCCAGTTTTACTGGATCATTGTCAGCTTTTGAACAAGCAAGCTGGACAAGGCAAAAGGTTCGTCAGAACATTCCGGACCAGTTTCCAGTAGGGCTTAGCACCCACGGGCAACTTTATATTGGGAATCTTAGCCTCACACCAAAGGATGTTCCACCCGGTACCAAGAAGTACATCGCTAAAGGACGCTCCATTAGCTTAGAGGATTAACATGTACAAGATAATTATTTGTCGTAGTACGGGGGCGGCGGGATCGGTAATCCTAACTCGGACTCTTGCAGTCTTGTACGAAGAAGAAATTCCCAGTGATATTGATGAAATCGTCAAGGAGTTTGGCGGTGACTTCTATGATGTTGTTCCCGAAGACGAGGAAGACAATGAGTAAGCTTGAGTTTGTTACTGGCGATGTTAACAGCACTGAGCGTGGTTCAGGCGCACGCGCCAACAAAGGCAAAGTATCCTTTTCACTTATTCCGTGGCATGTTCTTGCTGGAACAGCCCGTGTTTTCATGGGCGGCAAGCTAAAGTATGCTAGTTGGAACTGGGCAAAAGGAATGGAGTGGAGTACCTGTGTTGACTGTCTTCTTCGGCACTTTATCAAATGGTGGTTTCTCCGAGAAGATATTGATACTGAATCAGGTGAACATCACCTAGACCACATGCTCTGCAACCTGATGATGTTACGACATTATGTTGTCGCGTATAAAGAAGGTGATGATCGTCCCGGCGGTGATTTGACAGGTTTCCCTGACTCCATGGATGATTTCACCAAGCCATTTGATATGGATGACTTTCTGGAGCGAAACCCAGAGATTAAGGCAAAAATTGAAAGGGGACAATAACATGAAGCCCGACCCCAGTGTGTTACGCCGCTTTGTCACAGGCGCTCTTTTTGATTTTCTAGGGTACTTAAGCGAGTTGAGTGACCCTATTATTGTCGGAGGTCACTATTCCAAGGATGATTTAATTCGTGCATTCCTGACATGGCGCAAAAACGCCATATCAATCCGGCGGATGCCAACGGCGCTGGCTGGGTCATTGCCTGCGGATTAGGCGCGCTGTCGGGAGATGAAGACTAGAAGTGGAGACACAGCGCATGGTACAATACGATTGGAATGAAGTTGATTACATTGGGCCCAACAACAACAACCCGCCACAACTATGGGCGTAGTCAGGGGACGAAGACCTCCTAGAGGCAGCGGAACCCTTGTTTCGCATCGCCGGGCGAGAGTTGGCGAGCATGCTCCGAGGACAGCGTAGGGCTCCAACAGACAGAGGTAGAAATGCCAGCACCAAGTAGCTTACTGAACCTAAATGGCAACATGCTTGCGGCTATTGATGTGGAAACAACCGGGCGGGTTGCGGGGTACCATGAGATTGTTCAAATCGCTGTTGTGCCTTTAACAAGTTCTATTGATCCGGTACCCGATGTGAATCCATTCTACATGAACATTGCCCCGGCCCACCCTGATCGGTGTGAGTCCGGAGCCCAGAGGGTTCATGGACTGGACATAGCTGAATTGGTGAACAACTGCCCGGATGCTTGGAAGGTTGCAGATTTATTCGATGAGTGGTTTCAAGCACTCAACTTACCTTTTAAGAAGAACTTGATTCCGATGGCCCATAACTGGGCTTTTGAGCGTGGCTTCCTAACGCACTGGCTTGGTATTGAATCCTTCAACCAATTCTTCCATTTCCATCCGCGTGACTCCATGTTGTTTGCATTAAGCATCAACGATGCAGCAAACTTTCATGGTTACGAGACACCCTTTCCGTATGTTAGTCTCGGAGCTATGTGTAAGCGGTATGGAATCGAACTCGCCCACGCTCACGACGCGTTGAATGATTCTATCGCAGAAGCGAAACTGTACAAAACAATGCTTTCGTCATTTGGAAGCCGTTAAGCCGGCGCGTAAAAATCGCTGCAACGTGCGTAGCTGCCGCTCCGGCCGCTCCCCGAGGATGTTTTTCTTTTGAGAAAACAGATGAAACTTTGCAACAATGATATCTTTCAGATTATCCACGGCGGCTGCCGATGACTCACCGGAGGCCGAGATATCGGTGACGACAAGCGAAGCCAAGTACACGCCGTTGGTTGGCCGCACGACGGCGAGAAGCGGGCGGAGAACGCGCAGCGAATAACCAGGAAGCACTGTAAGCGCTGTGAATAGCACAGTGTTATGTGCCCAAAAACCACTCTGCGGTGTTCTGGCATCCATGGTTGGTAACTCTACGGCGGGCATTACTTGTTTCTTTCGCTTGCTAGAGACAATGCTTTCGTCATTTGGAAGCCGCTAGTTTATTGCAGGGCGGTCTAGGCGGCGCTAATTGCGTTTACACGCACGCCTTACCCTATCTTGTTTGCCCCTGGGCCCTGCGCCTTTTACGAGTGCCTGCACGGGGTATCTTAGACAGTTTCGTTCGAGTAGTCCCCGGGATCAGCACATTTTTTGCCTTGCGATTCCCGGTACTTTTTCGTCCGCCACAGCAGCAGCCCATCTCTTTTCTCCTGGTTGTAACAGTTGACCTGTTACCAAAAGTCACGGGGACAGTGTTCTGTCGTCATCCGGACTTTGTTAAGTAAAGCCGCTCCGCCGGGCTTCACCTTACAGCCGCAGCCCTTGCATCGTTTGTTCTTTTTATCGTACCAGTCACAGCCAGTGCAGTAAGTACCGTGTAGGAATTCAACTTCGGCATCCGTGCGAGTTGGACGCCCTGCGGCAATCCAGCGTGTTACGGCGTTCCAATAGTTCTGAAGCTGTGTTGGGAGCCCGGGAACCTCCGGAATGTCTCGGGAATTCAGGGAAACTCCGACCTGTGCCAAGGCCCCTTTGCAACGATCACACTCTTCAAAATTGGCGGGCTTCTTTGCCACCCCGCAGTATGCCTTGATTTTAAGCGACCCATCAGACTTAAGGTCATTGTTGAAAACACGGTAGGGACAAGGAAACCAAACTGGATCAAAAGTCCAGTCATCAGTTGCCCGCCGTTGATAGCCTTCGGGGCATCCAGGGGGCTCCGTAGCGGCGGGCTCATAACAAACCTCCCCGCCTTCCCCGTACCGGGGCGAACGGTACACTGGTTTTCTTGGCGGCCTGGAGCCGCACGGCCGCTGGCTCAACAAGACTTGCCGAAGCACACAAGTATCACAGGTCGACTCGTCCACTTCTTGACGGTACGTACAAGCAGTTCCATGCGCACATTTGTAGAATTCACGCTTTGACCCGTCCTGCTCTGTGTGGATAATTTTACGGCGTTTCTGGCATGTTAGTTGCATTACCACAACCCCAGGGGACATTGAAAATCAGAGTATTTTACATATTCATCAATTGGAACATGGCTGGGACAACCATGCGCAAAGCACAGCTTGCTCTCAGGGTCGAGGAATTTGCACTTAAAGCAATAATGCTCCAAGATTTCTTGTCTCTCGGGGGGCGTCCGGGTGTCGAGTTCAGTTACATCATAAATATCCCCGAGAGTTTCTTGTAGTTGGCAATCATTTGTATCCGGCACTTCTTGTAGCGAACAATTATCACAGATCATTCGACTCACGGGAGCACAATGATGAACACACAGATGATTTCCGCATGTGGAAAAATGAATCTTCCGGATTGTCTCGAAGATTGTTCGTTGATACTTGCAAACTTGCTCTTTCATTAGTCTATTACCTCCTTGGCCTCATACTCCATTCCTTGGTTTGGAGCATTGGGATCGCCCGGGGTGTCCTCACACTCACTAAATGCTGAATCTGGGTCAGCAATGGCCTTTATACGTCCTACCGAATAAGGTGCCGATTGAAGGCAGTAGTAGCCACAATTCGCATGGAGGGCTGCGATTTCGGCCACCTTCTGCTGCCGAAACATTTCAGCAGAAAACCTTGCGCCAAACGCATGGCAGAATGATGACAGCGTTGACATGCAAGGTACACCCCCGGACCCGCACCAGCAAGGGCCCCCTATACAACCACCCAGAATCTTACCCGATGTTACACTGGTTGGCGTTGCATATTGTACCGTTACTTCATAAATGCACCCGTCACCATACTGTGGTTCTCCACAAACGGTGCGCTTTTTCTTGCTACTCTGGTCGGAGCCTCCGGCCGGCGCATCTTTATCAAGTGCCTGCGTTGTTTGTTGTCTAGCTGTTTGCCTTGCAAGTTTCAGGGCTTGGAATGCTGGTTCTTCTTCTTCAATGTCCTCAAAGTCCGAGATTTCACAAAAGATTGTTGGAAAGGAATCATCACTGTCCGCTGGAAAGCGGTCCCCACTTGTAAGAACCACAAAGTTTGTATCTTGTGTTATGTCCCCGCCAGATAGGATATGATCCACAGGAGGTGTAACAGTAAAATCATAACCTGGCTCAGCCCACTGTGTCTCGCTCGGCAAGGGCCAGCGGTATTGCGACGGTTGGTCTGCGGGCCAGGCCCAGAAATACGGTTCGGATGTACCCGCTCGAATTGGGGTCCATGCTTGGAAGTGAATAGTATTGTTTTCGTTATTGAACTGGGCTTGTGTGATAATGCATTTGACTGGCGAGGACGAAAACTGCGGTAGGTCGAGGGTAATGCAATCAAATAAGTCTAAGTCCAGATGCTTGATTGTTGTATCAAACTCAACATATTTCCATGTGTGCGAACGTCGAATTAGCCAAAAGGTGGCAGACTTCAGGATGGTGTCATAGGTATTCTGGGTGTAGTAATCATAGCTCTCTTCCTGGACGCCATACTTAGGGACGTTATATTTGAGAATGATCGTTCGTTCAACATCGTCGTCATCCTCAATCCCGGCTTCACTATTTTGCCATTTGATGGCATGTTTGGTCACAACGTCTTCCGTCGGGGTATGGGTGACACGAAAAGTTTGCGAGTTAATATCCTGACCTGTAATGGTGCGAACAGACGTGGGTTCTTCGGATAGATACTTGATGTAGATTACATCATTTCGGATATAGATTGCGCACCTTGTTTGGTATGCAATATCCTGGATCAATGTGAGCACATTCATACGCTCTTTGATACTGAAATTAGTTGGGTAATTAAGCATCCGGGTGCGTACAAGATCAAAGGAAGCGGTGTCAATAGTCAAACTGGTATATGTACTGACAAGCCATTCGACAATGTCAACAGGGTTTGGGCCAATATCGGACGTAAGTGAAATGTAGAGATCATCCCCCCAATCCGAATCATAGAGGCTTAGTTTCTTATTCAGGCCAATTTCGGTAACGGTGTAGCCACCGTAGTTAGTTTCGTAGACCGTATAATAATCAGGTGGCACTTCCAACAGCAGTTGTCTCCCCGTTGGTTGCGTCTTGTAGGCAGCCACATGATTGATCGTTGCGGGGAGCAAACTCACGATGTAGAGAATCTCAGCTTCATTTTCCAAATATACTTCAGTCCCCGGCGGAATCCAGTAGAAGCTTGCGGTTGACATGTTGTCGAAAGCTGCTTGTGACGCCGACGGCCCACCCTCAAATGCCTGTCGGTACCGGGCGTCGGTATCACAATCGTCTTCGTAGTTGTCAACGTCAAAATACCACGCTGTTCCTGTTTCAGTTTGTGTCCAGCCAGCAGTCCACTGGGTTGGTACAAGACCAATTGATCGGTCAGGAATCGGCGCGCACGATACTTGGTCTGTTGTCTCATAGTCGGGGTGAACCCGCGACAAAACACGAAACTCCGTTCCGCTGAAGTAGCCCGTAAATAAAGCGCCTCCAATATTTAATGTGATTGTTTCACCTTGTGGAAACTCCTCACCGCCCCGAATGTTAAGATAAAGATGCTCATAGGAGAGTTGCTGTTCCAACAAGAATTCAAGATCACAAATTGTCTCGTAACGACCTTGAACACACTCTAAATCAGGACCAAAGGAAGCTTCTGTCGTTACAGCATAGCCCCCTTCCCCGTCGGACGTAATTAAAGAAGTCTGGCCAGTAGAAGTAGTGGCACATTGAATATAGCGAGCTTGGCAAATACGTCCGGGAATGGTAAAGTCATGCACCCCCTCCCCGTGAGTAATGATTCCTCTGAGAGGGGCCCGGACCTGAATAGCTTGCATGTTACAAACTTCACCAAAGACAAGGGGCCAAACTTTACCAAGAGCTTCTTCAGGGATACTCTCAAAATCCCCCTCTTCCATTGAAAAAGCAACTTCAGTGTCTTCTTGACGGGTGAGTACGTCAAATGTTAGCGTGCGTTCACCTTCACTCCAAACAATCGGGCTGCTAAGCTCCCCTTTGAAAAGCAGGAACTTATGAGCCACGGTTAATCCTTGGAAGCCTTGATAGACCCAGACAGGGCGTTTGTGAACATCATTTTCGTCAATAAGTGCCTTCAACTTTCCGTCAATATCGTCCAAGGTGATATTTATTTGCTGCGCGTCCCCAGCGCCGTCAATCTGAGTTGCCATATCAAAGCTGCCCACTTGAATGATAGTTGGGTACGGATAATCAATACCGGAAAGTTTCTGGTCTGAGTACAATATTCGTGGCCCATTAGCCACCCACTGCACTTCAATGATTAGAAGTGGTTCAGTTCCCTGGTTCTTTTGCAAATGCGATAGGACGCCCGCCGGTACTTCACGCATTAGTCAGCCTCCTCAAATTCCAGGGTAATATCCATTGTCTCCCCACCCGGAAAATTAACAGCCCGGCCACTGCCTGCATGTTCAAACGGGTTGTTGATTAAGTAACCAATCCAGGTATCATTATTGTGGTCAAGCACCTGAACTTGTGAGCGGTAGTAGGCTTTAATGAAAGCTCGTAGCTCCATTGCCTTATGTCTCGCAATTGTAAAGTCCCACTGGAGTCTTTTTCGACCGCCTTTAGAATGGACGAAAGTATACCGCGTGCCGTCCATTGCTCTGACAACCTGTAATGTTGATGCCAACCCTACCGAGTCGCCCCAGTTGGGATTGGGTAACGCAACGGTAGCTTGTACTGACGGATGTGGAGCGCGTACGAAAAACATTATGCTGGCACCAATTCTTCATCTACCTCGTCGGTTAATCCAAGAACATCTTCCAATAGTCTTGGAAACAGTAACCAACGCTGCGTAAAATGGGTCCAAGTGATTTCGGTACTTAGGCCACGAGCTTTATCAAAGACATGTTCAAAACCGTCACTCATTATCATGTGTGAGCCAGAGGGGGTTGTTTCAACCAACACGCCTTCAAATTCAAAGGTAAGGGTAAAACTGCGTTTTCCATCTTGTACGGCCCGTTCATTTGGATTCGTGACAATGCCTGCCCATTGCCGTCCTTCCCAGTCAATGATGCCAATTTCTTCCCCTAAGTGAACCAGCATAAATTCCTGGGTCTCCTCTACTTCTGCCTTTGTCAAACCCGAGAAACTCAGTACCAATGTATTAACTTGAGGCCATGTTGGATCAGCAAATACGGACAGCTTGCCCCCACGGGTTTCTCTGTTGATCCGTGTAAAAGCTTGTCGTTCTCGGTTATCTAAGTTAGGGGCCCGAAGTTCAACAATATCAGTTGCTTCCCCTAAAGCTGGGTGAAGTAGCAAAAAACGCTCCCCGTCCGGCAGTCCTTGAATTAGGGGCGGTGTATTATTTGGGGGCGTTGGATTGCTGGAAACTGTACTTTCACCCACAAAGGGGGTGTAGGCTTTCTTGTCACAGGGGTCAGGAAGGTAGTATGTTAGTGAATGTTCGATGCCCGATGTTTGAATAATTGTGCGTGTCCAATCACCCTGTAAATCAATTAGTTGTTCAAGATTTAACTCCTGTGTCGCAAGACCTTTAGTTTTTCCGTAATCAAGACTTTGAACAAAATTGATGATCGTAGTAGGCGTTTGCTTGCGGTACGCGTCCTGAATAAGGCTTAAGGTAGAGGATGCCGCCACCTCATAAGGTCGCCCTGCATAGTCCAAAAGATTAAAAGTGTCTGTAAGCCTCTCAAACTTATCCTCAAAGGGCATACCATCGTGTAAATGAATTCGCGTCCAAAGGGTTCTGTACCGTGGCCCAATGTCAACTACGCTTTGACTCAGGGACATGGGGCTTGTTAACATGAAAAACAAACCCAGTTCAAACTCGAAACCGTCAGTAAGAGTCAAGCTCTCATGGAGTGAGATATGCTCCCCAACATTAAGATAGTTGGTCCAGTCCTCTAGGAACTCAATAGTGGATTCAAGCTCTGCTGTTTGAACTCGTGTCGCAGTTTGAATGAAACTTAGCGAATCACTTAAACCCTCCCTGAATTCCCCTGGTAAGGTTTCATTTAAGGATATTACTGTTTCAACACGTTCATGTCGCTCGGGAAGATGAACCGTATCCGAGATACCGAGACTATTTTCTACACTTTCTTCGTATGTTATGTAAGAAAGAGCTAGCACTTCCATATATTGCCGCGTGACGCGAAGTTCACCTTCACTTGAACCCATTACTTCGCCAAATTGTCTCGTTACTTTCAATGCCATTTTAGCCGACCTTTACCCCAGCTTGAAGATTGTCTATATCGCCACGAACCCAGTCTAAACTGGTCACAGGGTTGATAAGCATGAGGCGTGTAAAGGTAAGATAATCACTGGTCCCGACTGAAACACCGGCGTCCGCATCTTCGGTTGTAGCATGCTTGATGACTGTCTTTAGTATTTTTTCTTCTGTCCCTGTAATTTTTGCCTCACTATGAATCTGGACTCCTTTGATTTCACACATTGCCGGAGGGCTCTCATAATTATAAAGATCAAGATCATCTGTCACAGTGCTTTCTACGTACTCTGAGTCATCTTGTTTCAATTCGTCAACAGCTTCATAATGATTGGGACCGGGAGTTACATCCCAGTCTGAGGAGTCTCCTTCGGAAGACGGTATGAGTGTTGTGACAACTTGCCCAGGCCCGAGAAAATCGTTGCAAACTGCGCTAGTAGAGTCACACATCCAAAAATCATCTATACGTGGATTTTTATCCACATCGGGGTTGATGCTTTGAAAACGAATAGCTGCATAGTAATTATTGTTCGGGTCATCTTTAGTGTCTGCAACACCTTGGAGTTCAACTGCGTTGTTAACACGAAGTTCATACGTGCCAGCACTGTCATCGCAATAAACTTTGAGTTGAACAAAATACCATGTCCCCCACGAAATAACTCCGGCGTCAGTCGTTCCTAGCAGATTCCAACCACTGTACAAACTCAGGGAGCCGTCCGCGTTAATTTGTAATTGGACACCAACATAATAATTGTTGATAGTCTTAAATTGTAGAAACTTTCCAGCCTGGGCAATTGGTTGGCGCATTGAAAAACCAATAATCAATGTACGATCAGTTGTAAGATGGGGCGTTTGAAACCAATGCGATGTGTCGTAAGCAATTGCTATTGAGTACCCTCCTACCCTACCAGCACAAACCTTAAGTGCAATATCCCCGTCCTCAGCTAGTTTATAGCGCCCTGACATGATTCCTGTCGGCTCAGTTTGATAAGGGTACCCAACTCCATCGCCGTACCGATCAAAACCATCGAACCATAAGAGTGCCATTAGCCCACCTTTATCCCCATTTCAACACTGTTAACACCCGATTGAATCCAGGCAACTGCTGTATTTGGGTCATCAGCCATCAAACGAAGATCAGTAACATAGTCAGTGCTGTCAATTGTGTCGGCTGCACTATCGTATTTCACCCCGCCCGACTTTACCACTGTTTTCAAATCATAGGGGGTTCCGTCTGTTACACAAACATCCGTGCATAAACAAACGGCGGCGATTTCATTGTCAAGTTCTGCTATGTTTTCATATCCATAAATATCTTCATTGTCAGTTACAGTGTCTTCAACGTATTCACCGTCCCCCTCTGGATCAACTTCGTCAACAAGCGTGTAATGGTCCACAACAGCGCTAGGAGTCCAATCAATATCAGTTGTGTCAGCATTGGGAAAAATGGGGAGAATTCGTTGCTGCCCGATGAAATCATTCTGTTTTGTTCCGGTGCTGTCACAAATATAGTAATCATCAATCCAGGGTGTTTTGGTCGTATCAATATATGTGCCTCGAATGAAAACTTGATCGTGATATGGTTCATTAACTTGTGTGTCGATCCCGGTGTCTGAAAGAACAGTTTGACCATTTACACGAAGTTCATATGAACCGTTTACGCTATCACAAACAACCTTAAATTCCACATAATGCCATTTATTTGTACGGATTACAATTTCAGTTGTTGCTGCAATGACTACGTAATCCCGGTAGACACATAACACCCCTGAGTCATCAACACCTAAACCCATTCCATGTGAGCCGTCACTGTACATCCAGAAAAAGTAAGCGTCATTAGGAACCTGCACAAATTTTAGAGCAAAGCCAACGATCAGTGTATCATCAGTTGTAAGACTAGGAGTTTTGAACCAAGAAGTTATTTCAGCGGGGACAATACACCAGCCGCCAAATCGACCATTTTTAGTTCTCAAAGGATCAGCACCAACAGTATAACGGCGCCCTACCTCTAACCGTGCGTGCGCACCATCGGCATCCTCATAACCTTCAAAACCATCCATCCAGAGTAGAGCCATTGTAGTCACCTTTGAAAAAAGCCTTGGCGCAAGAACGCTCCCGCGCCGAGGCTCGTCGAGGGAGAGACTTAACCACTGACCGTGTAAGTAATCTTCAATGTGTCGCCGCTCTGAACCGAAACAGGCGAGCTAAACAAAGCCGTAGACCACAGAATACCAACGTCAGAAGTTTCTTGGTCCGTCGCAAAAATACCCTTCAAGGTGCCGCTGCCTGTAATATTGAAGTCCGCCGTGACTCCATTCGAGATCGCACGCCCGGCAGCGGCTCCGACAACCCAGTTTTTCCGGTCCCCGCTATAAGTAGTCCAGGCGGTCCAACCGGCATGGGATGCCAACGTATCACCGGGATCGTCGCCAGTGTACCCAGAACTGTTAATTAAACCAAAGTACCAAAGAGCGTGCTGGGTGTCGTTCCCGAAAGCTACATCCAAAAGGTCATTCATGCCCTGGTCAGTGATACCGTTTGGTACGCGGTAGATACCAATGAGCTTACCAACCCCGTCGCGGTGCTCAATGAAATAACGACCATGTACCGGAAGTTGGTTGTTCATCTCTTTTCTCCAATTGTAGTACGCAGGCTGTGTCTTACAAATACCAGTGCCGGGCGGCAAGCGAAAAGCCCGCTGGGTTCCGCGCAGCCCTTACTACACTGGCACTAATCATCTTAATAGAGTCTCGCCGTGTTCCTGCGAAGCTCCCTTCGCAATCCAGAAGCGATGTCCCGGATTGTTTGATTTGAACTGTCACCTCCTTGAACTGTCACGTTAATGTCCCCAACATTGGTGACGGAGCCGCCCTGATCCCTGTTCAACGGTTGTTGTCCAGCGTTGATTGCTTGAAGCTGCGGGAAAAAGTTCCGGGCTGAACGGGCGTTCACTACAAACTCCCCTGCTGACAACCATACTGGAATCCTGTCCGTACCACGTCCACCGTCCTGGAAATAACGCCCTCCGTGAGCCGCCCCCACGCCCCCACCTGCGCACGCCCTGGCGGCCAGGGCACAGGCTTGGGCGGCGGCAACAGCGGCAGAGGCGGCGGTTTGCATCGCCTGCGCGGCAGCAATACCTGACACAGCGCACCCTTGAAGTTGAGCATTCCAGTTCATGGCGGCCTGGGTCACGGTGCCCGTAGCAGTCGCAGCATCGTTTAACGCTGTAAGTAAGCTTCCAACCCCCTCATTAGCAAGATTTATCGGTTCAATGATGCCTATAAAAACGTCGTTAATACCTTGGATAGACTCATGGGTTGAAGCAAGCGCCACTTGAATCGAAGTTAGCACTTCCAGCGGGGCGTTCATTGCTTCCGTAAGGCTCCCTACGGACCCGCTAACTTTGCCAAATTGCTCATCAACTGTTATTAGCTCCCCAACAAGTTGACGAGCCGCAAGAGCTTGGCGCGCCAATTCTTCGGTTGATATTTTACGTGGCTCCGGAGTCGGTTGCGCTGGCGTACCGGGGGTGCCCTTGGCGGACGTAGCCATCACTAGGGCTGCGTTGGCGTCCCTGGCCCCTTCAAGCTCGGTGCGCAGCTTGGAGGCTTGATCTGTTTCAGCAGCAAGCCCTTTCTCTACTTGAAGAGCGATTGCCGGCATACCTTCTTGAGCTTTCTTACTGTCTTTTAACTCTCCCTTCACTCCCCCGCCTGCTGCGGCAGTATCCTTCAAGGCGTCAGTAACATTATCAGCATTTTCTTTTACCTTGGTAAGTTCGTCTTTGGCAGCCGTGTATCCTTCAATATCAATTTTTGATCGCTCCTCCAAGGCAGCCATAGCAATTGTCAAGAACTGCACTGACTTTACAATATCCTTAAAAGCCAGCGAACCTTGTTTACCCATGTTTTTGGATAATACCCCCACCGCCTCTAACTGTCGGCCGTACTCCAAAGTTCCATTGATTGTCGCTTTTTGAGCTTGTGTCAAAGGTTTCTGTTCGAGCACTGCCTGCTTAACCATATCGGCGGCTGCTTTTAAGCGCAATCGCAGTGACTCAACGTCACCAGTCTCCTCCCTAACCACGTCGCTAAATACTTTAGCATGCCCGGAGGCGTCAAGTTGGGCATCACCAACTGCTGCGAGCCCTGCTATTAACTTATCCCGGAAACCGTCAAGCCAGGTGTACCATTTGGCGGGAGTTAGGCGCTCTAGGGCTTTGTTTATTTCGTTCATAGCATTTTCCGAAGCTTGCTTAGCTGTTTCGGTAAGCCCTTCGTACCCTTCGACTATCTCCTCAAAAACTTGATCCATTTGCCCCCCTTGTTTTCCAAGCACGTCCCCCAAGGGATTAAATTCGCCAAACTTCTTGACATACTCTTCAAGGAGGTATTCGTTCTGAATTACTAGCTTAACCGGGGCTTCAAATATTCGCGCCGACATTATTTGCTGGAAGTCCTGTAAAATCGTGCTCCAGTCAAAATTGGCTTTATTGAAAGCGTCTAAGACTCCTTCTTTAAGCTGTGCCATGCTTTCAGCCATCCCGAGTTTATCGTATATTTTGAAATCAAAAGCTAAATCAAGCTGGCTTTTAAGTTGAGGTAAAAGCTCAGCAATTCTTTTAGCATCCTCCGCAAGGGTCTTAGGAGTTTTAACCCCACCCTCTGAGGTGAGGGGGTCAGCAAGCGCTGCTAACTTCTTGGCAATCTCTTCGAGTTTGATACCTTCTTCTTCCAACTCGGCAACGTGATCCTTGTGTACCTCTGATTGAAGCTCTTTGCGTTTAAGCTGGAACGTCATTTCTCCTCGAATTCGATCAGCCCGAACATTCTCAAGTGCCCCTTCTGCTTTCGTCAACCAGCCATAATGACCCAGCTTTTCGGCCTGGGATACAGCTTCCTCAGCACGCTTTTCAGCTATGTGGGACAGCGCGCGAGCCGCCAGAACCGCTTCTTCATCACCCCCTGCGATAGCGTATGCACCTTGAGCCTTGGCCGCTGCCTTTGATGCGCGGGCCATTTTTGCCTGCGCGCGCTGAGCGTTGTTCATGTTCCGCAGGCGATTATCAAATGCCGCATCAGAAATAGCTTGCTGGGTGCGCGTAACTTCTTCCATTGAAGATTTGATAGCATCATCGGTGTCCAAAACAGCAGCTTTAACTGCCGCAATTGCATCTTGACGTTTCTTTAACAAGCTGTCAAGTGTATTATCGAGAGTACGTCCAACAGCCTTACTACTGACTTCAATCATATCGAAATCTTTTCGGTAGAGCTTTGTTGAGGCCGAGAAAAACTCGCCAGTAGCCTTACGACGTTCCTCAAATTCTTTACGAGTTGCCAGGATGCGTTGCTGACTTTCAGCCTCATGCGCTTTCGTTGTCGCTGTTTCTAGGCGCTTGTATTTTTCTGTTATTTCAGTCGCCTTATCTAATGAGTCCCGAAAAGTGTCAATAATTGCTATTGTTGCTAAGGCGGCTGCGACAGCAATCAATACTGGAACCATCGCTATTAAAGCAGCTTTAAGTGCAACAAGCGCAATCGCCGCACCTGCGTAGGTTGCTGCACCCCCCGAGGTAGCCAGTAGTATACCTGCTAAACCTGAAGCTACTCCAACAGTCGCCGCGCCAAGGTACCGCATGTTTTGTACAAGAGCATCTGTTGCCTTAACCATCGGAGTTGTATATTTGAGCAGGGTTTGCCCGACCTCAGTCATCGAGGTGTTAAGATTATTCCAAGCTTCAGTTGCTTGGCGCCCAACTGAATCCCGCATCTTTTTGAGAGCTTCGTCAGTGATTCCTGTGGCATCCTCCATCCCCTGCAAAGCCTCTGTTAAGGCATTGGCTTCATTGGACGTAAGATTCAAAGCACCAACCATTGCTCGCACGCGACCCAGCAAGTCGGCAAATTCTTTGTCGTTTCCAGCCGTGGCGTCTTTCATCTTTAGTAAGACACCTTGAAGGCCGCCAAAACGTCGAATTGCTTCAGGACCAGTTTCTACCCCCCACTCTTCATAAAGTTCTTGTAGTTTTTCAGTGGGGCGCAACAATTTCTGCGAAACCTGAGTCAATTGAGTAATGGCCGTGTGTGCAGGCACACCCTTTTGAGTGAGAGCAGCAATTGCAGCCGCCATCTCCTCGTAACGAATGCCTAAGACTGCCGTCAAAGGTGAAACACGTCCAAGAACATCTCCAAATTCACTTAGACGCAAACGTCCTAATTCAATTGTCTTGAATAGTATATCCGACACTCGGCCTGTTTCAGACACGTCGAGATTGTAACTGTTCATCACAGACGACAAAGCATTGACGGCCGAGCGCAGTTCAGAGTTGGTGGCAATTGAAAGTTTAGCCGCCTCATTAGCAAACTTGAACGAGTCCGCTGCTTCAACAACCTGATTTGATAAAGTTTGATAAGTACCCTCTGCAACGTCAGTAGCCAACGCGCCCAAACTTCGAGATAGCTCCAACACCGAAGCGTTCATTTGACCCAGCGGTCCAAGGTGACCGCCGGCAATTGTGGAAGCTTCGGCAACTGCGGTCGAGAATTCAATCGCAGAACTCTGACACTCCGAAAAAGCGGTCAGAAGTGTACTAAGAGCGCGAACAATCAATTGAACTTGGACAACTCGGAGCAGGGTTGTCCAAGACATAGTAATTGATTTACCGGCCGCAGCGCCCTTAGCTCCGGTGTCGGCCAAGGCCTTGCCCGCCCCAGCGGCTGCTGTAGCCGTCTGGTTCGCCCCCCGCACGACTGCGGCAGCAGATGTGCCAGCAGCCTGGGCCGTTTGTGCCATTGCCTGCTTGGCTTGACCAAACGCGCTCGGAACCACCGTGGAAACTTGTTGAGCCGCCGTTTGCGTCTGAGTTGCCAAACCTCCCATTGAAACGGCAGCTTGCTTCGCTGACGCACCGAGTCCGGCAGGGGCTACGCCAACAGATGCCATGCCCCGCAAAGCAGCTTGCGCCGCGTTGGCCGACACAGTAAGTTGCTTAAGCGTCTGAATTGCCGGCATCGAGCTAGCAGGAAACTTCCGCAAACCACCAGATACACTTTGCAAGGTTTGCTTAAAGTTGTTAAGCTCACCGCGCAAGCGACCTAATTCTTGGATTGCCTTTGAGGCATCGAAGCCTAGATGTTGGGTAATTTCTGCCGGCATTAGGCCACCTTAACTCTCATTAGAAACTTGAACGGGTTTGGAAGTTTCGTGAGACGTGCAAAACTTTCAAACGCTCTTTGCCCCTTCTCCTGAAAATGGTAGGGCGTGGGATGTCGGAGTCCTGACCGTGAGAAAACATTGGGAGCTTGACCATAGACAACGCGATTATACTCGTTGTATGCTAAGTACCGAAGTGAACTACTATATCTAAAATGCCAACGACTACTCCCAGGTTCGAGTTCCAAACCACCGTCGCCGGTGGACAAGCCTAACGAGGTGCGATCCTTATAGCTTTTTTGAGGGCCGTAGGGAATAATCATCCCCAGGTCTCCCGCAAGCTTTTGGAAAGTTGCTCTTGATGCTTTAGACCATGTTGGGATAACAGCTAACACTGTCGCTTGAAGCCATTCACGCCCCGCCTGCTTTAACCAATCCTCCATGTATTCACTTAGACGCCGTTTATAGGCGGCTACATCTAGGTCCAAGGCGTGAAACGTATAGGTGAATTTCATCTAAGCCGTCTTCCACGGGGGCGTCGAGTTTTTGATGTTTTGCCGGCAGATTTGCCGCCACCCATCATGGCCTTCTGCTCCTCAAGCTCTTCATGTTGACGTGTTTGGTCATAAGCAATAATTCGTGCTTGCAACCATGTACTACATTCGTCCCAAGCTTCCCTTACTGCTGGGGGCCGGATTCCGAGTCGTTCACAGGCTCGCCAGACAGCGTATTCTCCGGTTCGGTTTGGGGGCCAGAGGATTTGTCTCGTGCCTCCGCCAGCCCAAGTAGAAAAACCTCGCGGGCTTCCTTCAGCTTAGCTTCATCCAGAGCATTAGCCTGCATAACACAAATGGTTACACGGTTGACTTCTACATCCGAAAGACCCGCCGCACGCAATTCATCCTCCCACCTCATCCATGTTTTGGGATTATCGTACTGCACCTGCTCCCACTCAATTTCACTGGGCAGCAGTGATTGAAGCACCATGTAAGCAAATCGCTGCTCGTTAAACTTTGTAACTTTTTGCCGGTAGGTTTCATCATTTGGGGTGGGAACCCAGCCGTCTTTTGTCAGCTTCCCCGGCGCTTTAGGCTCGGGTACAAGCTTTTCAAATTCGCCCATGTCTACTACGGCCTGAGCCTTAATTACGATGTCCCCGTCCAATCGAGGCAATACCAGAACTTCCTCATTCGGTCCTTTGACTTCTAAACCACCGATTCTCATGTTTTTCTCCCTCGGAAAAAGTAGAAAGAATTGGGGCAGGCGAACCCGCCCCGTCAAAATTCAAGGTTACGCACAGTCTACGTTAGTGGAGCGTAAAACAACCGCTTCACTGATGTTACAACGACCAGAAACAGAAATCGTGGCTTCGCCAAGATCGAATTCCAAGCTCTCGTAGCGGAAATCAGAGAACGTGATTTGTTCATCCTCCGTCGAGCCACATGGGACACAGTGGAGAATCATCAGGTCCACCGCGTATGGTTCACACAAGTCAGTTGCACTGGAAACCCACTCCACTGCCCCGCCGGAACCCTTAACAGCCTCAACCGGGGTGATGGATTCACTTGTACCCGTGGCTACGTGCTCATACACGAATTCAAGGGAAATTTCAAGTGGCTGTTCGTCACCTTCCCGCACAGTGTCCAAGTCACCTCGGTCCAGAAGATACTCATATTCCTTGGCTTCCGTCCAAGTTAAGTTACCTTCACCGATTGTGACTGTGATTCGCTGGGGCAGGAATGTGATTACATCATTCAGCGCGGGCGTGTTAACGCCCCACGCAGGCGAGAACTCGATGTTTGTCGTCGGGCCCTCATCCTCTGGCGTCCGCCCGGTAACCGTGTAGGTAGTAACATTGTTTACGGTATTCACAGTGAATCGAGCACCGACAGGAACCAGAGTGGTTACGTCGCTGTTCAAAACAGGTGAGGTGATATTAACATCTGTGTCAACTGCATTAGGGGTTTCCTCCCCAATTGCCGCTGCGCCGCTCAAACCATCCAGAAAGCGAATGGTCGTGTCTCTTAATTCTATGCGGGCCATAGTTTATCTCCTATATCGAAAGGTACATTTCAAACCGACCATCCACCACAGCCTGCCGGATTCGGTCTTCACGGCTTACTTGACCGAAGTGGATCAAACGCGCTGGCTCGCTAAAACCCTTCCGCTGGGTTAAACAGCCAACTAAAGTGCCATCATCGTCGAGTCCACCCCCAAACCGATATATCGGGATGTTTTCCATCATTGCAGCGAGGAACACGCCGCCCCAACGATTGATGTCGTATGCATCCTCTGTTGACATTTTCATGTAGTCAGTCAGAAGAACATTTATGTCAATATGAACACGCCAGTAGTTACGACTCACTTCACGCGCCGCTAGCCCACTAACCCGTAACTCTGCGTGTTCCTGCCGCATTGTATCGGGCTCACGTTCGTCCACGCCCTCTACGAAGAATGTAAGGCCAATAGTCTCAGCCACACCCTTAAAATAGACAGCGATGGACGCCATAGTCCAGCGGGCCAAGTTAATGTCCATTATTCTTGTCCTACTACATGTTCAACATTGACCCAGTTTTCAGTCTTCATGTGGAAGATTTGTTCTGGTCTTACACCTTTGACTTCCTTGCCAACAATTACCCAGCCTGTATGTTGCTCGAACTCACTGATGCTTTTAATGTCATAACGACGACCACTGTAAACCAACCAGTCATCGTCTACGACCTCATAAGCATTTGGTAAGTCACGCGCGTCGATAATAAACGTCCGTGTCCCTGCATCATAAGTTCCACCATAAACAAAAGTTTTGTTTGCTGAAATGCTGGAAATTGATTGCACAGCTTCCCGTTGAATTTTAGCCGGTAAAATGATGCACTTAGCCACAGGGACCATGGTGCGATCATACGTTTTTGCGCCGGTTTCATAATTTGTTTCTGTTTCGTTGAGCTTATACACGTCTACACGACCGCCGTACTGCCGCTTCAAGCTGTACAACGTCCGCCGGATAAAGCGATTCATGCCTCTATTAACGCCACTCAACATCTTTTATCCTTCAAGGGACTTCGGTGACTCGTCAACAGGCGGGCGGTAACAGTTAACAGGCGGGTCTATACTTCGGGTTGCCCACTTTAAGCACTCGGCATTTTGTGCCAGGGCTGTTATCGCTCGCTCAATAAGACTGGTCAGGGTTTCCCGCTGATAAGTTTCAAGTTTTTCAACCCTTGCAGAAAGCGTGTCTTCTCGTTTCCAGTCACGCCATATAAAAAATAGCACAACACCAGCGAGGGGGCCAAAATTGGCAACCAACTGTGTTAGTGTATCGGCATCCACGACTGCGAAGATTACTTCCATAACACGCTTTCAAAGGTTAGAGAAAGCCGGGCGGACGGCTGTCCGCCCGGTGGAACGACTTGGGTTTAGCCAAGCAGCAAGCACCCAAGGTTAGCGTCAAGCAGCGCGACGCCGCAAAGCAGGTCGAGCGTGACGATTGTACCTTGACGTGTGATGTTGTACTGCATCGACACACGCATGGCCACGTCGTTGTAAGCGCCAACGGCCGACCGCACACCCAAGGCGGTATTTGGCAGTGCCAGGGGACGAGTAACAAGTGCCAGCGCATCCCGATGGAACGCCAGGTTGAACGACCCAGCCGGGCCGGGGAAGGCCGCCGCGTTATTCGCCACAGCAACTGTCAGAGGACGATCCAGCCAGATAAGGTGCCGGGTCGCATCATCCGGGTCCACAGCAACACTGATGATCGTGTATGTGTGCCGCGCGGCACCCACGCCGAACGAAATTATCTGCCCACGTTGTGGTGGCTTGGCCAACACACCGTCGGCTCCGTCGTCCACGCCAATACCTTTGGAATAGCCAACAGCATAAGTGGTAGCATTGTCGGCATAGCATGCCTTGTAAACGGTGACAACACTGTTGGCGGCAACAGCGGCTGATAGCCCCGCCGTCATCACGATCACGCTCGTGTTTGTGCCGTCATCAGTAGCGGAGTCTACGACGTGGGGCTTACCCTCGCCCTCGACCCAAACATACTCGCCGTCAACAACCACATAGCTGGCAACATTAACACTGAGCGAGGTTTCGGCCAGCGGTTCAATTGCCAAGGTCTCACCATCCGCGTAATCGCTGCTCGCCTTCCCAATGCTGGGCACGTTTTGATCCAAATAGGTATCAAAACCGAGCACACGCCCAAGACTGGCGTCCCGAAGAGCCGTTCCGGCGTCCCCTCGCTTCTCAGCACTGATAAACAGTTCAGTCTTCAGAAGATCAGTCTCGGAAGCAGCTGAGAGGACAAGGTTGCGTCCCAGCGAGTAAACCTTGTTCACGTTCATCTTCTCGCGGGCTTCGAGCATGGTATCTTTAGCGGTGGTTTCAGTCATTTCCGTCAGGCTGCCAACTTCGTTGGCGAGAAACTGAGGAGCCTGGCCACAAAGAATGCGGTCAACCGCGCTTGCCATCTCCCCAGCAGCGGGAGTCAGGTACATTTCCACCAAGTCTTGGAACGACTTGCTGGCTTCGCCGTCCCGAATGCAGAAGCTGACGTAGACATGCTGGTCCAAAGACACCGGCACGTTGGTTGCAACGGCATTTTGCTCAACGATGTCGTCAGTGTCAACCTTCCGCTTGGCAGTGAAGGTACCCGGTCGACGGGTGTTTACAACGTCGCCAAAGTTGGCAACTTCCATACTGAAGTCTCGATGGACAAGACGAGCCATGACCATGTTCTCTTCGAGAATTGCGAGACCCTCTTGTGCCCAAATTTCTGGGACGAGCGCATCATTGTCATTGACATAACACGCCATCGTGGGGTTACTGTAGTGCAGATTCATTTGCGCTACTCCTTAATTGTTTAGGTTATTTAGCCCTGTTGACAGGGCGATGAAAATTGTTTTCGTCGCCCTACACGGGGCAACATAGCACAGGGCCCCTTTCTTTAGGTGGATTGCCGCTTAAGTCCCAAGGCTTCAGGGTTATCCTTGCGGATTTTACGATACTGCTCAGCAGTCAGTTTCGTAGGATCAATGCGGCCACCGTCGCCCGACTGTACGCCGCCGGTCGCGGAACCAGCACCGACGCCGCTGACAACATTCGCTTTGAAAAGATTGCCGTAAAGCTCGGGCAATTCTTTCATACGTTGTACAGCTTCACCGGGGGTTCGGAGGGTAATAATCTGCTCCCTGCTCGTTTCATCAATGTCAGGAAAGTCGATCAGGGGTGTAAATCCGCCAGTAACCTGGCCTTGTTCGTCCGTCTCTTCCTGCATCTTTGTCAGGGGGCGAAGCAATCCAACAATTTGACCAGGGTTAAACGCCTCGGCAGAAATTGCGGCATCTTGTAGAGAGCGGTCAACGACAGAACTCTTGTACAAGCTTTCCCACCGCGTGGCGGCTGTTTTTGTTAATTCAAGTTCACTTTGGAACTGTACCCGCTCCTGCTTCCTTTCATACTCAGCTTGCTGCTCCTTCGTGCGGAACGATTTCTGCAAATCTGCAAGCTCGCTCTCCATCCTGTCCCGCTGCTCCTTTTGCAGATTCTTGTCTGCCAAAATCTCCTTGTAGCTACTTTCTAGCTTCGTGTACTTTTCGATGTGCTTTCGACGATCATCAGCAAGGAAGCGATTGAGTTCCTCCTGCGAAAATGCCTTTTCTCGGTTGCGTCGCGCCTCTTCAGCTAATTCACGGGCCTCTGCAGCCTTGCGGTCTGCTTCCTCTTTTGCTTTTTGAGCCTCCTCTTCAGCACTTTTTGTACGGCCATCATAGTCGGGATCAAGGTTAGAGTCACCAAGGTTGGAGGCATCATCGCCACCCCCAAAACAGGCTAACGTCGGCAGTGTCTGGTACAGTTTGTACAATTCGCTCGTCATTTGTCCGCTCCTAACAAGTAGTTAGTCAACCCTACTGAGTTTAATTGCATCGCCGTCCCGCAAGAATGGCCGTAGGTATCTCCAGGCTGCGGCACTCGGAACCCCGTTCATCAGATGTTCAATCTGTGTATGATTCCGGTTGTAAGTAGTTCGGACAGATGCAATTCCCTGGCTGACCACGCCCAGGTTTTCTAATTCAAGGTCAGGATCAACTCCGTCCAGAAGAGCATGAGCAATTTCCCAGCTTGCAATTTTGATTTGGTCGGGAACTTCCTCGTCCGTGCCTCGCGGGAATTCCAAATCCTGCGACCATTCTGCATCCCTGATTTCTTCATCCGTTACATCGTCAATGAGTTCACCGTAATCATCGTATACAACTATGTATACGGCTGCTTTCTCCCCCTTAAAATTGAGGCCATCAATGATTTGTGTTGATCTAATTAAAGCCTTTCGCCGTTCGTCGGACGAGGCGTCAGACCAGGCTTCCTCATGGAGCCGGTTTTCAAAGTATTCGTTGGCTTCTTCGATTGTGCCATAATACTCATACATGGCATCACCTTATACTACGAGAAAGCTGTAAGTCACAGCTACCGTGTCCTGAAGAACGTAAATATCTCGCGGGTCTTCAACTGGAATCCAGATACTTTGGGCACAGTCAAGTCGAAAACCATTTGCCGCTGTAAGATTGCTGTCACCAACAAACATGTGAGCCGTAGCATGGTGGTTACGAATATAAACACCATACGCTGCTACTCTCGGGCTAGCAGTTAGTGCAGCCGTCGCCGCGCCCGCTGACCCTTGTCCTGTGCTGACTTTTGCAAAAGTCTGCTTAGAAATTTGTACTGGAAACATTATTCCTCCTCCGGCTTCTCGTGGCCTTCGCCACGTACTGGTTTCTTTGTTGTTTCCTTGAAGGTTGGGTCTGTTGCTCCCGCTCGTTCAATCCGCCCCTCTTCTGTTGGAGCTTTGGACAAATCCGCAACGCCGCGAGCAGCGGGGTTTTCCCCAGCTTGACTAGATGTTTGAGCTTCCAGAATTCGCCTTGCCCGCTCAGCGTGGTCTTCACGAGCTTGCAAGTATTCCTTTTTTGGGAAGCCTAAAGCCATTGATGCCACCTGCTCGCCGACAAGCCCCGCTTCCTTTGCACGTATAATGATCTCGGGATTACTGGTTGTGTAGTCAGCTTTTTCAATCTCTTGGAAGATTTCATCCAGGGTATCAACATTGATTTTACCAGCCAACAAGGCAACAACGATGTTTTTAGCAAGCTCCTTCTTAACCGCGTTGCCCGGCACAGTAAACATTAAGTCCGAAAGCTTCTCGGCTTCCTCAATGCGATCTTTATCTGTTTTTAAGCTGTAGCGATCTGGATACTTGATCGTAGCTATTTGCCGTTTGCCAGGGTTCTTTTCTTCATATGCGCCCCAGTGTGCCGCAATCTTTCGCTCGCTGTTTTCAAGAACCAGCCCAATATATGACAAACCAGCTTCTAACCCCTGGTCACTCATTTTAAGAGCTTCTGCCGATGTAGCTCGTTTGCCAATTTTGTTTGTCACTGCCAGATTGACAAGTTTCCGAATATCATCTTCCAGTTTCTCTTGGAGCTTCAAGGAAGCTTCTAAAGGTTCCGGTGACGGGTGTATAAAGGCAGGTAATTTGGCTCGCAGGTCATAAACACGCCCATGAGTCGGGCCGACATTTATTTCCTTGCCCGCAGCACGCTGTCCGCCCGCCATTGCTGAACCATCCGGATTCACAGGATGTTTCAGATGGTCACCCACGGCTCGCATATCTTGCTGTTCTACGTAGAACGGGAAGTTTGCTTTCAAAGCATAGGCTACATCGCTCGATGTAAGATTGAGCAAAGCAGCCTGGTGATTGGCAACATCTTTCAAAAGGCTATCACCGATGTCCATCAACACAAATGGAATACGCCGAAGCGCCAACGTAATCGGCGTCCCATCAGATGGGTAACCATCTGGTGTAATCGGAATTGATTCCGAATCATAAAACTGAATATTGACGAAACCAGTTTTTTCATCGATCCAGATCAAACGATACCGTTCAAATTCCTTGTCAGGTAGGTTGATTCCATATACCTCATGCTGCGTGAAATCTATCCCTGTGTCACGTAGCAGAAGGGCTTGAAATTCACTGGGCTCCTCGGGTCGGGACGCCGACCAGGCTAGAATATCTTCGGCTTGATATAGGTACAAATAGGGGCGTGCATTTCCAACATCAGCTAGTGTGGGACCATTCAAATGTGGCATGTCAATATAGATACCCACTTTGCCCAGTATCAACAATTCGGTAAGAATATCAATGCCAAGAAAGCCACTCATTGTGCTTCCTTTAAGGTCAACACCCCCCTGCTCACCGGCGACCGCTTTCATGTAAGTATTTGACCCGCCCCGTCTGGTGATGTCACGCATTCTCTGAAAAATGGAGTTTCGTACGTCATTTACCGCCGCCTTAGCGTACGTGGGAATTGGAGTAATTTCCAGGCGCGCGATAAAATCTGCATCTGTTTCACGCTCGGTGAACTTCCGGAGATATTGCTTTGCATAGGATTCTCCCCCATCGTACACTTCACGCCAGGTAGCCCAGTACCCCATGTCGTGAAAGTATCGCGGGTGCCGTGTTTCTAGCACCGAGAAGGCTCTACTTGCCATCGCTACTCCCCATTACAAAAATGTTCCAATGTCTCGACCTGTTACAACCCCGGCGGCCAGTGGCAGGGCGATCTCCGCGTATGTCAACGCATGGACAAAATGGTCGGCGCCTGTATTGATGTAAACTGCTCGTGGATTGTTGAGCCCATCTTTCTCATAAGTTCGCACAACATTTTTCATGTGGTCTCGAAACTCCATACTTACATCGGCTGGAATTTGAATACGGTTGTTGTGAAAACGTCCCAACGTGGCGTCCAACCAGTTTGTACGGTCACAGGTTGCAATGGGCGCGCCCCCCTCTTCTTCACTTACTTGAATTTCTTTTCCGGTGCAACCACGTCTGTAACGACACAAGGACACATAACCATGAAAGCGTCTTGCAAACCTACGAGCATCGTTAATTTGCGGATCAGCATCAATAACACATCCCAAAACCTGCCACTCTCGCATAAGTCGATCAAGTTCTTCAAAGTTGTCACCTGGTACTGTCCCTTCCCATAACAAACGACCAAAAGCAGCCGCGTTCAAGTCTTGATTATACTGATCGAAAAAGAACTCCACGATTACCACATGATTTAATTTCCCTTGATCCACCCCCATGCAAATACAACGATCACCGCCGATATTGGGTCGAGGATCATTTTTCAAGTGGGTACCAACTACATTTTCAAGTTCAGTGTCTGTTACCAACCCGCCCGCTGGGATATAAGGTTGTCCGAGTTTGGAATTATGAAACTCGACTAATGCGGCTTCGTCGCCGAGACCTCGAAAATGAGCGACAACAATTTCTCCTGGCGAAACGGTAAAGCTGTAAAGTTGGTTAATTTGAAAACTTCGATGGTCGGGGTCACAACTAATCGTACCCTCCCATTTACAGTTGTCAAAATTGAGCCAGTCCACCTTTGTCTTGTGGTCAAGTTTATGGCCACACTCTTTGCATTTAAGGTACGATTCACGGCAACGTGGGTCTGAAACAACTTCTCCAACAATCTCAATACAGTCAGGCCAGATCAGTTCTGTCCAGCGCTTACAGTGGGGGCACTTGAACACAAAGTGCTCTTGCGTGCCCTGTTGAAACAGCTTGTGAATGCCATATTTCGGTACAGTTGGCGTGGAAATTGCCCAAACTGATTTTTCAATGTGTCCCGATAAACGCTCCAAAGCAAGCCAAATTTGCTTCTGGTCCATTTCATTTACTTCGTCCAGTATTAAGGTTGAAACTGGGACCGACTTCAGGTTGGCATCTCCGCGTGAACCTCGAATATAGAGGTTGGTCCCGCCTGCCTGTTTCAAACTGATTGTATTTGTACTTGTGAAGAGCCGTTGCAAATAAGGGCTGTACAACAAAGCCGAGTTGAAACGAGCTTTTGCAAAATCACTTGCATTGTTCAATGTTGGCAAAACATACAAAACATCCTTGTGAAGAACATCCACGGTGTAAAACGCACGATTGATAGCAATTTCAGTGATCCCCATCTGGGCCGCTTTCATCGCGCTATTATATGATGCTTTCGAGTCATGAATTTCTTTGCACCACGGATGGTGTACAAAGCCATATGCGCCTGGAAATGGCTCACCCATTACACGGCGGCGTGTAGCCCACCGTGAACAGGTAGTCATCGTTCGGCTTTGCATGCCGTCTACGAGTGCTTCGCAGAAAATATTCGTCAAATCACTCATTCAGTTACTCGTCTTCAACCTTGCCCATGCTCTCATCTTTTCGACACGCAATCGGTGCCGGCTTCGACTTTGACTTCGACTTTGACTTCGACGGCGACCGTTGGTTGTCGGTCTCAGGTTTGGGCTCAGGTTTGGGCTCAGGCTTTGGCGGATTTAACAACTTTTCCAAAGCCTCGTCACTATATGGGGCCCAGATACCGTCGATCAATATCCTTACATGTTGGGGCTGGTTGCCATCGTCTCGACCTTCAATTACAATTGCCGCCACTTCGTCTTCTGTCACAGGCAGATCGGGCTCTTTGACAAAGGTGCCTCTGTGATTGATTCGCGAGCCGTCTTTTTTGTAGATTCGTGCTACATAGCGAGGGTAGCGTGAAAATGGGTTTGTAATTTTCATGGGGTCTCTCCAACAAGTTATGGTTACTGGGATAACATCCGCCGCCCAACCTTTGAGCGGTTTAATGGGCTTTACGACTCAGAAGCCTTCTCTTCTTCAGAAGCCTTCTCTTCTTCAGAAGCCTTCTCCTCTTCCGGCTCGGCCGGGGCCTCGGCCGGGGCCTCGGTCTCGGCCTCGGGCGCGGGTTCGAGGAAAATCAGCAATGACAAAAGGATACGTAGAATTGTCAGCCAATTCTCACAAAACCACTTCCAAATCGAAGCCCAATCAATTACGCCCCCTGCTTTCCAAGGTGCGCCAAGTTGGCGTTCGACTTCGGCCTCCCATTTTGCCATAACTTCCGGGTCACGGGATGCTTCTAACACCTTGGTATAGTCTGCCAGGGTCATACGTCCACGGTTGTATTGGCGCCGGGCTACTCGGCATACTTTGCGTTCAAAAATCATTCTTCGCTCCCTTCTTCTAAGGCTTCAAGAGCCAAGAAGAAATAGACTATACCCAATGATGCAAGACTAGCAAGTGTAACAGTTGCCATGATTAAAACGATCAACTCGCATACCGATCCTTTGAACCACGTCACTACTCCAATTGCCGCTAGCCAGTGACTGAGACAATAAGGACAATGGACTAACTCCTCAACTAAACTTCCAAGCTTTGATATACTTTTCCTAAACCACGCCATCGCGTTTGATTTCGTGATTGTTATAGAAATCGACGCAACGGCAAGTGACAAAAGTAGCAGATTACCAAATATCATAGCCTGACTGCTTGTTCTTTTTCAAAATTTTCTTAAGCTCTTCCGCAGAGATTAAACCAACATGGCGTGCGACTTCTTTTTGGGCTTCCCAAATTATAAAAGTCGGCAATGATCGCAC
>Ga0210003_1000715_pt1 | contig 30030 bp, 25 predicted proteins | sample LantaG_FD_182804 | JGI IMG/M metagenome (GOLD analysis project Ga0210003, IMG submission 182804) | Deep subsurface microbial communities from Baltic Sea to uncover new lineages of life (NeLLi) - Landsort_02402 metaG (SPAdes) (version 2) | ecosystem: Environmental > Aquatic > Marine > Oceanic >... | reverse complement strand
CACCTCGCAGCCTTTTTCGAGAAGTTCCTCGCGGGCTTTTTCAAGGTCCGGCACCAGGAACTCAAAGACCGGCCCCAGGTGTTCGCCCTTGTCGAGGAAGAGCCGGGTCTGGCCGCCGTGCAATTCTATCGAGGTTGGTCCCTGGTAAACGATTTCCAGCCCCATGACTTTGTTATAAAACTCCAGCGCCTGGCTGATATCGGGCAATTGCAGGCACAGGTACCGGCTGAGCTTAAAAGGCATAGTGTTTCTCCCTGAATTATTTAAAATTAAAGTTATAACCCTGGGGGTGATTTGTCAATCCGCGAAACATTAAGCGGGTGATTTCTTTACAGTTTAAAGTTGTCCTTTATTCGTCCCCATACGTATCATTGATATAACCGTTAATGAACTTATCAGGAGAAATTATGAGCGCTATTTATAAAGATATTACCGAGTTGGTCGGGAAAACACCGCTGGTGGAACTCGGCAAGCTGGCCGCCGGGCTGCCGGGGCGGGTGGTCGGCAAACTGGAGTCTTTCAACCCCTGCGCCTCGGTCAAGGACCGTATCGGCCTGGCCATGATTAAAGACGCTGAACGCTCCGGCAAGCTCCAGCCAGGCGCTGTGATAGTCGAGCCGACCTCCGGCAATACCGGCATCGCCCTGGCGTTCGTGGCGGCCTGCCGGGGGTATAAAGTAATCCTGACGATGCCGGATACGGTTTCGGTCGAGCGGCGCAGTATTCTCAAGGCTCTGGGGGCGGAACTGTTTCTTACCCCCGGCGATGAAGGCATGGCCGGCGCGATTGAAAAGGCCGAGAAAATCCTTAACGAAACCAAAAACGGCTTCATGCCCATGCAGTTTCAAAACCCGGCCAACCCGGCTATTCATTATTACACCACCGGGCCGGAAATCTGGAAAGACACCGAAGGCGAAATCGATGTTTTCGTCGCCGGAGTGGGTACCGGCGGGACGGTCAGCGGGGTGGGAAAATTCCTCAAAGAGAAAAAGCCCGGTATAAGTATAATCGCGGTCGAGCCGGAAGATTCCCCATTTTTGACCAAAGGGGAGAAGGGGCCTCACCCGATTCAGGGAATCGGGGCCGGATTCAAACCGGATATTCTCAATCTCGAGGTGGTCGATGAAATAATGACGGTCGGCTCCGAGGAAGCGATTGCTACTACCAGAAGAATAGTCCGGGAAGAGGGGATTCTGGTCGGTATTTCAGCCGGAGCCAACGTTTGCATCGCCCTGAAACTGGCCGCCAGGGCTGAAAATAAAGACAAATTGATTGTAACTATCATCTGTGACACCGGCGAGCGGTATCTGTCCACCCCCTGCTATCAGGAAATTTAGCGACAAACCGAATTACTCAATTATTGAAAAAACAGCCTTACATAAAGGCTGTTTTTTTATGCCTGAGGCGAAAAAAAATCGTTCCAAATCCGTCCTGAATTGTACAATAAATGGAAGGTTTTCAGGGACAGATACTTAATTGGGAAGATGAGTTTTCGCAGATGGAAGCATATTCAAAAAGCGCCGTTTTAAAAGGCTATCGGGTCAAAGAAACCGAGCGGGTTACAACCCCCCGGGTGATGCTTTTTTTATCCGGCTTCAAGCATAACGGCAATAAATCCACACCCCTGGATATTTTGTATGACCGGCTCAAAGAGGATAACCGGGCGGTGGATATCCTGGAAACCAACAGACAGGGCGGGCTCGGTTACGGTCAATTTATCCGGAAACTCCTGCGTACCATTCCCCGCTATGATATAATCCATTTGTATATAACGTCTTTCGAGTCTTACCTCAACCGGGTCCTGCCGGTTATAATTCTGTCCAAATTTTTCGGCCGTAAAGTTGTGATAAGCTATGTTTCCGCCGATAGCGAGCGGTATCTGGACAAGTGGGCGAAAATTTTCAAACCGATTCTTGCCCAGGCGGATAAAATTCTGGTGCCGTCGCGCTACACTGCCGAAATTTTCAACCGTTACGGGTACCGGGTGGAAACCCAGGCTCGCCCGGTAGATGTCCGGCGTTTTGAGTTTAACCTTCGCTCCTGCCTTCAACCGAAAATCCTGGTCAACCGTTCGCTGGAACTGAAAAACAACATTTCCGGAGCCCTGCGGGCTTTCAGGCTGGTCAAGCAAAAATATCCCCGCGCCGAGATGATAATCACCGGCGAGGGCTCCCTGGAAAATGAATTAAAAGCCCTGGTGGCGGCCGAGAGAATCAGCGGCGTAACTTTCACCGGCCGGGTGGAACCGAAAGACATGTATCGATATTACAACGAGGCCGACCTGTTTTTGAATCCCTCGACGGCCGATGATTTCCCGGTTTCTATTCTCGAGGCCATGGCTTCGGGTTTGCCGGTAATCACCACCGACGCCGGGGGGATCGGTGAGATGGTCACCGACCGGGTAAACGCCCTGGTGACGCTGATAAACGACCATGTCGCTGTCGCCGACCGGATTATCGAACTTGTCGAAAACGAACAGTTGGTCGGGCAACTTTCCCAAAACGCCTGCGATAATGCCGCAAGGTTCGACTGGGACGGCTGCCAGGCGGCTCTAAGCGGTTTATACCGTTCTCTGGAAGGCTGATAAGCCCGCCAATTGTGAACGCCCCCAAAATCTTACCTTTTATCTATATTTGTGATTGCCAGCCCGGAATTAAAATGATATAATTTTCATATGTTAAAAAGTTACAGTTACAGCGCCCTGGGGACTTTTCAAACCTGTCCCCGTAAATTTAAGTTCGCTTATATCGAGAAAATTGACCTGCCGAAGCGGGTCACCGCCAACGCCTATATGGGCAACGCCGTCCACCGGACACTGGATATGCTTTACCGCAACCCGGTGAGTGCGATGGTGCCGCTCGAGGATATTATCCATTTCTATTTGGCCGAGTGGGAGAAACCCGGTAAAAAGGATATCGTCGTTATCAACGAATACCAGACGGTGGACGATTATATTAACGACGGCCGGAAAATGCTGGAGGTTTTTCACGAAAAGTATAAACCTTTCAACCAGGGGAAGACAATCGGGACCGAGCTGAACCTGCAATTCGAGCTGGATAATACTCCGTTCAGGATGAAGGCCAAAATCGACCGCTTGTGGAAGCGGGATGACAAAGTTATCGAGATATGCGACTACAAGACCGGCCGGATGCCCGCGGAGGGGGTGAAGGACAAATCGTTTTATCACCAGATGGGTATTTACCAGATGGCGGTGCAGGCCAAGTATCCCCATTGGGAAAAAATTGACCTGGCCCAGTATTATCTCAAATATGACGAGATTATTCGGCGGCGTCTGCGTTCCGATGAACTGGACGAATTGAAAGAGGAAGTGCGTACGTCCATATTGGATACCATCAACGCCGAGCGCCTGAATGATTTCCCGACAGTCGAAAGCGGTTTGTGCGACTATTGTGAATATTTCAAATACTGTCCGGCTAAGCGGCATAAGCTGATACTTGACGAGGAAGAGGCGGCCGAGGCGGAGGAAAGGGCCACGGTCGAGGCCGCCGCCGAGCGGACCGACCGTTACCTGGAGTTGTATAATCAAGCCCGGGAGTTAAAGGCGGAACTTGAAGCGTTGAAGCAGGATTTGATTCGATACGCCAGGGACCTGGATATGAACAAGCTGGTGGGAAATTTCGGCGAGGTTCTGGTCAAAATAAGCGAGGCGGAAAAGTTTGTCACCAAAACCGCCGACCCGAAAGCTTTCGCGGAGCTGACGCATCTGGCGCGCGAGATCGGTCTTGAGGAATATTTCAAACTCGACGGCCGGGCTTTGATGAAAGATATATACAAGAAAGAACGGCTGTCCCCGGAATTGCTGGAAGCTTTAAAAAATTTCGTTGTAAACACGGAGGAAGCCAGGGTTACCGCCAGGTTTAAAAAAGACGATATCGATGAAGAATAAAGTTACATGGTATAAAAAAGCCCGCCTGAGGCGGGCTTTTTTTATAGGTCTTATTTTTTCTTCGGTTCTCGAATCACAAAGGCCGGAATAATGGTGGTTTTGGACATCTCAATACGAACCGTATCGGGCGGCGTTCCCTGAAGCTGGTCGGCGATGACCATCAGGGAGTTGTTCGGGTGGGTGGTGGTGGTGTCGATGTTCAGTTTCTCAATCGGCTTGTCCTCGAGCGAGGAAACATAAATAGTCGCGAAAGAGCCTTTGCCCGGGACCATTTGGTTTTTGGTCGGGCCAAGATTGGCGATCAGGCCGATAGTTACACACTGAATGGCCGTGTCCACCCGGATATTCTTATAAGCGAAATGGTCAACCTTTCCTTTTTCGTAAACAACCGAGTCAACCACAATCCGGTTGAGGCCGGCGGTTATCCGGAAAGGCAGCGACATACCGATAAGCGGCTCATCGTTGACAAGAGATAGGGTCACGGTCCAGTTGGTCTCGTTAAGTTTACCTATGTCGGCGTAAAGGGTATCTGTTTTTCCCAGGGAATCTACCTGGGCCAGGGCCGACAGGGGTAAAATTAAAATAACGGCCAGGATTAAGATTTTAGCTGTGCATTTCATTATCTTTCCTCCGGTGTATAAATTTAATCGTTTCGTCTTTCTACAAAGATATATCTAAAAGGATCCTACGTTCCCCACTCTTCTTCGGCGGAAGTAAGGGATTTCCTTAACAGTTCGATAAGGGAATCGGCCGCCGGCTGGTTGTCGAGTTTTTGCCGGTAAATTTCGGCTGCGATCAGCAGGCCGCGCCGGCCCGTTTCATCATCGGGAAATTTGTTGAAAACCGAGGCCATGGTTTCAGCGGCGTCCCGCCATTTTTCTTCCCGGCGGAAAAGTTCCGCCTTGTAAAACAAAGCCGTCGCTTCTTTTATCGTGCCCCGGTTCTGCCGGGCGATTTCATCGAAATAACTTTCCGCTTTCCGGCGCCAGCGGTCCGCTTCGAGCTGCCGTCCCCGTTGAGCCAGTTTTTCCGCCAGGTAAAGATGGGTGGACATTGCCTCCCGGCTGCCCGGATAATTCTCAATCAAAAATTTATACTCGGTCTCCGCCCGGGCCCAGTTCTCCTCGAGTTCAAAACTGCGCGCTTTGGTGTATTGGGGTGTGGGGTAGTACGCGTAGTAAGCGGGGTACTGATTTTCCAGTTCAATCAACTCCGAACGGGCGGCCGGGCAATCTTTTTTCTCGAGATACACGAGACTCTTTTTAAACAGAATAACCGGTTTCAGAAGGGTATCCCGGTCGTCGAGATGGTCCTCAACATATTCATATATTTTCAAGGCGCTGTCGAGTCGTCTAAGTTGCCCGGCGTATATGTCGGCGATTTTCATGTTGGCCGAGGGGTTTATAATACCCGTGGTGTCAACCAGGTAGCGCAGCTGGTCAATAGTTTTGGTCCACTGCCGGGTGTTATAATAGAGCCGGGCCAGGTTGGAGTGGGCGGAGGCGTAAAAATCCGTTTCCGGGAAATCTTTTATCAGGGTTTGATAATAGCGTTCGGCATCGGTGAAATATCTGGCGGCCTCGACCGAGTCCCCGGTGCGCTGGTAGATATTGTGTACTTGCAATGGCAGGTTGAACAACTCATAAGCGATACGCCCATCGGCGGCAACCGGCGGGTAGAAATTTTTCACGGAATAATTGTAAATAACGATGGCGCTGTCCCAGTTCCCCGAGGCCTGCAAAGCCCGGCCGATACTTACGTAAACGGTCATTTTCTGGTAATTTTTTAAATCAATACTCTGCATCAAGCCGGTTATCAGGCTCAGGCAGGAATCGTACTTTTTATTGGCGAACAGAATCTGGCTTAACTGTTTCGTGGCGAAATAAGCGATATTGCCAATTTCATCGAACTCCTGGGGATAAAGACTGCTGTCGATGGTGCCCAGGGAAGTTACGCAATAATCTATAAGGTCCCTGTAACGGTACTGTATCTGGTTCAATAAATCGGGATTGTTGAATCTCGGTTGAATCTGGGAGTCTTGCAGGAATTTTTCAATGGCGTGGAATTTTTTCTCGGCCTCAAACCGGCTGCGGACGGCTTCGTTGGTGGAACAGGATATAAATATAAGCAGGGCCGGAACCAGGAAGCATATTAAAATTTTTAACTTACGAGCCATATTTGAAATATCGGTTATAAAGCCTTATTAAATAACGGTGTAAAATATAGGGGATTGTTAAAAACGGTTCAAGTTTAAAAATCAGTTTAATAAACGGCCTAAAAAAAACCCGCTGATAAAGCGGGTTTTTTAAAATTTATCCCTGATTTATTTTTTGCGGCGATAATAAAGCCCGGTTCCGAGCAGCCCCGCCCCAAAAAGCAGGATGGTAACCGGCTCCGGAACGGCATCATAAGAACCCTTGAGAACATCGTTGCCGCAGGCCAAAGTCGCGGTTAATTCCAGGTTCTTGAAATCACCGAGCAGGGCGCGGTCGAAAGAGAATTCCCAGACATAAGTCATCGGTGTCCCGCCCAGGTCATGGTCAGCGGGGAATTCTTCAAAATCAGCGTCATAACCGAGGTACATATTGACGGCGGCGTTGTCTTGAGAATAAAGGTTGGAGTTGATTTCAAAAGGCGTCATGGCGTTGACGGCATCCGCGGTGGCGGTACCGTAATAACCACCCAATATGGGGGGAATCCCCACCGTACTTCCAGAGAAAGTTACGTCGTAGAAGCCGGTGAGAGCCGAGGTTCTGGAACCAATCTCCCGGATATCGATGGCGAACATCCGGTTGCCGGTGTTGATGAATAAATCGCCCATATTGTAACGTTCGCCCCAGTAAGGGGAAAGGTTGTTGTTCCAGCCGAAAGAATTGGCCAGGGCGATATAGACATTGCCGTCTTTTTCCCGAACCTGGATTCCCTCGAGGTCATACATTTCCCCGCCATAAATGCCAGGGGAAGGTTCGTCACCGACAGGGTAGGGGTAGGAGATATAAGAATAGTCGTTATTCTTGTCAAAGGGATTGTCAGCGAAACCTGCGCTACTGTTTTGATAGGACCACGGCGCTGAATAAGAGGAAGCCGCTAATAACAATAATACAAAAATCAGAGCGGAAATTTTCTTCATGTTTACCTCGTTTTGACGTCAAATAGAAATAATTTTTTAAATAAAAAGCAACGTTTATGCCCATTTTTTGAACATCTCAAGGTAATTATAACTCATTGAAAGACAACAAAATGAAAACTCGGGCCGGGAGCCGCGTACGGTTGCATAAAGATAATGATAATATCTGTTCATAATTTATACAAACGTTTTCACACTTTATATCCTTTATCTATCACAAGTTACGTCAATGCGGAGAATTATATTTATTTGTCGGGATTCCGGGCATCCCCGGTCAAATGCAAAAAGAGTTGTGTTATGGGGTTAATCGCCGGTAGGAGAAAAATGAAAAAAGGATTTTAAAATGAGAGAAATAACTTCCTCCGAAACTCCGGTTGCCGAAACCTCGACGATTACAACCGGCCATCGCCTGCCGGCGGTGATTAAAAAGCGCAGGGAGCGGCTGTTCAAGCCCGCGGATAAAATCGAAAAAGTGCTCAAATGGACGCCGGGGGACTACCGCAGCGGCCGGTTCCGCATTATGTTGTATCGTTTTTTAACGGACCATATTCCCCTCATAAACTCCTGCGTCTCGACCTGGGTCAGGTTGACTTCGGCCCCCGGCAGATATAAAATCATCGGCGGTAAGAACGGTGAAATCGAGGAAAAGGCCCTCCGCCGGCTGGAGAGTCTTTATAAGCGGATTTACTGTAACGCTCTTGGAAATAGGGTCGGGATCGTCAACCTGCTGCCGATTCTTTTCAGCGGCCTTTTCCGGGACGGCCTGTTCGGCGGCTTTCTGACGGTCATGCGGGATTACAGCGGTTCAGCGGCCTTTTCTGGGACGGCCTGTTCGGCGGCTTTCTGACGGTCATGCGGGATTACAGCGGCCTGGACCGGTTCATACCGGCGGACAGTATCGATATTGCCTGTGATAATGACGTTTCCGGGCCAATGCTGTACATTGAGCAAGGGAGCCACAAGTTGAACCTGGACCGCCCGGATTTTTATTACCTCTCTTTAAGTAACGACCTCAGCGAGCCGCTGGGGCGGTCGATTTTGAAGTCGATACCTTTTGTCAGTTATATTGAGCAGCAGCTGGTCAACGATATGCAAAAATCCAGCCATAATACCGGGTATCACCGGCTGCATGTCAAAATTACCCCGCCGGAACGGATGGCCGGGGAATCCGACAGCGCTTACACCGAACGCATCAACGGTTATTTCGACGCCACCGTGAAAATGATAAAAACCTGCGATATCGACGACAACCCGGTTACCTGGGATAATGTGACGATTGATTATATAGGCCCGGACAAATCCCGCGACATTACCAACGGCTGGTTTATGAACCATCGGGCGATGATCGAGGATATCTGCGCCGGCACCAACCTGGCCCCGTACCTTCTGGGTTACTCCTACGGCGCCACCACCACCTGGTCGAATTTCAAATTCGATGTCGTCATGCGGCAGGTGCGTTCAATCCAGGCCGAGGTGGCCCGGTTCCTGGAATGGATGGGCAATATCGAGCTGGCGCTGGCCAATCTCGACGTTTCCTGCCGATTTGTTTTCGACAACACTTTCGCCTACCAGGCGATGGACAATATCAAGGTCGCCTCAAACCAGGTGGATAATATCCTGAAATTGTACGAGGCCGGCTTGCTGGATAAAAACACGGCCGAAGAAAAAGTTCGGGAGTTGATATAAAGACGAAACCGGCCACCCTCGACGACTGGCGGCGGGGTCTGGTTGAGCTGGGATATTTCGCCTCTGCTTTTTTGGGGGTGGAACTGCATCCCGGCCAGCTGAAATGGCTGGAGAATTCCAACGCCGGCGAGAATATCCTCGTCACCGGCAACCGCTGGGGAAAATCGTTCGTCTCGGCGATAAAGCTGATTCACCACGCCGTCTATCGCTCGCGCCCACTTAAATACGACCGGGCCGGACGTTACCGGGCGGTGACGGCCTCGATAACCCAGGACCAGGCCAACATCATCTTCAATCACGTTATACGTTTGATTCGCCAGTCGCCGGTTGTCGAGCAACTGGTGGAGGGTATTATCCGAACTCCTTACCCTCGGTTGACTTTAATAAACGGCGCCATGGTGGAAGCGCGTTCCACCCAGAACCGGGGGGAGTACCTGCTCGGTAACGATTACGACCTGTTTATTTTCGACGAGGTCGCTTTCGAAACCGACCCGGAGTATGTGGTCGAGGAAGTCGTCATGATGCGCCTGGCCGACCGGGAGGGGAAACTTGACCTGGTCTCCACCCCCAACGGTAAAAACTGGTTTTACCGTCGGGCGCGCGATGTTATCGAGGGCAAGCGGCCGGGGTATTTCCAGTCCGGCGACAGCCGCGAAAACAGTTACATATCGAAAGATTTTTTATCGGAAAGGGTGATCCATTTTTCCGAGGCCCGCTTGAAACAAAATATCATGGGGCAGTTTGTTGACTGCGGCGGGGAGATTTTGAAGGGCGCCTATGTCGATTTCGCTTTAGCCAATTACGATAAATTCGAAACTTATTTCGAGACCGGCCGGACTTTTTATCTGTCCGGCTGGGACCTGGCCCGCAAGCAGACCGCCACCGTGGGCGTGACAATCGAGGTGGCCGGGGAATATATCCGGGTGGTCGAGCTGGAGCGGTTCAAAAAGTTCGACTGGGAAGTGATCATCGAAAAAATCAAACAGCGTCAATTAAAATTCCCCGGTCGATTGCTGGTGGACGCCACCGGGCTGGGGGATGTTATAGTCGAACAGTTGGCGGAATATCATCCCGAAGCGGTAATCTTCACCCCGGCGACCAAGGCGGAACTCCTGACCAACGTAGAGCTGCTCCATGCCCGGCGAAGAATCGTCTATCAACGCTGGGAGCTGCCCGACCGCCCGGGCCGGGTCTGGGCTTTCGAGGATGAACTTCGAGGAGCCCGCTGGGACAACAACAACGAATGTGATTCGCTCATGGCCCTGGCGCTGGCTCTCTGGCCCCTGCGCAAAAGAAGCCGACCGGTAATTTCCCCCCGGGTGGGCCGCGTTTAATTTTTAGGCAAAAGAAAAGCCTTTTGAGGGAAGGGGCTCAAAAGGCTAAGAAGGGAGGTGGGTTGGGGTAATTTTTATTTCACGCTTTTCCGACGCTTTAAATACATTCCACCCAGGCCGGCCGCTAACAGAAGAATGGTCGCAGGTTCCGGGATATCTTCCGGCGGTTTGTCGGGATTATAATTGTTGTTGGGCTCGTCACACTGATTGGACTGAGTAACGGTAACATCCAGCTGGTCAGTATTATTGTCATTGTTGTTGCACTGGTTGGGGTATGTAAATCCGTAAACATCGGAAAAAGTAACGCTTAAAGCTAAAATAAAGATTATTGCAGCCAGTAACCACTTTAATGAATGATATTCTTTTTTCTTATAGAAAGTCATAACGCTATCCTCAACTAAGGTTCTTTGTTCATCAACTTATTAAGCAAAGTATATGCCCAAATCTGTGTTTGAGCATCTGTAGTCTCTTGTATTATCCTGTCTGTTAGTGCCTTATAAAAATTTTCGCATTCCCGGCGAACCCCCTCGTTTCTATCTAAAGTAGCATTTTATTGCACAAAATTACGGCTAATCCATCACTGAAAAAGAACCGGACCGGGTAATAAAAATCAGGAGGTTTTATGGACGCAAGTTTAGGGCGAATTACCGCCCATCTGGCGGATAACGAGGAGAAAATATCACCGGACCTGGTTGACCTTATCAACGAGAACATCAACCCCCCGGCGCCAGTCGGACCCGAGGATGTCCATATTCGGACCATGTTTATCGTCTCCGACCGGGTCAACAGTTTCGGCGGCCGGTTCCCGGTTGAGGAACACGCCCGCCTGGCGGAACTTCTGGTCGACTCCCCGGTGATGGTAGGTCATCGCAAGGACCGCCTGCCGGTGGGGCGGAATTTCAACGCCGTCACGGTCGAAAAGGACGGCCGGAACTGGGTCAAAAGTTATTTCTACTGGCTCAAAAGCGCCGAGGGGGCGGCCAATCTGAAGGAAAATATCGACGGTGGCATCTATAAAGAATGCTCCATCGGCTTTACCTTCCTTTTCCCCGAATGTTCTGTTTGCGGCAAGGATATTCGTTTCTGTGAACATGAACCGCTGCAAAGCTACCGGCAAAACGGTCAGGATAATACCTGCTTTTTCAACTACCGCCAAATCGAGCGGGTGCTGGAAACCTCGCTGGTTTACCGTGGAGCTTTGCCCGATACCGAAATCTCGCGGGAGCTGAAAATGGAAAAAGTAAAAGCGATGGCCGAAAAGGAAAAAGAACCGGCTATGACTCTTTCAACCCTGGTCGACCCGGGGGAACTCGATGTTGACGGGCGGTTTTTAATCGTTCCTCATTACGAGGCCGTCGCGGTTGAAATCCGGCTGGATGATAATCAGCCGATGATGGTGAGACTTGACGGTCAGCCGCTCAATGAAGAATTCATTTCAAGATTCCCGCTCGATAAATTATTGAAAAAAACTGGCAAGCTTGACGGCCGGTCTGTCTCTGGTCGGCTGGTCGGCTATCGGGGGAAGGAGAGATGTTCGGGCAGAAAGCTTGAGAAATTCATATCCGGCGGCGGCGGGCCGGTCAGCCGGATGGCGCTTTTGTTGTTCCCCGATGAAAACCTTGAGATCAACGAAGTCAACAATGATAAGAAATCCTGCGAGATAAGACCGCTCCCTTACCGTTACGCCGACAGTTCCGAAATTATGGAACAAGCCGCCGAGATAGCCACCCGTTCGGGGGTGGAAATTTGGCCGCTTGACAATAACCGCCCGGCGAATCGGGGGTTTCTCTATCGACCGGAGCAGAATCAAAAAACTTCGGCCGGCCGCTATATGTTAACAGGGGTTCTGAATTCAGCCGATGCCCTGCTCCGGCTGGATTGTGAAGCTGTGAAGCGGTCTTTCTCTATCAGGCATTTCAACCGGGAGAGGCTGGCGCGGGGGCGGCGCTTTATCGCTGATAAAATCGATGAGCCGGATAAAAATGACGGCCTGAGGACTTTTTGTCAGCGGGGCGCTATCAGGAAAATACAACAAGAAGACAACAGCCTGTTTATTTCCCTGGCGGGTATTCTCGATGGGGAATATATCATTCGCCCGGTCAGACTCGAGGGGCAGCCGCGTTTTTTGATTTACAGATCTACTGGTAACTGATGAGATAAATGTTCCGCTTGAGACCCTGGCCGTTGAATATGATTTTAACCAGGCCGACCGAGGGCGAATAATACTCAGACGCGGTCGCCACCGGCAGGGAATCAGTCTGGTTCAAATACAGGTTGACATCGAAACGGTAGGCTGTGAACTCCCCGGGCGTAAGGGTCAGCGCCTTGGTGCCAACATAGGCTTTCTCGTAATAGAACCCAAAATAGCAGTTGTAAAAAGGATAGCGGATATCGCCGGTATCGGTGGTCAGGCGGGGGGTAATATCGTCCCAGTAGGTGTTGGTCTGGAAAGAGCGCATCATCACCACCGAAGGCAACGGAAAATAAAAAAGTGTGTCCGTTCCGTTTATGTCGCGCCAGAAACCGTTCTGCAGGATATAATTGTTGGAGACAAGCATATTGATAAGCGGCTGTTCATGGTCCTTGATCACCCAGTTATTACCGGCGCCGGATATCCTGATGGTGAAATTGGAACTGTCGATTTCGATATCGAAACTCGGAATAAGGGTAACAGTATCAATCTGAAAGTAATTCAGGGTACGGTTGTTGACCAGCCCGAGCAGGTTCAGGCCCTCGGTGGTCTCCTCGGAATCGGCGGGATTGTTTTTTTCGTCGCAGGCCAGCCCCAAATATAAGGCCAGCAAAATCATTATCAAACCAACTCTTTTTACCAAAGCAACTCCTTGTTGTAAATGTAATCAGATGGTTTAACAAGTTGAGGTCAACAAAAATATCGGGAGAAAGTATGGTGACAATAAAAGGCAGGTCCTTTATCAGGTGGGGCATCCAGTGGTTGCAGGTGGTGGTTATCATTTTCGGTCTCGCCGCTTCCTACTTCATGACCATCCAATCCCTGAAAGTGGAACTGGCCGAAAAAGCCGAACGGGTCATGGTGGAGACCCTCGACAAAAAACTCACCAATTTTGAGGTGTTGCTGAAAGAAGGGGTGGTTAGTAAAGACCAGTTTCACCGCTTTTCACAAGAGGTGGACCGCCGGCTGAGCAGGATTGAATATTTTCTGATTGATAAACCAGGAGAGAAAATTGGAAAAAGATAACCAGGACAAAAATTATATCGCCGAGCTTCAGGCGTCACTGGACGAACGCGGCCTTTCGCTGATCGATTTTGACCGCCTGAAACAATGGCTTAAGGCGACCGCCTCCAGGTGGGAACAATACGACCGGACCGTGTCGGAGCTGGCCGTTATCCGCGAGGATTATAAGCAGCGCGTGGCGGGGATGGTCAAGGCCATGGCCGCCGTGGACCGCAAAAGGGACGGCTGGAAACAGGCGCTGGAACTTATCGACAGCCTGGATGATATGTCCGGGCGGGAACTGGTGGAAGCCTATCGAAAAACCGCGGTCAGGTTTCGGGACGCTTTTCCGGCCAGTTTCGGCTACCTGAACACCGCGTCCAGAACGACCGCGGCTTACAAAAACTTCAACAACTATAAGTAAACCTGTGGGACGGACCGTCCCGGCCCGGAGGGAGAGCGTTTCCCGGCCATCCATAAATGAAAATAAAAAAGGAGAAATTTAATGTCTGTAAGAGAGCAGAATTTGGAAACGGTCGCGCCGGTTTTGGCCACCTTCAAAATCGAACAGGACGCCGGCGTGGACCAGCTCAAGGACGCCGACCTCGGCTGCCCGGTGACATTGACCGGCGACAATGAGGTCGGACCGATTGGCGATAACGAGCAGCTTCTGGGCAAACTCGTCAGCCTGACCCTGTCGGATAAGGACGACGGCGACCGCCTGGCCACCGTGCAGGTGGGGGGAATCTGCCGCCTGTCGATTTCCTCGACCTATCCCGCGGTCGGCGACCGGGTTGTGGGCGGCGCCAATGCCACCGTCAAACAGGCGCCCGTACTGACCGGTTATGACCCGGCCGGGGGCAATATCGCTCGCGGAACGGTCCTGGAAGTCAACGGCACCACCGACTGTGTAATCCTTCTTAATTAATGAGGTGTAGTTATGGATTTTAATCAATTTTTGAATACGGCGGCCCTGGCCGGTTTGAACCGGGACGATGACCCGGAAGCTTTCACCGGCCGTCTCGATTTGACCCGAGCGGCGGAAATCGAAATGAGCCGCGAGCTGTATCACGAAGCCGAAAGCCGGGGAATGACCATGTCGGAGCTTCTCGAATGTGATGAGTACGACCCTTCCCCGGTGGACAGCCCGCTCGACGCTTTCGAGCGCCAGCTGGTGCTGGCCGGGGTGCGCCTGGGCGGCAAATCGCCCACTACGGTGGAGCAGTTTTACCAGAAAGCCCCCAGCTTGCTTCCGGAATTCATGATGCGTGAAATCAAGAAAGGCCAGGCCATGCGGCCGGAACTTTCGCAATTGCTGGCCAACAGCACCACCATCGCCAGCAACCGTTACACGCCGTTTTTTATCGATACTTCCGACAGCGCCAAGTTCGCCCTGCGGCCGATTGGCGAGGGGGCCGAGATTCCCCAGCTCCTGGTCGGCGAACAGACCCATGCCGTGACGGTGACCGATTATGGCCTGGCCCTCAAGACCAGTTACAAGGCGCTGCGTTACCGTTCCTCCTCGCAGTTCCGGGTGCTCCTGTGGTACATCGGCTTTAAGATGCAGAGCGACAAAATAGCCATGGTGGTGGACTGCCTGATTAACGGTGACGGTAACGATAATGGTGCCCGGGTAGTAAACGCCGCCGCCAGTGGCACGCTCGACTATGACGATATCGTCTCCCTCTGGGCGGAGTTCGCTCCTTTCGAAATGAACACACTTGTGTGTCATATTAATACGCTTAAGACAATTCTGGGAATGGATGAGTTCAAGGACCCCATGGCCGGATATCGCTTTCAGAAGAAAGGGGACCTGCTGAGTCCCCTGGGTGCGACGCTGGTGCGCTCCGATGAGGTCCCCACCGATTACATAATCGGCCTCGACAACCGTTTCTCGGTCGAGGAAGTCATCACCCAGCCGTTGATGATTGAATACGACAAAATCATCGACCAGCGTTTCGAGGAAGCGGTTATCACCGAATCGGTCACTTACGCCAAGGTCATCAAAGACGCGGCGGTTATCCTGGACACGGTGTATTCATAATTCAAACCGAATGCTGCGGGCCTGTCTGCAAAACAGGCCCGTAGTGGGAAAAGGTCGAAGATGCAGAAAAAAATCACGGAAACATCGTCTTTCACCGGCCTGGGGGAACCCGTCGGTCGGAAACTTTTCAAGGTCTCCGGCGGCCAGTACAGCGGCCGCCTGGCAGCGATTGTCCAAACCGGCCCGAACGATATCAAGTTGGCCTATGCCGACCGGCCGTATTCTTCGTGGTCCGACTGGCAGTCTGTCGCCGACGATTGCGAGGAAGGGGCGTTCGACTGCCTGATGGACGGGGCCGGCAATATTCATGTCGTTTACACGGAACAGACCACTTTTTATCTGGTTACCAAAAAATTATTGTTTTCCGGCGGCATCTGGACGGTCGGCTCCAAGGTTACCGTCTATAACGGCTCCAGTTGTTATTATCCTTCGATAAATATCGAACCGGGCGGCGACTTGTGGGTCGGTTACTCGCGTTTTATCTCGCCCAACAAGCAGGTGTACGCGAAATCTTCCAGCGACAGCGGCGCTTCATGGGGCAGCGGCAGTTCCGACCCCGGGGCGCAGATATCCGCCACGGCCCTTTACGCCTATTCCAAGGTGGTCATGGGGCTGAATGACATTCACGTTATCTATACCCTGGGCGGGACGCAGCTTTCTATCCGTTCCCGGCCGCTGACCGGCGGGGACTGGTCCGCGGCGTATACTATCGCCACCGGCAACGGCCTGACTTATAATTTTGACGCCGCGGTCGGTTCCGACGGTTTGCTGGCGGTGGTGTTCAGCCATGATGACCTGCAATACCGTGAGTACGATGGCAGCAACTGGGGGGCGGTGGTGACTCTCGATACCGGTTCCAAAGAATCCCCCCAGGTCCTGTTCCGCCAGAATATACCGGTGGTCATCTATCTCGACACTTGGGCGGGCACGCAGAAAATCATCAAATATACCGACCGTCAGGCCGGCGTTTTCTCTGCCCCCAAAATACTCGATAACCATGCCCGCTTCTTCGACAGCGTGATTTTATACGATAAAATCTCGGAAGGCTATGCCGACCGCACCGACCAGGCTCAAAGCACGGCCACGGCCGATGTTTACCATCCCTCGTCGGGGTGCCTGGTTAAAAGTAGCGGAGATATAATTTATCTGGGTATGGACGACAGGTTCCGCTACATGGAGTTTGCCCTGTCCACGCCCGGCAGCGGCGGCACGGTCGGTTACGGTTACTGGGATGGTTCCAACTGGAAAGCCTTTACGCCCACCGGCGACAACGCCTATCTCGATGCCGCCGGGGTGGCGCTTGTTTTGTGGAGCGATTATGCAAGTTTCCCGGCCGACTGGCAGAAAAGAATTGTCAACGGTGAAAACCGGTTCTGGGTAAAAATCGAGGTGGCTTCAGCATACACTACCGGCCCGGTAGCCGACCGGATCGCGGCCGTTTCATTTATCGAAAAGATTATTTTCAGGAGGTAGGGTGTGTCTTATACCAATATCGACCAGGTTCGGCATCACCTGCCGAGCGCGGGTATTGTCGCCGAGCGGATATCGGACCAAAAATTCACCTTGAGCGGCAATGACTATCTTACGTTTTACGGCGGGGCGGTCGAGGATACCTCCCTGCTGGTCAAGTCGGTTCGCAACGAGGCCCTGCAGCGGCAGACGGTGACGCTGGCTGCCGAGGGAAATGTTCTGGCCGCCGGGCCGCTGGTTCCCGGTTCGGTGGTGGTGGCCTCCGACAGTTCGCTGGGCGCCGTCTATGTCGAAAACAGCGATTACAGCGTCGATTACGCGGCCGCCAGACTGACTGTCAAGGATGACGGCGAACTCTCGGCCGGACAGACGGTGGCGGTCTGGATAGCGTTGTTCACGGTTTACACTTCGGGAGTGGATTACCAGGTCAATTTTGAGAAAGGTGAAATCCGGCGGCTGGCCGGGGGCGATATTGCCTCCGGGGAAACGGTCTATCTGGACTACCGTCCGGTTTATCGCAGTTTTAGCGACGAGATTTTGAAAAACGCCGTGATGGAAGCCAACGGGACGGTGGAGCGGGAGGTTGACCCCGAGGGTCAGTTCGGGGCTGACCCGGCCCTGGTCTCGGCGGCCACCTGCCGGGCGCTGGTGATTATCTGCCGGGTAGCGGCCACACGGGAGCTGACCGTGGCGCCGGGCAGCGAGCGCAAAGCCCAGATCTGGCTGCAACTGGCCGAGACCTACGCCGGCCAGGGAGATAAACTTTTAAAATCGTTCCGCTCGCCCTATGTCGGCCCGAGCGCCCCGGTGAAAAGTTAGGAGGTGAGACGATGTTATCCGGATTGGAAAAGCTCAAAACCCGCCGCGCCTGGCTGGTGCCCGATTTCATGGTCTGGGGGCTGCCCGCCCTGGGCGATATGGAATTTCTGCTGGTCGAGAACGTCGATAATACCCGCAGCGTGTTTTTCAACGCCGTTGACCTGGTCGATACCGTCCAGAAAGTTTCTTTCGACCAGCTAACCGACCATCGCGGCAACCAGTTACCCGCCGAAATCAGCGCTCCGCTGGTTGTTCCCCGGAGTAAAAGCGATGTCTCGGTGTTTATTGTCGGCAAGGAATCGGACAGCAAGTTCAAAATCGCCCGCGCCGCCGGAGATGAAAATCCGGCCACGGCGGACCTTCTCATTATGGAAATGGGCAACTAAATATTATGCCCGGAAAAAAGAATGTTCTGACACAAGAAGATAAAAGCACTATCGACTCACTAATAGAGAAGCATGCCAAGGTGCTTATTAAGAATGCTGACGAATCGGTTAAAATAGGAGATTTGATAAAATTGATAGAAATAAGACTGAAACTGGCTCCCGGTGAAGAGGGCAAAAAAGAGTTGCTGCGGCTTCTGGAAAAAGTACGCCGTGAAAATTTACCCGGCGCGGAGAAGACAAGCAAGAAAACCAGAGGCACCGGGAAGAAAAAAAGCGGCGGTTGAAATGAGATTAAACATAATACTTGTTGTCCTGCTGTTCACCGCCCAGGTGACGCTCGCCGCTTCTTTTAAAACTCAGGTGGCGGCCGGGACCGACGACGCCAAGACCTATAACAACAACCTGTCCACCGGCGATGTTGACGCCGTGCTGGGTTATACCGGCGATTACTACTGTGATTACCTGGCCCGGTTTACCGATGTTACCGTCCCGTCGGGAGCGACCATCGACAGCGCTTTTTTGAGCCTGCACAGCAGTTCCTCGCTGAGCGGCGCGACCTGTAACGGAATTATCTACGCCGAGGACACCAACAACGCCGCCGCTTTTTCCACCTGGAACGATTACGAAAACCGCCATCTGACCGACAGTTCTACCGCCTGGAACAATATCGGGGCGCATACCCAGCTGACGTGGTACCGGACGCCGGACATTAAAAATATCGTGCAGGAGGCTGTCGGTCGAGGCGGCTGGTCGAGCGGCCAGGCTCTGGCCGTGTTTATTCAGGACAACAATTCCGACGGCGGGGCGTTTCGACGCTTCTACCAGTACGAACGGCCGGGTAGCGACGGCGCCTCGGCCTGTTCGCTGCTGGTCTTTTATTCCGAGGGTGCTTCCGGCGAGGGATTCAATCCCCGCCGCCGCCGGAGCCTAAGGAATTTAATCGGGTGTGTCCAGCCCCAGGATGACAGTTTGAATTATTACTCCAACACAATGACGATTTTAATTTCACCTTACACAGGGAGACAAAATGAGCAGGATTATTTTTATAATCGGGCTGATATTTCTGCCTATCGAAATTCACGCCGTCGGTATAGTGAATAACTCGACCGTATCGGTCACTGCCGAGGATTCCGTCTCGTTCACTTTCTATAACCTGGACAGCCTGGGGCAGAATATCGGCGGGCTGGACAGCACTTATATTCTGGTGCGCGACGGCGCCGGGGATTCAGTGTTCAGCGAGGTGGTCGCCGGCGTTACCGGCCGCGTTAAGAGGAACGTCACCGCCTCGGACACCGCTTATAGCTGGTCGGCGTTGGTGGCGGATATCGACGGAGCGGGAAACCCGGGCGTTTACACAGTGTCAATTATCGCTCGCTCCGACGCCACCGGCGGCTGGCTGAAAACGCCTTTTCGGGACAACTTTCAACTGGTCGGCTGGGAGCTGGACAATATGGGCGATTCCTGCGGCCTGGCGGCGGTCAAAGCCGCCGAGACGGTGGACAGCCTCAATAAGGTTCTCGACAGTCTCTACGCCGTCCTTGATACCCTCCAGGCGGGGTTTGCCTCTCAGGCTTTGCACGATGTCAACATGGCCCGAATTTCCGGCGATGACCAGGCCGCTAGCTCCCTGGAGGCGATGCTCGACGGCACCGGCGGGGGAACCCTGACCCTGTCAAAATTGAAAGTAATCTCGATTGATACCGGCGTTATTATCCGGGCTCTGGGCGACGCCCCGGGGATATTTATCGAAGGCGGGGCTAATGGCAGCGCTGTGGAATTTTACGCTGGAAGTACTGCCGGGGATGGTTTTAAAATAACCGCCGACAACGGTCACGGGATGATTGTCACGGGTGAAGGGGACGGTAAGTTCGATATTAACGCTGATATCCACGGCTCCATCGACACCCTCTTGAACCCGCCCGAGTCGACCTCGGTCTTCCATAACGACAAGGAAATTCTGGCGTCGCTGATAGCCGATTCGGTACTGGCGGACTCGCTCAGTTATCGCGGCTCCGGGGGGGCCGGCGACTCGACCTCGATTGCCCGCTGGGTTTGGAACACGCCGCAGACCAATCATACCCTCAGCGGGACATTCGGCAAATATCTCGACAGTGAAATATCCGGTCTGGGGGGCGGTTCGGGAATGTACGCTTATTCGCTGGTAACCTATGATTCGTCTTCGGAACAAGTCATTCCCGGGGTGAGCCTGGCCGTGCGGAATATAAATCAGAGCGCCCTGGTGGCGACCGGCCGGACTGATATGAACGGCCTGGCATCGTTCAATCTCGATGCCGATAGTTTCCTTGTTATCGCCGGCGCGGCAGGGTACATTTTTGAATCGTTTGATACCCTGGTAATAATCGGGGCTGGTACCGACACCGTGTACGGTTACCGGTTTGACCCCGGCGAACCCTCGGCTCCCGAACTCTGCCGGGTGTACGGTTATCTCTATGACCTTGAGGGCGACCCGGTCGAGCAGGCGACCGTATCGGCCTACCTGCCCCAGGGCGTGACGCGCTCCGGAGGGCGGGTAATTTCACCCTTTACCGTTTCTGTTCCCACCGACAGTGTTGGTTATTTCTATCTTGATTTGATACCCACGGATTCCTTGATACCAGACAACACCAGCTACGAATTGACCATCCACAATCTGGACGGCACCATATTTCGCAAACGGCTGAAAGTCCCGGCCTCGACCAGCTGGCAGCTGGTCTGGTAAAAGTTGACGATAGAGCAAAAAAAAGCCGCCCGAAGGCGGCTTTTTTTATAGATAATTTTTAATAACAGGGCTCGTTGGAGCTGCCGAAAAAGTAATTCATGTAATAGACAATATCGGCGACATTGATATAATTGTCACAATTGCAGTCGGCTCGGCCGGCTCCTCCCTCAGGCGCCGGTCCGCTTTTGACGATAAACTCGATCAAGTACATCAAATCCGTGATATCGACACTACTGTCGTCATTAAAATCCCCCTTAACGTAATTTTCCGAGCAATTGTAACGGAACAGGGCGACATCGTAGCCCTTGATATTCGTGGCGTCTTTGGTCCTGGCCCGGAAATATGTAAGGCTGTCTTCCCCGATACCGGTGGGGGTCCAGCTGAACGACCAGCCGTTGGAGCCGTCCATGTCAAGGCCGACCATGGTCTGGGTGACCGTCCAGTTCCTGGCGATGAAGGACACCATGATATCGACGGTCTGCCAGTTGCCGTCGATATAGACCTCGCTGTAACCGGCCCGGTCGCGCATGGCATAAGTGACCAGGGTGCCGCTTATGGGGTCGGAGACCTTGATAAAGTAACTGCTGTCCTGCCGCAGCCAGCCCTCAAAACCGTCCAGCGCCAGCCACAGGCCGGGATCACCGCTCAGGCCGATTATGGCCGAGCTTTGCTCATCCTCCAACCGGCGGCGCAGGTCAAAATAACTTGGAACTTTCAGGTAATCGAAATCAAGGTCGTCGCCGTGGGCGGCGAAATATATTTTCAAACCGGCGTACAGGTCGTCATCGTAAGTGCCGAGATTCTCCCTCGTCTTGAACGCGGCCGCCAGGTTCTCGGCCAGGGTTGCGATATCAATCGCGCCGCTGGTGTCGGTGAGGACACTGGTATAGCCGCGGTCGTTCCATAAGTTGGCGGCGATAGCGGCCGCTACCGGGGCGCAATAGTAATCGCCGAACTCATCGTTGGCGGCGTAGTTGCCGTCGTCGGGATTGCCGTTGTCATCGCCCACGCTGTTTTGCGCCAGGGTGGACAACCCGACCGAATAATCCGGGCTGGCGGCATGGCGGACGATTTCCACCAAACTGATATTTTCATCGTTACAGACCATGGTCAAATCGAGAGAGGCGCAGAAATCCGTACCCTCGTTAGGGCTGGTGATTTTCGGCAGGGGCGGGGTCGGCTCCAGGTACACGGTCCGGTAGTCCATCGAAAAATCGCCCCGGGTGTCGAAGGACGCCGCCCGGATGGTGTACTGGCCCTCGGTCATGGCCGAGAAATCCCAGACATAATTATAACCGTTGTTGACCGTCGCAGCGTTGACGCCGTTGCGCAGGGTGGAGGTACCGTCGTACCGTCGCAGCGTTGACGCCGTTGCGCAGGGTGGAGGTACCGTCGTAATCACGCCCCAGTTCGTAGTAAGGACCCCCGATGCCGCCCTCGGAATAGGCGAAAGTTACGTATTCGATTATCTCCGAACTCGAGGTATCCACAGCCCATATTTCAACGCTACCAAACAGGGTGTCCCCGATATCGGGCGAGAGCAGCATTACCGCCGGGTCGGGCTGGGTTACGCTGGAATCACCTCCGGGAATACCGGCCGCGTACAGAACCAGCCGGCCGGGAAAATTATAATAAGGGTTGGCGTTCAAATCCACCAGGCCGACATCGAGGTCCCAAACGTTAAAACAATCGCAGGAGTCGGGTGGTATACTGTCGGTGATGACCGCCGTATGCACCGAAGTGTCGATAATGTTGCTGATAAAGAAACCGGCGAAGAAAGGCCCGTTGACGACTACCGGGGAATCGAGCATAATCCAGATATCAAAAAGACCGCCGCTATCGGGCACGGCCAGGTTGTATTCGCTGGAGATGGTAAGCGGCGCGCCCGGAATATGACAGCCGGGGTAAGAAATATTGTCCACCTCTTCGATATCCACCGAGACATCCAGCGGCGTGGCGGCCTCGAAATACATGAGCATATTTACGGCGATAATCGTGAACGGGTACGGGTCGGAACAGGAGACTTCCGGGTCGATATACGCCTTGTAAAGTTCGTTACCCCAGACCCAGCCATTGATAAGCCAGACTAGGCCGCTGTCCATACGGGCGAAACAGGTATCGGCGGCGCTCAACATTTGAATACTATGCAAAGGTTGAGCGGGAGTGTTTCCGACTTTCACAATATTCACCTCATTTTTATCATCAAGGGCGAGGACTGAAGACGTAATAAATATGAAAAATATGAAGGTTATGATGATAGGTCTGAACGACATCGGAAATCTCCTTCTGTTTAATTTGTCTTATATATCTTGATTATCGTAAGTTTTGATATATACTTGATTAAATCGGCCGATTTCGATTGGAGATATACGGACTTCGCTGAACCTGTTTGAAAAATGCACAGCGTTTTAAAGGAAGAAAAATGGCGGAAAGAAAACCCGATTGGCTGAAAGTAAGAGCTTTCGTGGGCAATAATTTTAACGATGTCTCGGCGTTGCTGAAGGACCTGGGTCTCAACACTGTTTGCCAGGAGGCCAACTGTCCCAACCGGGGGGAATGTTTCAATCGCCGGACGGCCACCTTTTTAATCATGGGTCATGTCTGCTGCCGCAACTGCCGTTTCTGCAATATCAGCACCGGCCGGCCGGAACCCCTGGACAGCGAGGAGCCGGAGCGTATCGCCCAGGCGGCCGAGAAACTCGACCTTCGCCATGTCGTCATTACCTCGGTTACCCGGGATGACCTGCCCGACGGCGGAGCTTCTCATTTCGCCGAAACCGTCCGACGGATTCGACGCCGTTTACCCGAATGTAAAATCGAATTGCTGACGCCTGATTTCAAGGATGTCCCCGACGCCCTGGATATCGTCATGGCGGCCGGGCCGGATATTTTCAACCACAACCTGGAAACCGTGCCCCGGCTCTATCCCCGGGTAAGGCCCGGCGCTGATTATAATCGTTCGTTGAAACTGTTGAAAAGGGCCTACGAGGAATTCCAGGCGGTGACAAAATCGGGCTTGATGGTCGGCGTCGGCGAAACCCGAGAAGAACTACGGCAGGTCTTTGCCGACCTGGCCGGGCACCATGTTTCCATCCTGACGATAGGACAATATCTGGCGCCGTCGTCAAAACACCTGCCGGTGACCCGCTATGTTCCACCGGATGAATTCAAAGAATATGCCGACGAGGCAAAAAAAGCCGGTCTCAAAAAAGTATTCTCCGCTCCCCTGGTTCGTTCGTCTTATATGGCGGATGTCGTTTTCAATCAGTAACTTCTTTTCCTTAGCGCAAATATTATACAAAAACCCCGAAGAGTGTAGACCTTAAAATCAGTTTTACCGATACTGAATTAGGCTACAGAATAAAGGGGACAGAATGTTTAATGAGCCGAAAATTAGAGTTATCGTCGTTGACGATGAAGAGTATATCTGCAATATAATCGTGGAGGCGCTGGCTTCCGACAGTTATGAAATAATCTCTTTCACCGATCCGGCAAAGGCGATTGACTATATAGAAAAGAACCAGGTGGACCTGGTTCTGACCGACCTGGTGATGGGCGAGTACTCCGGTATCCAGGTCATGGAAACCACCTTGAGGAATTACGAGGACTCGGTGGTAATTCTCATGACCGCGCACCCGACCATTAAAACGGCGATTTCGGTCTTGAAAAAAGGCGCCTATGATTTCATGGTCAAACCGTTCAAACTGGAGGTTCTCAAAGCCACCGTCCGCCGCGGCCTGGCTCACCAGCAGGTTATTCGCGAGAACCTGCACCTTAAAGGTCAGGTGGAATTTCTGAAAGTGGCCAACGCCTTCGGTATTGGGGTGGATATCGAAAAATATTTGAAAATGGTGGTCGGGTCCTGTAAAACGGAATTCTCCGCCACCGCCGTTTCAATCATGGAAATCGACCCAACCAACGGCCAGGTTATCCGTAAAATCTGTGAGAGCGACAAAAAAGAATACCTGAAAACAATTCAGGACGAACAGCACCTGCTCAATTTCACGAATTCCAGAAGCACCAAGCCGCTGATTAAAACCGAGGAGGTGCAGGAAGACAACATCACCAAGTTAAAAACTTTCATCTCAAAACCGATTCTCATCCGCCGGAAACTGCACGGCACCATCAACCTGTTGACCGTGCGACGGTTCAAATGGATTACGCCGGGGGAGATGGACGTGCTAACCATCCTGACCAACTCGGCCGCTACCGCCATAGCTAACAATAAGCTGTACAACGACTTGCAGGCTTCGTACCTGCAGGCGATTCGGGCTTTGGCCAACGCTGTGGAGGCTCGGGACAAGTGCACCAAGGGACATACCGACCGTGTGACCCGCCTGGCCAAAATGGTGGCCGAGGAGATGGACTGGGGCCCGGCAGAAATCGGCAACCTGGTAATGGGCTGTATGCTCCATGATATCGGCAAAATCGGGGTTCCGGACAGTATCCTGAACAAACCGGACGTCCTGGACGATGGCGAACGCGAGAAAATGATTAACCATCCCATGGTCGGCCTCCAGATTATCAGCGGCGTTGACCTGTTCCAGCCGGCCATCCCCTATATCATGGGACACCATGAGCGGTACGACGGCCAGGGTTATCCTAAAGGTCTGAAAGGGAATGATATTCCCATCGAGGGCCGCCTGCTGGCGGTGGTGGACACGTTCGACGCCATCCTTTCCGACCGGCCTTACCGCAAGGGGGCTTCGCTGCGCAAAGCCGTCAACGAACTGCTCAACAACAGCGGTTCGCAATTCGACCCGGAGATAGTCGAGGTCCTGATTAAAATTATCCGCCAGGATAAAATTGATTTTCAGGATATGTACAACCGCGAGGAAGACATAAGCAGTCTGGACGATATTCTTCTCAGCGAAAAGGTATCGGTGTAAACGATACCAATAAGATAATAAGAGCGGTAACCCCCATAATCGTAGCCGTCCGGCTGGGAGGGTGATGGTCCTCCAGGGTCGGAGGATGCGCCACCCCGAAAATAAAGCCGAAAGCCGCGAAGAACCACCACATCGGTGATTGATAACCCAGAATCAACAGACCCAGCATGGCCGCCCAGCCGAAATACTTCTGTTTCTTTCGCAGCAATCCGTAGATGACATGCCCGCCGTCCAGCTGGCCAATCGGCAGCATATTGATGGCGGTAATGAGCATCCCCACCCAGCCGGCAAAAGCGGCCTCGGTAAAGTTGTAAAAATACCCCTCGCCCAGGGGCCCGGCCAGAACGGGCGCAATCAGCCTGATAATTATAGATTCACCGTCAAGGGAAAAAACGATGTCGCTGTACGTGAAAGCTTCGACCGGCAGAGCCGAACTCTGTGAGAGGCCGTAAATCAGCCAGAAGGAAGCGACCAGCCAGCCCGCGATCGGCCCGGCGGCGCCGACCTCGATTAAATCGCGCCGGTTCCAGAACGGGGATTTGGATTTGATGACGGCCCCGAAGGTACCGATGATGTTGGGGGCGGGAATGAAATAGGGCCAGGAGGTAACGATACCCCGCCGTCGGCTGGCGATAAAATGCCCCATCTCGTGAACAAATAAAATGGATATCATGGCCAGGGTGAATTCAATACCGGCCCCGGCGGCCAGGTTATCCAGGGTTCGGGAAAAAATTTGGGGCAGTGCCCCGACCAGGTACGACATTTCCTCGAAAAAAGTCAACGGTCCTTCGACCCCGGGCGGGACAGATTCCATAACCGTGCCGGGCATATTTTTCAGAAAGACAGGGACGAAATAGACCGTAAACAGGGTAATGACGAAAAGCACGATATTTATCCGCGGGATTCGGAATTTGGGCTGCGGGTTAATATCCAGCGTCAGCGTCTCTTCGGCCTCTTTGAGATTAAAGTCGTAACCGGCCAGCTTGAGGCGGTCTTTCAGAAGGCGCGCGGATTTTTCCCGGTCATAGCGGTAACTGAGGCTCATAACCAGCCGCCGGCCGTGGCGGTAGGTGGCGTCGATTTGAAACAGGTCGTTTACCAGGCTGACAAGGACCCGGGTCTTTTGTTCGGCATCGTTCTTTTCCATATCAGGATTATACGTATTTGCGGGGGTTAACGACAGATAAAAAAAAAGAAGCGAGGAAAAAATCCTCGCTTCTTAGTATATGAATCCTATAACAGCTGATTATTCGTACGTGGCATCCCAGATTGGGTTGACATGTTTCCAATAACCTTCCGGACAAGGACCCTGTTCGAAGTAGTAGGCAATCAGGAAATTGATGTCCTGAAGGTCATAAACCGCATCTTCATTCGGGTTCATGTTGCCGAGATACTTGAACGGATACGGACCGTTTCCGCCGTTATAAACAAAGTTAATCATATAAACAATGTCGCGGATATCAATCACGTTGTCATTGTTGACGTCACCACGACCCCAACCCATGAACTTGTTAGCCATGTTAGCCAGAGGAATCAGCTCGCCGGCTGAAGCGCTATTCGACATAGCGGTCAGCTGGAAGAGAGCCTCGGCAAACAGGAACTCGCCATGGGGTTCAAAGTCGTGTCTGGCTATGGTGTACTGAGATTCACCGTCACCACCGGATTGGCCGGTCAGATCGTCATGAGCTACGAAATCGTAGTTGGAACTGTAGGAATACAGAGAATCCCAATAGACATAAGCGAAGAAACCGGCGCCGTCACCAGACTGGTTACCCCAGAAGTGAACAGCGTTAATGGCCGGTTCCTGGCCGCAACCGAACGGAATCTTCACGACGCCGTTGACCGTTTGGGCGCCACCAACCGCATAAGTCCAGGCCAGCGAAGCCGGACCGTAGTAGCCTACAGTCTGGGTTCCACCGGAAATATCCGGATCCTGATAGTGACCAAAGTACCAGTTTTTCACGGAATCGCCGTTGCGTTCCGTGAAGTTCCAGACTTTGATTACGCAGTTATGGAGAGTGCGGTCAAGGGAAGCGTCGCCATAGACACCGATAGTTATGACGTTTGCCATCAGACCCATCGTCAGGGTATCATCAAACGGGCCGAAGAAGTTCTGTACGTTAGCCCAATCCCAGCCAGCGCCGTCATCCCAGTTCTGGACCGAGTCAAGGACGGTGGTGTGGATGGTGTTACCATACAGAGTGGTGTAGTGATCACCGCCATCGTAGGAGATGGTACCCATATTGACACCGGGGTTCAGAGCAGGAACACAATCGTCACTGACATAGTTCGGATCGGCCTGCATGGAAGCGTAAATCGCGTCCTCGCCGTCGAGCGGAGTGGTACCGGTAAGCCAGTCTTGCGAGTTCATGGCTACGCGATACTGGTCGACAGCGTAGAAGTGCGCGCCGGCGTAGTATGAGGTTAAATCTCCTTCGATATTCCACATCTGGGGAGTCCACGGGTTGTCAGCATCGGCATTACCGATACGACCGGTATTGCTGACGCTCTTGGTCCACTGCTGGCTTTCGCCGAAGTGGAGGTCAATCTTCTCGATCAGGCAACCGCCGATAACGTTAATGGTAACTTCCGGATCAGTCGGCAATCCGTACAGAGTCGGATCGTTCAGGAAGTAATCCGGGTCGTCGGAAGTGAAGACGACATAGCAGGTCTGAATACCGCGGGTCAACTGAGTCTGGTCAACCAGCAGAGTGAAGTCAGCCGATGCGCCCCCATCCAGAGCCGGCATGATATACTGGTCTTGCGCGACAAAGGCCGGAGCGGCGAGAGCAGCCGGGTTGGAAACGGCCTTGGCGGCCAGATTCTTATAATCGACACTCTCATCGAGACCGGCTGTCTCAAGAATCATCATACCCAGCTTGTTGTTAGTCATTGAACTGGCCAGGCGGGTAGCTTCGTTCTCGAGACCGTTGCTGACAGCGGCAACCGGCGGAGCCGTGGAGCCGTTGGAAGCGTCAAAGACATCCAGGGTGACATTCAGGGGAATACAACCGGTGTTAGCATAGAAGTCCTCAAAGAGAACCGGATGAGCAGTAGCCTCTCCGAAACTGACACCCTTGGTGATAATATAGTCGGGAATAGACAGACGCTGACGAGGATCCTGCTTGGTCAGGTCGATCAGGCCGCCAAGGTATGTCTGGAAGACAAGGTGGGTTTCGCCGGCCGTATCGATGGCCATAGCGCCACCGCTGCCGAAGTTCTGTCCGTAAACGGGGCCATAGTCGATGCGGCGATTGAAGATCTCAGTACCATTATCGGCATTGAGACAGTGCAGATAGCCGTTTTCACTAAAGGCAAAGATCTGATCCGGTACTTCCGGCTCACAGGTCAGAAGCATTTCATTGTAGAATCTATTGTCAGTAGTGAAGGGCCCCATTGACCATAACCAGCCGACATTGCCGGTGCCCTTACGGAAAGCGGTAATGGAACTAAGGTCACCCGGCAGGTTACCGTATCTCCAACGGGTGTAGGTCTGACAGAGCAGGAGGTTCTGATCGAGGACCGGGGTCATAGCAAAGCGCATATAGTTGGCGCCGACATAGTAGTTCGGAACGCCGGTCGAGGCGTTGATGCTGTACAGGACAGCGTCAACCGGGTGGTCACCGATACAGGTGGAAACCGCATAAATGGTGTTTCCTTGTGCATCGAAACAAAGACCCGCGTCAAAACCTTCAACCGCAATCGAAACACCAAACACTTCGGAACCCTTGAGACCGGTTCCCGTCAGGAGCCAGAGCTCGGTGCCTGTAAAGGCGTCCAGAGCGAATACTCGACCCTTAGGAGCATCCTGGCCACCGAAAAAGAGGGTGCCAACACCATCAGTTGCGGCGCCACGTGCGATCGCGGTCGAGAAGCCTGCCCAGCTATACATATTGCCGATTGCATCCCAGCCGGAATAAGGAACACCGGTGAGAGCTTCAGCGGCAAAAATATGACCCTTATTTGTAGTGAAGAAGAGAACGTCCATGGTACCGTCGTTCAGAAGCATGAAGTTCGTGTACGAGGTCCCATCAAGGGTCGTCATCGGGTGACCGTTGAAGCCGTTACCCTCGTTGATTTCCCAGACAAACGTCGCGGGGACGGTCGAGAAATCATAGCAGGTAATGCTGGTCTGGTCACCGCCGGCGACGAACAAGTAAGGGTTGCCGCCGATTTCATATATTGACGGAACCGAGTACAGAGTCCCGAAACCGCCGAGGGTGTACAACGGTGTAGTGATGTCATAGAGATCAAAGACAGCGTATTCACCGTCGTTGAAAGGAGCCACGACCTTACCGTCGTAGACAATCGGGCTAACCGAAGAAGCGCCGGAGGTCGGGTGCTCCCAGTAGTTATTCAAAGTCAGGTCACAATAGGCTTCTCCAATACCTAATTGAGCGGCGCCTGTACGCTGCTGGTTCTGCTGTAAAGTCGGCCAGTCAGTTACCAGCGGGTC
>Ga0210003_1000714_pt1 | contig 30071 bp, 31 predicted proteins | sample LantaG_FD_182804 | JGI IMG/M metagenome (GOLD analysis project Ga0210003, IMG submission 182804) | Deep subsurface microbial communities from Baltic Sea to uncover new lineages of life (NeLLi) - Landsort_02402 metaG (SPAdes) (version 2) | ecosystem: Environmental > Aquatic > Marine > Oceanic >... | reverse complement strand
GGACCGTGGGCTCCGCCGCCGCCGGTGTTGAGATGGTGGGCCACCTCATGCAGCACGACTAACTCACGCATCGCCCAGTCGGCGGCACCGGCTTCCGGCACCGCGATAACCGCTGTGCCGTCGCGGATCTCGTAATGCGCAGCCGTCGATGCACGGCGGGGCCGCACAGCGATGCGCCCCGATCCCGGCCAGCGGTCCGCCACAGCGGGCAGCGCCAGGACCGCATCGACATACCGCTGCACCGACGCCATCGATCCGAACCGGGCCTCCGGTGGGAGGGTGATCGAGTCGCCGAAAAAGTCGATGGCGCGGGAACTGCGCCCGGCTGCGCGGTCGAACAGGGTGCGCACGAACTGCTCGGCCGCGTAGACCCGGGAGCGTTGGTTGTCCCGGGCACTCACCGCGGTAGCCGGGTGCGCGCACCCGGTAATTCGGGCGTGGATCCCAGCCGAGCCTGCCTTCCCGCGCGATCACCGGCGCGGCGCGCAGCCGATGAGTAGCCCGCCGAGGCACTGCTGGCCCGCCAGGTGCCGCGCGCCTTTGACTGGCCGCGGTAATGCTCACGAAGCTCGACTTCTTTGTTGCGCAACGCCAGTGCTGTTCCGGGAGCCGCCGCGCGGGACTCGACGATCTCCCGCCTGGCTTGGTCGCGAGCCTCGGCGAGGCGCTGCCCGATCCGGGTGCCGAAGGCAAGTTGGAAGTTCAATCGGGCGGTGATGGTGGGCGTGGGCCGGTGCGCCCCGGTCAGCAGATAGGCATCGCAGGAACGCACCATTTGGATCACCAGGCTGGCGTACAACGCATGGCTGGCGTCGATATCTTCGGCGAACCCATAGGCGTAGACGAACGTCGAGTTCGACGCGACATCGCAGCGAACGTCGTTGGCGGCGGCGATCACCGCGAAAAGCTGAACGTAGGTGCGGAGTCCTCGGCTACCCGGCTCTCCGATGGTGATGGTCCGCTGGGCGGGCACCTGGGCCGCGGTGCGAGAGGCCGCATGGGCCCGCGCCACCGCGAGATCTATGGACGTCATTGTGGCCAGCCGTTGCGCGGCGGCCATGAAGGCCTCGGCTTCGTGGGCGTTGTCGGTGCCCTCGGCCTGGCGCAGCAGTGCGGCGATCCGGGCGAGCATCCTGTCATCGGTCATGGCGCCACGCTAGGTGACGCCAGCGACGAACCCGGTGGTCCGGTCACGTCGCCTGGTGGGCTGTCCCCACAACGGATTCCGTTAACAGCCCCGACCTCAGCCATGGCTTGTCACCCTAGTGCGCTACTCGGTCACGAACGCGTCCAGTGCGGCGGTAACTTGCGCCGAGAACGGGGCCATCGTGGCGTAGTTGGCGACGTTGTCCGTCGGATCGTCGCGTAGGACATGGTTGACGCCGGAGAGTTCGACGAACTCCAGAGCAGTCGGTGCCAGTGCGGAGACCAATGGCTGCATTGCCGAGCACGGTGCCTGCGCATCGGAATCCGAGCAGGTGAGTAGCACCGGTGTGCCCGCCGGGATGCGCGCGGCCAGTTCGACGGGGTCGATCGCATCGGAGGAGAGGACTGCCTTGGCATTGCCGGGTGACAGGATTCCGCCGAGCCCATCGGGCAGGTCGGCCGTCACCGTTCCGGTGGCCCGGGTCTGCTCGACCGCGGCCCGCCACGCGGCGATCACGGCAGCGCCCTGCTCGGGAGTCTTGCTGCCGGCCCGAACGGCCGCGGCCACATCGGCGCTGACTCGTCCGGTGATCAGGTCGAGGTACCGCGCGGGCAACGGCGCCAGCAGTCCCAGCGAGTGGATCCGCGGAGCCCCGGCGGAGGTGTCGTCGGCCAGCGACATCGCATGGATGGTGCCCTCCCCCAACGCGTACACCGAGATGCGGCCCGCATCGGTGTCGGCCTGATCGGCCAGAAAACGCACCGCCGCCCGGGCACCGTCGGTATAGACCGCACTGCCGATGTCGGCGGGCCGGTCGGCGAACGGACCCAGGCCGGTGGCCCCGGTGCCGACCTTGTCGTAGCGCAGGGTGGACACACCGTGTCCGGACAGGTACTCCGCCAGTTGACGCATGTTGCCGACTGGGCCCGCGACGTTGTTGTCGCCGTTGCGGTCGGTCTGGCCGCTCTCGGAGATCAGCAACGCCGCCGGCCCAGCGCCGCGGCCGCTGAGATGCCGGTAGGTGCCGTACACGGTCAGTCCATTGGCGTCGAAACTCACCTCCCGCTCCACCCAGACCCCCTCGGCAGCACGGTCACCGTCGGCACCGTCTCGGGAACAACCCGCAAGCGCGAGGACGGCGAGCGCCACCGCCAGCAGCCGCCGGATCACAGCCGGGCCACGATCCAGTCGGTGACGTCATCGAGCACACGGTCGCGTTCGGGCTCGTTGAACACCTCGTGGTAGAGCTGCGGGTAGATCTTGAGTTCGACATCGGCGGAGGCGACGCAGGCCACCAGTCGTTCGCTACCGGTCGCCGACACCAACCGGTCCTCACCGCCGTGCACCACCAGCAGTGGCACGGTGATCTTCGCCGCCAACCCGGGCATGGCCTCGGAGACCATCAGCAACGCCTTACCGATGCCGGCGGGGATTTTCCCGCGATACACCAGCGGATCGGCCTTGTAGTCGGCGACCACCGCGGGGTCGCGCGAGACCGCGTCAGGATCAATCTGCTCGATCGGCAGGTCCGGCAGTACCGAGCCGACCAGCTTTCCCAACAGCGCCTTGGGTTTGGACACACCGGTGTGAGCGGCGATCGCTGGACCAGAGAGCACCATGAGGTCGTACTCGCTCGGATACTGAGCGCCGTAGGCCAGCACAATCCCGCCCCCCATGCTGTGGCCCAGCACGATGCGCGGCAGACCGGGATTCTCCGCGGTTGCGATCGCCACCAGGGAACGGAAGTCGGCAACGAACTCCGACATATGACGCACCCGCACCCGCTTACCACCGGCCCGGCCATGACCGCGGTGATCGAGTGCGTAGGTGATAAGTCCGGCGGCACCGAATCGCCGGGCGACGTGGCCGTAGCGGGCGGCGTGCTCGCCGTACCCGTGCGCCAACACGACCACGCCGCGTGCTTGGGAAGCGAGAGGGGGGGTATCCGGAGCCCACACGTCGTAGACGATGCGGACCCCACCCACTCCGTCGAACGTTCGCTCGGAGCGCCCCGTGTTCATCAGCCGAGACTACAAGTTGTGATCAATCCGTAATATTTGAGGCCTTGCCAAAACGTGACATCCGTCACACCATTAGGCCAACGGCTGGCAATTGGTGCAGGCGCATGGCGTTAACCCTGCAAGAAGTCGATCGGAGACTTCCGTGAATTCCTTTTTCCACAATCCTGAAATGGCCCCCTACTTCTTCATCGGGGGAGGCGTGGTGTTGATCATCCTGTTGGCACTCACCATGCGGTCGATCGTCCGGCGCGACAAGGCGATGGTCGACACCAGCATGGACGAACCCCACGAGATCGCGGCTTATCAGGATCGCTGGCGCGGACAGCGATCGGCCTGAGTCGTTCAACCGGCGGGAATTCGGCTGCGGCACATCGTGATCCGGCCGCAGCCGGATAGCAATCGAGCCGTGATCACGGCTTCTGACGGGTGTTGACACTGTTACCAGTGGGGCTATCGTTGTTTCGTGTCCAACCCTGCCGCCGGACTTCGGCGTCTCGCCACGGGCTGCGCGGCAATGTTGGCATGCCTCGCCCTGGCCGCGACCACCTGCCCACCGGCTGTTGCCGCCGACGGCCGAGACAAGCTGGCGCAGGCGATCGCGACCACCCGCGGCAGCTACCTGGTGTACAACTTCGGCGGCGGGTTCGGGGCACCGATGCTCAATGCCGCCGGTAACTGGTACGAAGGGACCGGCGGCGGGCGCCTGATGGTCGTCAAAGCCGCCTCGCAACGCATCGCGCCGCGGCTACTCGTCGACACCCACCAGGGTTTCCAGGCGCGTTGCGAGCGGACCCCGGGGGCACGAACCGCCGAGGGCCTGATGCAGGCGTCGGAGACCTACACCCCGCTACAGGCCTGGCAGGCACTCGGTCAGCCCACCGTCGCGATCAACGCCAACTTCTTCGACGTGCGGTCCCAGCAGGCCGGCTCATGGAAGAACACCGGTTGCAGTTCGCCGCTGGGCACCTACATCGATGCGACCGGCTCACTGGCCCGGGCCAATGTGGCGGTGACCGGAACCCTGGCATATGCGGGCAAGCAGGCGCTCTCCGGTGGCGACGAGGTGTGGACTGCGCTGAGCACGTTGATCCTGCCGGTCCGCGGGGCCCCGTACGTGGTGACGCCGCGGACCCCGACCGACTACGACGTCGCCTCCCCGGTGATCGAGCGACTGGTGGACAGCGGTGCGCGATTCGTCGCGGTCAGCGGCCTGAAGTTGCTGGCTCCCGGAGACACCGGGCAACTCAACGACCCCGGCCCCAGTGCGGCCAGGACAGCGGTGGCCTACTCCCGGCAGTCCGACGACATGTACGTCTTCCAGGGCGGCAGTTACACCCCCGACCAATTACAGGATCTGTTCCGCGGACTCGGCAGCGATACCGCGGTCATGCTCGACGGCGGCGGATCCTCATCGATCGTGCTGCGCCGCGACACCGGTGGAATGTGGGCCGGCGCGGGCTCGCCACGAGGGTCCTGCGACACCGTCGCGGTGCTGTGCGATGCCAAGGAACGCGCGCTACCGAGTTGGCTGGCCTTCAACTAAAAGTGCGTGTCACAGCTTCGGTGTGAGGTCCAGTGACGTGACCGTCGTCATCTTGGTGACCCGCCAGTCCCGATCCTGGCGTTTCAACTCGAGTCGGTAGGACAGATACTTCAGGGACGGGATGTTGTTGCTCTTCGGGGTGGTCGAGGTGGTGTTGGTGTAGACGATCGCGGTGGCTTCCGATCCGCGCAGCGACTCGACCGCAGCCGCGACGACCTGGGTGCTGCTGGTCACCTCCGCCTGCTTGTTGGTGGGCGCGATCGCATCGACGTAGCGGCGGTACTGCTGACCGAAGTCGCCGCCGAGGAACCTGGCTGAGCGTTCCGAAAGCTGGTCCATATCGGCCGGGGTGTAACTCCACAGCGTGGTGATCGCATCGGCGGCGGTCTGTGCGACCTGCTCCTTGACCGCGACGTTGGCGCGGTCCACCAGGTAGGGCTGGGCCATCGCACCGGCGAACGCACCGGACGCGACGAAGAGTCCCGCCGACGACAGCAACGCGACGCGCCGGGAGTTGCGTCGCAGCCACGTCGGCCCAGCGGGGGTCCCCTCAGCGGTGGTCTCCCCGTCGGAGGTCTCCTCCAAAGCCCCGTCGGAGGTCTCCTCCAAAACCCCGTCGCTCAAATCACCTGCAGCAGATTGCTGACCTTCCACTGCTCCCCCTCCCTCGTCGCGGTGACCACCCAGCGGTTTCCGCTATCGAGGGTCTTTCCATCCGGCATCTTCGTGGTCATCAGTGACACCGCAATCACATCGGCGCTGCCATCGTCGTTCCAGCGTTCGATCCCGATTTCCTGAACAGTGCCGAACCCACGCTCGGCCTGGGCAACCTGAAAGACCACGGCGTTCATGTTCTCACCGAACTGCGTGGCGAATGTCCCCGTGCTGCGTGCCAAGATCTGCTCGGCATACTGGTTGGCATTGAACGGATCCGGCGACGTGTACTGGGTGACAAAAGAGTTGACGAAGCCGAGCACACCCGCGTCCCGGATCTGCGCTCGGCGCATAGTCTCGTGCTCAATCAGAACCAAAGCGGACACCGTTACGGCGGCGACTGCCACCACGGCGGCGATCGCCGTGATCAACCCCCACCCCGGCGGCCGGGTCGGCGAGTCCGGAAACCGAAGCAACTCAGGCGTGTCGGGCGAGAATCTGCGTCGTGGACTCATCCGCCGCTACCACCAGGCTTGGGCCGGGCGAGCACGGTGAGGTCTGACACCTGCCACTGGCCCGATCCGGATTTCTCGAAGGCGACTCGCACCGACGCGGAAATGAACCGCTGACTGCCCGCCGCACCGCGCTGTCCCTGCAGCAATAGCAGCATCACGGCCCGATCCCGGGCCGAGTTGAGCACGGCGCTATTGGTGACCCAGTAGTCGTTGTCGACCGCCCCGGTCTTGCGAGTAGCCTCCTGCTGGGCGACCCAGGTCGGCCGGTAGCCGTCGGTCACCAGCGACCGGACGCGGGTGAAGTCCTCCTCGATGCTCGCGGCCTTATACGTGAGCAATTCCGCGACGATTTTGGGTCCCTGTACGGCGACCTGCTCCCGGGCTTGGGCGGCACCTAGTTCCGGCCGGTACACGCCCAGATAACCCGCCCCGGCGGCGGCGGCGGCGAGGGTGGCGGCCGCGACGACCGCCGCGATGGCGCGTTTGTGCCAGTCGGGGCGACTGCCGACGACCGGGCGCACCTCGGTTCGGGCCAGAAGGTCAGCGAACGTGCGGCCACGTGCGTCCACCAGTGGCCAGAGCCACCCGGAGAACAGTGGGACGGTGTCGAGAACGTGGGCCACATCGCGCAGGACCAACACCGCCGGTCCGGCCATCGCGCCGTCCCGACCGACCACCGCGATCCCGAACATCGAACGGCCAAGACTCCACCCGCGGGTCGCCGGAAGCACGTACCGGTTCACTGCAATCGCCAGTAGCGCCACCGCAGCCATCGCCACACACAACCACCACAGCCACCCCTGCGGTCGGGCCGACAGCGCCACCAAACCCGCCGCGATCAGCACGCCCAGGCCGAACAGCACATCGACGGTGAACGCCCCCGCCCGAGCCGTCCAGTCCGCCACGGGTCCACCGGCCCCGGTGACCCCGATCGCCTCGGCGTCGGACTCCACCAGTACACCGCCGTCAAGGAGCGTCGTCACTTGCTTACCGGCTCAATGTTGTCGATCTTGTAGGTACCGTCCGCCGGGGCCATCCGGACCCGCAACCGGTAGCTCAATTCCTGGTCCTGCTGCTGAATGTTCGACATCATGACGCGGGTCGCGACCAGCACATCGATCGAACCGTCCGCGTTGTGTCTCTCGGTGGCCGCTCGGATGTCGGTGATCTTCACCTTCGCCTTGACGGTCTGGTAAGCGTCGGTAAGCAGACTGCTGTACAGATTTGCCTGCGGCGCATAGTTGTCGGTGCTGCATGCCACGATCTTGCGCTGGCTTTCGTTCATTGCCGCCAGATCGGGTGCCTGGGTGGCCGCGATGCAATCCTTGGCCGTGGCCACCGCCACCGCCTCGTCCCGGACCGCAGCCCCGCTGTGCCGATGCGAAACCCACGCCAGTGCACCGACGATGACGACAGCCAGGCTGGCCGCCAGCAGGGCCCAACAGATTCCAGCCGGCCACCGGCCGCTACCGAGCCGCGACTCAGGCCGATCTGGTGCTGTCAGTGGCGGGATTGGGGTCAGCTGGCCGGAGCCAACATCTCCTTCCATCCGTCGTCTCCTGTATTGCTCGAATTCGTGACGGTGTACGTCGTACCGTCCGGACCTACGATTTCCCCACTCTGGGCGTCGTAGACGGACGACGTGTTCGTCGCCGGGGTGGTCGCCGGGTCGGCGGCCGGGGTATAGACACACGGGTTGGGCTGCTGTCCGTTGCACTGCACGGTACCCGTACCCGGCGTGGTGAGCGGATCCTGGGCCGGGGCAATGGGCGTCGGGAGCAGGTCGGCCGCCAGTGGGTTGAGTCCGCTGTTGATGCTCGGTGCCGGGATAACCGTGCCCGGATTGACCGGCTGGTCACACCGCGCGCCCGCCGCCGGGCAGTTCAGAATCTGGTTGGGGTCGCCGTACCACGGGTTGGTGCCCATTGGGGTGTAAGGCTCGTCGCTGCGACACTCCAGTGGCGTTGCGGCGCGCTTGCCGGGGATATCCACGCATTGGAAGTTGCGCGCACCGCGAACCGAGTTAGCCGGGGTGTCCTTCGGGATCTTGCAATACAGACCATCGACCACTAACTGCGGGCTGGTGTCGGCCGGCGAACGCCACTGGCTGGCCGGCAGATAACCGGTCAGGCACGGCGGCGGCTGATTGATCGACAACCCAAGGTGCAGATTCGCCTTGCCGGGGAACACCCCCGCTATCGACTGCCCCGCCGCCGCGCCCTGCGGCAGCAGCACCAGCGACTGTTCGACGCCCTTGTTATAGCGCTTGAGCATCTCAATGATGACTCCGAGGTTGGCCAGGGTCTGCGGCAGGCCGTCCGAAACGTCCACGAACAGCGTGTTGAGTCCCTCGGCGGTGGGGGCGGCCTGCTGCAAGGTGCTCCGCAATGCCGCGTCCTGCTCCTTGGCCTGGGCCGTCAGCGAGTTGAGATTGGCGTACCACGTGGAGATCGCGTCGGCGGATTGGACCTGGCTATCGAAGAGCGGCGGCGCGTTGTCGATGATGTCGTTGATGTCATTGATATTGGTCTTCAGTTCACCGACGAAGGTGGACGTGTTGTCCACCAACCTCTGCAGGGTGGGACCCAGACCACCAACCGCCAGGGCCGTCTCGTCGAGCAGGTTCGGAATCTTGTCGGAGGGAATCGCGGCCAGCGACCGGTAGGCGGCGTCCAGGGCCGGGCCCACCGGCACCGGGACGGTGCTCTTGGTGATCGTCTGTCCGCTCGCGAAGTACTGGTCGGGATTTTCAGCCGACACCAGATCCAGATACTGCTCACCGATCGCCGTCACCGATCGGACGTTCGCGCTGGCGTCGACCGGGATCTTGTATTTGTCGCTGATGCGCAGGGTCGCCCTGGCGCCCTTCTCGGTCGGCTCGATATTGGTTACCCGGCCGATAGACACGCCGCGGTAGGTCACATTGGACGTCCGATACAGACCTCCGGCGTTCGGCAGATCCGCGGTCAGGGTGTACTGCCCGATTCCGGCGAGGCTGGGCAGACGAAGGTAGTAGATACTCAGCCCGACCAGCGCCAGCACGGTCAGGACGACGAAGGTCACCAGCTGTAGTTTGATGAAACGGGTCAGCATCGGTTCACTTCCTCACTCACTCGCCGCGCTCAATGAACGGCCCGCCGCCGTCAGTCATGTTCGGGTGCGGGGTGAACCGGACGTCGGGAATCATCGTCGACGGGTCTCGGCCCCACGACTGTTCCAGTGCCCGCAGCATGCCCGAGACACCGGTGCCGGTCAGCAACCCGTTGTCGAGGGCGCTGAGGGTCAGGTCGACTCCGAGCGTGAGGTTGATGTAGTCACCGCGGATCACCTTCGGGATGTTGTCCAGCGGGTAGGGGTTGGTGATGATCAACCGCATCGCGTCGAGGAAGAACGGCGCTCCACGGCCCAACTGCTTGAGCGGCCGCTGCAACACCGCCAGGTTGGTTTGCAGGTCGGCCTGGGCAGCCGACAATGATTCGCCGGTCACTTTGTTGAAGCGGCCGAGTGCGACCACCGCGTCACTGACCCGGTCCCGGGCTCCAGCCAGGTACTCCATCAACGGCGGCAGGTCCACCAGCAGTTGGTCAAGCGTGCTGTTGCGGCTCGCCACGTAGGTGATCAGGTTGTTGGTCGACTCGATCGCCCGCGCCAGATCATCGCGTTGTTGATTGAGCCGGTCGGTGAAGGTGTCTAGATTGGTCAGGAAGGACCGAATCTGGTCGGCGTTGCCGGTGAGAAGATTGTTGACCTCGGTCTGGATGATCTCCAGGTTCGGGATTCCGCCACCACGCAGCACGGTGGCAACGCTGGCGAGGGTGCGCTCGATGGTCGGGAAGGCTGAGGAATTGGCCACCGGAATCGTCGAACCACTGCGCAGCATCTGCGCCGACGGATTGGCCGGCGAGGCCAACTCGACGTGTTGGGTGCCCAGGATGCTGCTCTGGCCGATCTTTGCCGTCGCGTTTGCGGGGAGCTCAATGCCCGGCTCGATCTCCAGAGTCAGGGTGGGCACCCAGTCCTTGAGTTCGATGGCGCGCACGGTACCCACGAAGACATCGGCGACTCGGACCCGGCTATTCGTGTTGAGCGCCAACGTGTCCGGAATCTGGACGTAGACCTTCATCGAGTCCTTGGCACTGCCCGGACCGACCGGCACCGGCACGTTGGCGATCCCGCGCCAACCGCAGGAACTCAGCACGATGGCCACGACGACCAGCGCCAGTGACCGCCAGCCGAGCCGACGAGCGGACTTCATAAAAGAGCTCACTATCCGGCCCCCATCTCAGCAGGCAACATCGGTCCAGGTGCGGCGGGTGCCGCCGATGGTGGTCCGATCTGCTGCGAAACCGGCAACGGACCGGGTATCACGTCGAGGCCCGGTGCCGGCGGCGGCGGAGCGCCGGGGTACCACGGCGGTGGGAGTGGGTTGTTCTGGTCGTAGGAGTTCGACGGTGCGCCGCCGCGAGGACCAACCGGCCCCGACACCGGGTCGGGCCCACCCATCAGCGCTGACAGTGAGTCCGGGGTCAGCATGATCGAGGTGAACGGGCCGACCTCGACGCCCTGCATACCCGGGGCCACGATCCAGTCCGGCGGTCCGAACCCGGACTGCCACGGCACGTTGGAGGAGTTGCCGTGTGAGAACAGGGTGTCGCGCGACCAGATACCCGGGACGGTGGTGTCCTTGTATCCGGACGGCGGTCGGAGCCGCTCCTCGGAGTAAGCCACGTATTTCGGCAGCGTTTCCGCAGTGGAGAATTGGTTCACGCTGAACGGCGGATAGTTGAATTTGGTCGCGTCGAAGATCGGCCCCAGGTATTGGGCACACAACTCAGCGGAGTCCTGATAACCCAGGCGGCTGCCGGCCTGGATGGCACTGCAGATGAACTGCATCGGGTTGCCCCAACTGGCGACCGCCGGGATGGCCACGATTCCACCGTGCGTCGGATGATAGATCTGGTTAACGTTGGCGGCCAGGTTCGGATAGACGTGCAGCACCGTCTCGATGCCGTTGCGCGCATCGGGCTGCATAAGGGCGTTGGTGACTTCAGCCAGATTATTGATGTCGGTCGCGAGCACGGTGCCGTTGTCGTCAACGAACTTGCGGGCAGTCTTGAGCAGAGTGTCGATTTCCCGGACCGCGGTGGCCAATTCCTGATCGGAGTTGTTCAGTGAGGTCGTGAACGTGGCGAGATCGTTGTTCAGCGCCACGATCTGCTGATCGCTTTGGTACAGCGCGTTGACAAACATAGCGAGGCTCTTCGTGGTCGCAAAGAGATCGCCACGGCCCTCGTTCAGTGCCGCGACGGCATCACCGAGGGCCCGGAAGGTGATGTTGATCTGTTTGCCCCTCCCGTTGAGCCCGTCGGCCAGCGACTCCACGAAATCTCCGAGCGGACCCTTCGGCTGGCTGGGGGTGGGTCCGAGTTCGGTCACCAACTTGTCGAGTTGGTTGCGAATGTCGTCCCACTCCACCGGCGACTGGGTGCGCTCCAGTGGGATCACCGCGTTGTCCGCCAGTGCTGGACCACCCGTGTAGGGCGGGGACAGCTGAATGACCCGCGACGCCACCACGGTCGGGTTCAGTACCGAGGCGGTCGCATCGGCGGGCACCCGATACTTGCTGTCGAAGTTGAGCGTGACCTTCATCTTGTCGCCGGCCGGTTCCACACTGGTCACGTTGCCGACTTTGACGCCCATGATCTGCACCCGGTCTCCGGGGTACACCGCCAGCGCGTCCGCGAAGTACGCGACGACCGTGGTGGTGGCCGCCTTTTTGTACAACTGCCAACCCACGAACGCCGCGACCAGGCCGAGAATGACGGCGATCGTGCCGCCGATCACCGACGCTCGCGACATCTTCGACAGGTCCCTATTGCGGAGATTGAATACGGACATGGACTTACGACCCTCCCATGTCGAGAGGTGCGATCACCGGAACAGTCCGGGCTCCGGGGGGACCCGGCGCCAGCGCCGGCCCGGGTAAGCCGGGGGCAATCGGTCCCTCAGTACCGGGTATGGCCGCCGCGGGCACCCCGTGATTGGGCGTGGCGGAGTCCGGCACCGGCGCAGAGACTGCGATGTTCGGGGGCGGGAATCCGCCGGGCACCGGACCATACGGACCGTCGGTCACCGACGCGCACGGCATCGGGTTGCCCGGCGTCATGCTTCCGCCGGTCGGGGTGTAGGAACACGGCGAGCCGGGGCCGACTGCCGGGCCTGGGAACTCCGGGGTCCCCTCCAGGATCTGCTGCGGCGCCGGCGGGGCCCCGTTGGCCTGCATGGGCCCGGTGGGATCCGGGAACCGGAAGGCCGGCAGGCCGGCGTTGCGCCAAAATTCCTCGGGATCGATGCCGCGCTCTTTGAAGGCCGCGTCAACGAACGGTTGCATGAGCTGGCCGGGAATCAGGTTCACGATCAGCGACTTGAAGTACGGACCCGATCCGATTCCTTCGGCCAGGGCTCCCATGAACTTCGATGCCGTGGTGATCGAGTAGGCGAAGTCGTCCTTTTGCTTGGCCAGCACCTCGCTGACGATCTCCAACTGGTTCAGGACGTTGTTGATGTTGGGGTTGTCGTCGATGAAGCCGACCAGTTGCTGGGAGACGGCGGTAACGTTCTGCAGCAGGTAGTCGATCGCCTGACCGCGGGCGTTCACCGTCGCGACCAGCACCTGGGCGTTGACCAGTAGACGATTGATCTGCTCGGAGCGGTTGCCCAGCACACCGGCGACTTTGTTGGCCTGGGAAAGCAGGAGCTTGAACTCCTCGTCGCGCTTGCCGATGGTGTCGGAGAACCGGGCAATCCCGTCCAGCGCCCTGCTGAGCTCGGGGGAGCTCTGGTCAAGGGTCTCACTCAGAACGTTCAGCGACTTCTTGACCGCCTCGAGATCCCAACCGGCGGTGGTGGTGGTGAGGTCGGAGAACGCGTCATAGAGCTGGTAGGGCGTCGTGCTCTGTTCGATGGGCAGCACGGCGTTCACCGCCAGCGGCTTAGTGCCGCGCGGTTCAATCTCCATCACCCGCTTACCGAGGATGGTGTCGGTGCGAATCGACACCCGACTGTCGGAGCCGATCCGCTGGTCGCCGAGGGTGAACCCAACCTTGACCCGGTCGCCGTCGATCGCGAGCGACTTGAGCTTGCCGACGTCAACGCCGTTGATCCTGACCTTGTCGCCCGGCCCCGAACCCGCCGAGTCGGCGAAGTGCGCGTAGTAGACCGGTTTGGCGAACAGCATCGGGACGCTGACGAAACTCTGGCCGACTCCGATCACCATGATCAGCACGAGCAGACCGATCAGACCGTTGCGAATCCGGTCAGAGCCTTCAAGAGTTCTCATTGCGGGGTGCACCTACCAGACGGCTGCTTGGTGACGGAGATGGTGCGGACCGGACCGCCGGGCTGAAGTCCGTTGACCTTGAGGGTGATGTCACAGAGGTAGAAGTTGAAGAAGTCGCCGTAGATACCGCCCGCACGGCCGATCAGGGTGATCGCCGCGGGGTATTCGGAGAGCAATTTGTCCAGCTTCGCTGGGTCGTCAGCGAAGGGTTGCTGAATGGTCTCCAGATTGACGAGGGTCTCCTGCAGCAGGGGCCGGTCATCGCGCAGTAGGCCGGCCAGGGTGCCCGAGGCATCACTGATGTCGGCGATCGCGCCCGCGAGCGGGTCGGCCCGGTTCTTCAGCCCGGTGATCAGGACCTCGAAGTTGTCGACGGTCGAATCGAACTCCTTTTGATGCTTGACGACCGTGCCGAGCACGGTGTTGAGGTTGGTGATCACCTCACCGATCGCCTGATCGCGATCGGCCAGGGTGGCGGTCAATTGTGCTGTCTGACTGAGGATGTCGCTAATCGTGCCGCCCTGGCCCTGGAACACGGTGATCAGCGAGGTGGCGATATTGTTGACCTTTTCCGGATTCAACGACTTGAACAGCGGCTTGAAGCCTCCGATCAGCGCATCGAGGTCTAGAGCGGGTTCAGTTCGCGCGACCGGGATGAATCCGCCGGGGGGCAACACTCGGTCGGCGCCCTCCCCGGTTCCGCGTTCGAGGTTGACGAAACGGTCACCGATCAGGTTCGCGTAGCGGATTTGTGCGGTGGTCGATTCGAACAGCGGAAGGGTCTTGTCCACGGCGAAGGTGACCAGCGCGCGTTGCCCGTTGTCGGTCAACTGCACCTTGGACACCTTGCCAACCTCCACGCCGCCGGCCCGTACGAATTGGCCGCCGCGCAGACCGCTGCCGTTGCTGAACTCAGCGGAGTAGGTGTTGTAGCGCTCAAACCGCAACTGACCGAAGATGACGACGAGCAGCGCGGTGCACAGCAGCAGCACAAGGGAGACGATGCCGAGTTTGACGGCCGTGGCGGTGTATCTCATGGGTTGATCGTGTGCTCCCCGATTTGGCGTCCCCAGACGTACTCCATGAGGAACGGTTGGCCCAGTTCGAAGTGGTTGTACGGGGCGATCGACGCACCGGTGTCGGCAACCAGGGTGGGCGCCGGCCAGAAGTCACGGGTGACCGGCTGCCAGCAACCCGGAGCGCCGCCGGGTCCGCCGCGGGCGTTGACGCGGGGGAGATTTTCGGGGAACACGTACGCATTCGGAGCGCCCAGTACCTCGGCGTTGGTGTCCAGCGAGTAGCCGTTTCCACCGAAGGAGGACAGCGCCAGGGGCAGAAGTTGCGCATAGTTGCGGATCATGCAGAACAGCGACGGGCTATAGGTATTCAGGGTTTGCGAGGTCGGAACCAGATCGGACATCGCCCGAATGAAGTACGGCATGCCGCGTTCGAACACATCCGCCCCGGTGTTGCCGAAACCGGCCGCGGCCAGCAGGGCGGCATCGAGATCTGACCGCTGGGCGTTGATCGTCCGCGAGGTCGTCAACAGGTTGTCCAGACCATCCCAGAGGTCCGGAAAATAGGCGGTGTAAATGTCGGCGGTGTCGGCAAGTCGCTGCACCCCGTACTGCAGGCGCGGGAGTCGCGGATTGAGCTCTTCCAGCGCAACGTTGGCGTTCACCAGCGACTCGCCGAACCGGGTGCCCAGGCCGGTCAGCGACTCCGCGGTCGCCGACAGTGTCAGGTTCAACTTGACCGGATCGATCTTTTCCGCGATCCCGGTGATCGTCTCGAACAGCGTGTTGAACTCGGTGGTGACGTTGCGTACATCGATCACATCGGTGGAACTGATCCGCGTCGGACTCGGATTCGCCGGACTGGTCAGCGAGACGTACTTGTTGCCGAAAATGGTGGTGGCCTGAATGTCGGCCTCGACATTGGACGGGATGAGCGGGATGAAGCGCGGGTTGACCTCAAGAAGGAGTTTCGCGAGTTCCGTGCCGCCCTCGGCCTGCGCAGAGATGGTCGTGACTCGGCCGATCTCCACACCGTTGTAGGTGACCTTGGAGTTCGGGTCCATCACCAGGCCGGATCGGCTCGACAGCAAGGTCAATTGTGTTTTGGGCGTTAGCTTTCCACGGAATTGCAGGAACACGAATGTGGAGATGAGCGCCAGGATTAACAGCAGGATGAGCCCGGCCAGCTTCAGTGGCGGGCGGCGTACGTCATTCAACGGGGCGGTCATGGGCGCTACACCGAGAGGTTGAAGTTCGGGTTGGTGCCGTAAAGCGCCAGCGATGCGAACAGGACAACGAACTGAACCACGACCAGTGAGGTCCGCATGGAGCGACCCACCGCCTCACCCACGCCCACCGGGCCACCGCTGCAGGTGTAGCCGAAGTAGCAGTGGTTGACCATCACGATGACCGAAATGATGATCACCTGAATGAAGGACCAGAACACGTCATCGGCTCGCAGGAAGGTATGGAAGTAGTGAGAGTAGGTACCTCCGGACTGCCCGTAGAGCACCGTGGTGGTCAACTGGGCAGCCAGGAAAGCCATGATGAGCGCCATCGCGTACAGCGGGATGATCACCACAGCGCCAGCCACGATCCGGGTGGACACCAGGTAGGAGATGCTCTTGATGCCCATCACCTCGAGGGCGTCGATCTCCTCGGAGATGCGCATGGCCCCGATCTCGGCGGTGGCGCCGGCACCGACCGTGGCGGCCAGAGCCTCCCCGGTCACCACCGGTGCGGTTAGCCGCACGTTGACCATGGCGGCCAAGAAGCCGGTGAAGGCCTCCACCCCGATATTGCCCAACGAGGCGAAGCCCTGAATGGCGATCAGCGAGCCGGCCGACAGCGTCACGAAACCGACGATTGCGACGGTGCCGCCGACGACGGCCATCGCGCCGGCCCCCATGCCGATCTCGGCGATCAGGCGGACGATCTCCTTGCGGTAGAACCGCATCGCATGACCGATTTGTCCAACGGCCTGAACGGCGAACCAGGCGATCCGGCCGCAACTGTCCAGGAAACGGCCCGGCAACGTGGCCCACTTGCCGGCATCGCGTGCCGCCCGGGGGAAGCGGGTCCGTACTACCGTCGCGTTCGCCGTCGCCGTCGCCATCTACCGCCCCGTCCCGAACCGCACACCGATGGTTGTGAAGATCACGTTCACCGCGAAGAGTGCGACCACGCAGAGGACCAGCGTCTCGTTCACGGCAATTCCCACACCCTTGGCGCCGCCGCCCACTGTCAATCCGCGATAACACCCAACCAGTCCCGCGATCAGGCCGAAGGCCAACGCTTTGACGATTGAGATGATCACCTCGGGAAGCCCGGTGATCAGGGTGAGGGTCTGCAGGTAGGCCCCGGCGGAAAGGTTTTGCAGACCGACGCCGAAGATGAAGCTTCCCACCAGGCCGATCATGATGACCGCGCCGTTGAGCAGGACGGCCACGAACATCGCCGCGGCCACCCGGGGCACCACCAGGCGGTGGATCGGGTCGATGCCCAGCACCTCGAGGGCGTCGATCTCCTCCCGGATGGTCCGGGCGCCCAGGTCGGCGCAGATCGCGGTGGAACCGGCCCCGGCCACGACGAGCACGGTGACCAGTGGGCCCAGCTGGGTCACCGCAGCCAACGCGGCTCCCGCGCCGGAGACGTCCGCCGCCCCGAATTCCTGCAGTAGCAGGTTGAAGATGAAGATGATCAGGACCGTCAGCGGAATCGACATCGCGAAGGTCGGCAGCAGCGCCACCGACATCAAGAACCAGCTGTACTGGATAAACTCTCTACCTTGAAAGGGCCGACCCAGCGCCCTGAAGGTAAGCATGCACATCTTGAAAAAGCCGCCCATTGCCTGCAACGGGCCGCGCAAACGCTTACGGAGGTACCCTCCCGTGCCGGTGGTCGTTGTCAAACGTCAACCTCCCTGGCCCGAGTAGCAGGTGACCCGCGGGGTCACTGTGATCGACAGCCTCGCTACCACTGGGTAGTAACCGAGACCACAGGAACATACCCGATCAATCGCACGCGTCACGCCGCAACCGCGCTAATCAGTGGCCGCCGATTTTGAGGGCCCACCGAAACGGTCCCTCAACTGGTTCTTCAATACTTTTCCCGCCGGATTCCGAGGCAGCGAATCGACGATCTCGAGCGCCTTGGGGTGCTTGTAACGCGCCAACCGTTCCTCAAGGAGTCCGCTGAGGTCCGCCAGTTTCAGCCCGGCGACGCTGACGGCCGCGACGGCCACCGGCACCTCGCCCCAACTGTCATCGGTACGCCCGATGACAGCGACTTCGACGATCCCCGGATGCGCCGCAAGGACGTTCTCCACCTCGGCGCAGTAGATGTTCTCCCCGCCGGAGATGATCATGTCCTTTTTGCGGTCGACCACCCAGATATAACCCTCAGCGTCGCTGCGCACCAGATCCCCGGAGTGGAACCAACCCCCCGCGAAGGCTTCGGCGGTGGCCCGCGGGTTGTTCCAGTACCCGGCCATCAGGGTGGGGGCGCGGTAGACGATCTCGCCGACTTCGCCGATCGGCACGTCGCGCATGTTCTCGTCGACGATGCGGGCCGCCACGGTCGGCACCACCCTGCCCACCGAACCGAGTTTGGCGATCGCGTCCGCGCCGAGCAGCATGCAGGTCACCGGCGACATCTCGGTCTGGCCGAAGGCGGCCAGAATCGTGACGTCGCCGAAGGTCCGGGCCATCTGATGCAGCAGGGTGTCCGATGCCGGCGCGGCGCCCCAGGACAGTCTTCGCAGGCTCAGGGCGCGCGGTCGGTGCTGCTGTTCGGCGCACACCGCCTGCCACTGCGCGGGCACCAGGAAGAGTCCGGTGACTGACTCCTCGGCCAGGACGTCGAGGAGGTCGCCGGGATCGAAACCACCCACCGGATGGATCACGGTGGGGGTGCCCAACGTCATCGCCGGGAACATCCCGCCGATGCCGGCGATGTGGAACAGCGGCACACCGATGAATCCAACCTCGTCGGCGATGTCCGCACCGGTCGAGTAGATCGCCGTCATCGCCTGCGCGGCGAGGTTGGCGTGGGTGAGCACGGCGCCCTTCGGGTGGCCGGTGGTGCCCGAGGTGTACATGATCAGCGCCGGGCTGTCGCCGGGAATGTCGATCGGCGGCGCCGGCTCACCCTCCTCGGCGAGGAGGTCCTCGTATCCCAACAGGTTCGGGTCCGTGGGCGCCGTGGATTCCTCGGCCACGATCACCGTGGCCAGCACTGAAGCGATGTCGCGCACCCCGGCGGCCAGCGCGACCAATGCCGGTTCGGTGAGCACGACCGCGGCACCGCAGTTCTCGACCAGGTAGGCCAATTCCGGCACAGTCAGGCGGAAGTTGACCGGAACGGCGATGGCGCCCAACCGATTTGCGGCCAGCGTGGCCTCAATGAACTCGGGCCGATTGAGCATCAGGATCATCACCCGGTCCCCGGAGCCGACACCGCGCCGGTGCAGTGCGCCCGCCAGAGCCGTCACGCGGCCGTCGAGTTGAGTCCAGGTGATCGTGCGGCCCTTGAATCGCAGTGCGGTGGCATCCGGCTGCATCAGGGCGTGGCGTTCGAGTTGAGTGATCCAGTTCTGTCGCCGGGACAGGTAGGGCTGATCAACCCCCACTGCTACAACCCGCCCGACAGGTGCTCAGCGCGGCCCTTCAGATTGTTCGCAAGATGCTCGAGGGCGTCGTTGACGAGTTTCTTCATCATCAAGTTGGGCACCGCGAACGTTGTCTCCACATCAAGGTCGACGGTCAACAGACTGGATGCGCCCATATCCACGACCGAGAACAGCTGTTCCTGCTTGCTGAACAGGTCACCCTGCTGCATCACGGTCTGGATCTGCGCCGGACCCGGGTAGTACACGGCCTGAATGTAGATCCCCGCGTTGCCCCCGATCTCGGTGTCCACCCGCAACTGGCTCGGCCGGCCGTCGTTGTATCGGGCCAGGATGTAGACGGCTTTCACCTCGTCGTTCCACTGGGGATAGGCCTCGAAATCGGCGACGATGCCCAGGACCGCCGCCGCACCGGCATCGACCTCCAGGGTCTGACTGACGAGGGGCACCGGCCGATCATATCGGTGGGTACTCGTCATATCGGTGGGCATTCGGCGCGGATCTTCTCGTCGCGAATCAAACCGCGCAGCAGAGCGGTACTGAACTCGGCCGCGATTTCCGTCGCCGTCCGCCGACCGTCCGGCCGCAGCCAGCGATAGGCGCCCATCGTCATCCCGATGTAGCCCAGTGCCACCACGTGGGAGTCGCACTCGAAGAACTCGCCGCTGGCGATCCCGCGGTCGATCAGGCCGGCGACGTGTTCGTAGACCTGGGTCTCCTTATCGAGGACTTCAGCCACCTGCTCGGAGGTGAACCACTCGGTGATGTAGGGCTGCTCCTGGAAATACACCGCCGCGCCTTCGGGATTCTCCGCGATGTTCTTCAGGAGGCGCACGGTGTACTGATACAGCGCCTCCCGAGCGGTCCAGGACGGGTCGTCGTGCACGGCGGCCAGGGTGTTCTCGGCGGCCCGGCGGTAGATGTCGAACAAGATCAGCGACTTGCTCGCGTAGTAGTGGTAGACCGTCGCCTTGTTCAGGCCGACCACGTCGGCGACGTCGTCCATCCGGGTGCCGTGGTAACCGCGCGCGGCGAACAGCCTGGTGGCGACGGCCAGCAACTCTTCGCGGCGGGTCGTCCCGTTCTCCGGTGGCATGGGTGATCCTCGCTCAGGGTGCGCCGGCACGGCGTCGATCAACTGGTTGGCTAGTTTAGGCATCTAGCCGGATCGGCCCTCCTAGCCGGTCCGGCGCGATAGACTTCGCCTGAACTTCTGGGTTCACTCGATCGCCACGATGGAGGTTTGCGCAATGGATCCGAATCCTGACTACGACCTCACCGACGAGATCGAGTACTTCTTCAGCTGGTTCCCGTGGGCGCTGCGCGGCACCGACTGGACCGGTACCCCGGCCTACCCGCCGGTTTAAGCGCAGCCCTCACCAGTCTGCGGGGGCGTAGTCCTTGAGAAACACCCCATACAGGTCGACTCCGGCCTCGCCGGAAACGATCGGGTCGTAAACCCGGGCCGCGCCGTCGATCAGGTCTAGGGGTGCGTGGAACCCTTCCCGCGCTAGGCGGATCTTCGTCGGCAACGGCCTCTCGTCCGTAATCCATCCGGTGTCGACGCTGGTCATCAGGATCGAGTCGGTGTCGAACATTTCCCCCGCGCTGGTGCGGGTGAGCATATTCAGTGCCGCCTTGGCCATGTTGGTGTGCGGGTGTCCCGGCCCCTTGTAACGCCGGGAGAACACCCCCTCCATCGCCGAGACATTCACCACGTAGGTGCGTCGCGCAGAGGAGGCCGCCATCGCCGGGCGCAGTCGGCTGATAAGCAGGAACGGCGCGGCGGTGTTGGCCAGTTGGACCTCGAGCATCTCTAGCGGCTCGACCTCGTGCACGTGCTGAGTCCAGCTGTTCACCCGGTGGTGGTCGGGTAGCAGTCCGCCCGCGTCGATAGCGGTGCCGGCGGCGAGGCGCCGCAGCGAACTCGATCCGGCGGCAAGCGCGGATTCGCTCAAACCTTCGGCTTGGGCGACCGAGGCGGCCAGCGCCCGCGGATGCGCGTCGGATGCGCGTCCGAACGTCAGCAGTTCGGGCACCGGGCCCTGAGGCAGCGGCGCGAGTTCGGCCTCGGCCAGCGGTGTGTAGGCACCGGGTGACCGGCGCACCGTCTGAGCGGCGTTGTTGATCAGGATATCCAGCGGCCCGGCCTGCGCCACGGCGCCGGCGAGTTCGACCACCTGAGCCGGGTCGCGCAGGTCGATGCCGACGACGCGCAGCCGGTGCAACCAATCGGGCGAGTCCGGGGCCTGGGTGAAGCGCCGGACCGCATCGCGGGGGAACCTGGTGGTGATCGTCGTGTGGGCGCCGTCGCGCAGCAGGCGCAGGGCGATGTACATGCCGATCTTCGCGCGCCCGCCGGTGAGCAGGGCTCGCCTGCCGCTGAGATCGGTGCGGGCCTCCCGCTTGGCATGGTTGAGCTGTGCGCAGTCCGGGCACAGCTGGTGGTAGAACGCGTCGACCCTGGTGTAGTGCTGTTTGCAGATGTAGCAGGCCCGCGACCGCAGTAGGGTGCCCGCGCTCGGCGCGCTGACCGAGACGGAGAGCGGGGTCCCGCGGGTTTCGTCGTCGATGCGATCCGGCGCCCCGGTCGCTGTTGCGGCGACGACCGCACGGTCGGCTTCGGCGATCTGCAACCGCTTGGAATCCCGGCGGGATTTCTTCACCGACTTGAACATGCGTGCGGTAGCCCGGCGGACCGCGATGAAATCAGGATGACGCTCGTCGAGCTGATCCAGATCCGCGAGGACCTCCAGCGTCACCCGCAATCGTTCCGGATCGATACCGGACTGCCCATCGGAGATCACAAAAGATTGTAGCCAGTTGCTAGGGTGCACTCCTTGTGACCGATCGGACGACCACGGCGCCGCGTCCGCATCCGGACCGCTTGGTGCTCGCGTGCTATCCGGTAGTGGATTCCATCGCGGCCCGCTATGGCGACATGGACGCCAACGGCCACCTGAACAACCTCGCGCTGGAGTCCCTTCACGAGAACGCCCGCGCCACGATGAACCGCGACCTGCTACCCCACGCCTACGACGTCACGCGGCGGCGGATCAGGCTGGTCACGTCCCAGAATGCCGTGCACTTCCTCGTCGAGGCGCACTGGCCGGCCACCATCGCGACCGGCGCCGGCGTCGGCCGGATCGGCCGGACGTCGTATGTGGCCTCCACCGGCTTGTTCATCGCGGGTGTCTGCATCGGAGTGTGCGACACCGTGCTGGTGGCACTCGGCGAGAACGGACCCGAACCGCTGAGCGAGGAGTTCCGCTCCGCTCTGCAGACGGTGCTGCTGCGGGCGCCCGACGTCACAGATCCTTGAGGGCCTCAATGACCTCGGACACCGACTTCTTGGCGTCACCGAACAGCATCGAGGTCTGATCCAGGAAGAACAGCGGGTTCTCGATTCCGGCGTAGCCCGATGACATCGAACGCTTGAGCACGATCACCGACCGGGACTGGTCGACGTTGAGGATCGGCATGCCGAAGATCGGACTCGAGGAGTCATTGCGGGCCGCCGGGTTGGTGACGTCGTTGGCGCCGATCACCAGTGTCACGTCGGTGCGGCCGAATTCACCGTTGATGTCGTCCATTTCCTTCATCGCGCCGTACTCGACGTCGGCCTCGGCGAGAAGCACGTTCATGTGCCCGGGCATCCGGCCGGCGACCGGGTGGATGGCGAACTTGACTTCGACGCCCTTGGCTTCAAGCAGGTCGGCCATCTCCTTGACGGTGTGCTGGGCCTGTGCGACGGCCAGGCCGTAGCCCGGCACCACGATCACCTGGTTGGCATATGCCATCTGGATGGCGGCGTCGGCGGCCGAGGTGGCTTTGACCGGACCCTGGTCCCCGCCGGCCGGGCCGCCCACGGCGTCGGTGCCACCGAAGGAACCGAACACGATCGCCGGGATGGACCGGTTCATCGCAACGGCCATCAGATTGGTCAGAATCGAACCCGACGCACCGACAATCATGCCGGCGACGATCATCGCGGTGTTGTTGAGCGCCAAACCAGCTGCGGCGGCCGATAATCCGGTCATCGCGTTGAGCAGGGAGATGACGACCGGCATGTCGGCGCCACCAATGGGGAAGACCACGAACAATCCGATCAGCGCGGCCAGTACCAGAACCAGCACGATCGACCACTGAGCACTGCCTTGGCCGGGATCGGCGCGCAGACCGATGTACACGGCCGCGCCGATGGCGGCGATCAGCAGCACGACGTTGGACGCCTGGAACAGCTTGGCGCTGGACACCAGTTTCTTTTCGACGTTCTTCGGGATCGACTCCTGCAACTTCGCGAAGGCGACCAGTGAGCCCCAGAACGACACCGAACCGATGATCGCCGCGAACAGTGAGCCGACGACCAGCGCCACGGTGGGAGTCTGCTCCGGCTTGAATTCCGAGAAGCCCTTCGTCTCAATGAATTCCGCCCAGGCGATCAGCGCAACCGTTCCGCCGCCGACGCCGTTGAACAGGGCGACCAACTGCGGCATCGCCGTCATCTTGGTCTTCTTGGCTGGCGGCACACCCAGGATCACGCCCAGTGCCAGGCCGGCGACGATCAGGATCCAGTTGATCGGGGCGGTGTCGCGAACCTTGATCAGCGTGGCGAGCACGGCGATACCCATGCCGGCGGCGGCGATCCAGTTACCGCGAACCGCGGTCTTGGGACCAGTCAACCCGGACAGGCCGAGGATGAACAGCCCGAAGGCGACGATATAGAGGACGTCGACAAGGTAGTTCATTTGACGTCGACCTTGACGTCAGCCTGCCCAGCCGGCTTCTTGGCCCGGCCCTTGAACATGCTCAGCATGCGGTCGGTCACCAGGAATCCGCCGATGACGTTCAGCGTGCCGAAAACCAGCGCCACGAAGCAAATGATCCGCACGCCCCAGTGCGCGTCGGCCGGCAGGGCACCGAGCACCAGAAGCGCGCCCAGCACGACGATGCCGTGAATGGCGTTGGTCCCGGACATCAGCGGGGTGTGCAGCGTATTGGGCACCTTGGAGATCACCGCGAACCCGACGAAACCGGCCAGCACCAAAATTCCGAGGTTCGACAGCAGTTGGGTGTACATCAGGAGGCCTCTCGATCGCGAGTGACGCACGAGGCCGAGACGACCTCGTCGGAGAAGTCCGGCGCCAACGCGCCGTCGGTGATGAGCAGTTCCAGCAGCGACGTCAGATTTTTGGCATACAACTCACTGGCGTGCTCGGGCATGGTGGCCGGCAGATTCAACGGCGAGGCGATGGTCACTCCATGCTTGACGACGGTCTGCCCGGGTTCGGTGAGTTCGCAGTTGCCACCGGTCTCACCGGCCATGTCCACGACCACGCTGCCGGGCTTCATGCCCGCCACCGCGGCGGCCGTCACCAGCCTCGGCGCGGGCCGACCGGGCACCAACGCGGTGGTAATCACCACGTCGAATCCGCCGATGGCCTGCTCAAGCTTCCTCTGCTGTGCGGCCCGTTCGTCCTCGGTGAGCTCGCGGGCGTACCCACCCTCGCCGGCGGCGTCGATACCGAGGTCCAGCCACTGCGCCCCGACCGAGCGGACCTGATCGGACACCTCCGGTCGCACGTCGTATCCGGTGGTGCGCGCGCCCAGTCGTTTGGCGGTGGCCAGCGCCTGCAGTCCGGCCACCCCGACCCCGAGCACCAGGACCGTGGCGGGTTTGACCGTGCCGGCGGCGGTGGTCAGCATCGGGAAGAACCGGGTCGCCAGACTCGCCGCCAGCAGCACCGACTTGTACCCGGCAACGTTGCCCTGGGAGGACAGCGCGTCCATTACCTGCGCGCGGGAGATCCGCGGGATCGCCTCCACCGCGAATGCCTGCACACCGGCCCTTTTGAGCGCGTCGATCTGATTGTCGGCATTGCGGGGCGCGAGGAAACCGACGAGGGTCTGCCCGGCGCGCATCCGCGCCACCTCGGCCGCCGTCGGCGGGGCGACCTTCACCACGACGTCGCACCCCCACGCGTCGCCGATCGTCGCGCCCGCGGCGGTGTAGAGATCGTCGGGCAACAGCGCGGCCGCGCCGGCCCCGGACTCGACCACCACGGCGACACCACTGTTGATCAGCGTCGTGACCGCCTTGGGTACCAGCGCCACCCGGCGCTCATCGGGTTCGGACTCGGCGACGACGCCAACCGTCGTGGTGGGTCCGACCGTCGTATCGGTGTTCGTCATAACCTGTGCGCGCACTTCCTAGGATTGGGGCTGCCCCGATGCTCGTGACACCCTATCCGGCTGATCAAGGGCCGCGACGATCCCCGGGCGTAACTGCACCGATCTGCGATGCAGCCCGGGCGGTGGACGCCGCTCCGGGTCGAGGAGCCAGTGGCCTAAGCTCGGGTCTGAACCCAGCGAAAGGGAAGCCCGTGGATTTCGCCATGTCCGCCAAGGCGGCCGACTACCACAAACGCCTCACCGAATTCATGGTCGATCATGTGATTCCAGCCGAGGAGCCTTACGACGCCTACCGAGCCGCCGCCGGTCCGGGGGACTTCACCGTTCCCCCGGTCGTCGAGGAACTCAAGAGCCTGGCCCGCGAACGCGGACTGTGGAACCTGTTCCTGCCCGCCGAATCCGGACTGAGCAACCTTCAGTACGCGCCGTTGGCGGAACTGACCGGGTGGAGCACCGAGATCGGACCCGAGGCCATCAACTGCGCCGCCCCGGACACCGGCAACATGGAGGTGCTGCACATGTTCGGCACCGACGAGCAGAAGAAGCAGTGGCTGGCACCCCTGCTCGCCGGTGAGATCCGCAGCGCGTTCTCGATGACCGAGCCCGCGGTCGCCTCCAGCGACGCCCGCAACATCCAGACCGCGATCACCCGCGATGGCGACGACTACATCATCAACGGCCGGAAATGGTGGACGTCGGGCGCCAACGACCCGCGATGCAAGGTCCTGATCGTCATGGGCCGCACCAACCCGGACGCCGCGTCCCACCAGCAGCAGTCGATGATCCTGGTACCCACCGACACCCCGGGGGTGAACATCGTGCGCTCAACGTCGGTGTTCGGCTGGCAGGACCAGCACGGCCATGCCGAGGTGCTCTACGAGAACGTCCGGGTCCCGGCGTCGAATCTGCTCGCCGAAGAGGGCATGGGTTTTGCGATCGCCCAGGCCCGGTTGGGTCCCGGTCGAATTCATCACTGCATGCGCGCCATCGGAGTAGCTGAGCGCGCCCTCGCCCTGATGACCGAACGCGCCCGTACCCGGATTGCCTTCGGGAAGCCACTCGCCGAGCAGGGTATGGTCCAGCAACAAATCGCGTTGTCCCGCAACGAGATCGACCAGGCCCGTTTATTGTGCGAGAAGGCCGCGTGGACCATCGACGAGCACGGGAACCGGGCGGCATTCGCCCTCGTCTCACAAATCAAGGCGGTGGCGCCGCTGATGGCCTGCACCGTGATCGATCGCGCCATCCAGGTGCACGGGGGCGCCGGCGTCAGCGACGACTTCCCACTCGCCCGGATGTACGGCTGGCACCGCGCGATGCGGATTTTCGACGGACCCGACGAGGTGCACATCCGGACCGTTGCACGCGCCGAGATCGGCCGGGAGAAGAGCGCTCTGGCCGCGGCGGTGACCGACGGGTGAGCACCGGAAGACTGACCGACCACGAAAAGCTTTCCGGTGCATGGAACTTCCGCGATGTCGCGCAGACCACGGGTATCCGACCGGGTCGACTATTCCGCTCCAGTGAACTCAGCAAACTCGACGATCTCGGCCGCAACGCCCTCACGGAAATCGGTGTGACGGATGTGGCCGATCTGCGTTCGCCAGCCGAACTGACGCGTCGTGGCGCCGGTGCGGTGCCCGATACCGTAGAGATTCACCATCTTCCGTTTCCGGAGGTCTCCCATTCGCACCCGGATTCCGATGCGGACGACGCCGAGGCGCCGCACGAGAGCGCCTGGCAGAAGATGATGACGGAGTACTCCGAGGAGGAACCCGCCGCTGCGGGACAGCGTTGGATGACCAGCGAGTACGAACGCTTCCCCGCACTGACAGGTGCGCAACGAGCAGTGCGCCGGATCGTCACGCTTCTAGCCGACGGCAAACCGGTACTCGTGCACTGTTTCGCGGGCAAGGACCGAACCGGGTTCGCGGTGGCGGTGGCCCTGGAATCGATCGGTGTCGACCCGGATGACATCCTCACCGACTACCTACACAGCAATACCGCGACGGCCCGGCTCCGCGAGAACATTCTGCAGACCACGCGTGACCGCGACGGTGTGACCGACGAGGTGGTGTCCTTCATGGAGTCGAGGCTCACCGATGAGGTCCTCGGTGTCCGCGAGCAATACCTGAGCACATCCCGGCGCGTCATCGACGAGCATTACGGCGGTCTGGACGCCTACCTGCGGGTCGCCGGGGTAAGCACCGACGACGTGGCTCGGTTGCGCACCCAACTATCGGGTTAGCACCACTCCGACGACCCACGTCACGGTTGCGAGCAGTCCACCGGCCAGTTCCACCCCCACCGATAACGCGACTCCCTTGACCGCGTGCACGGTCGACGCCCACGCCCGGCGCTGATCTCGGCGGTGCACCAACTCGGCGAGGTACACCCCGGCCACGAATCCGACCAACAGGCCCACTATCGGGATCACGAAGAAGCCGATCACTCCCGCCACGGCACCGGCGGCCAGAATCCAGCCATTGACGTCGGCCGCGCGCATCCGTTTGACCGGCCACAGGTACTTCACCAGCAGGCTGACGCCGATCACTGCGGTCGCGACACCCAGAACCACCCAGGCCGCAGTGGTCTGCTCGAGGAAGGCCCACACCGCGATCGCCGCCCAGACCAACAGGGTGCCGGGCAAAAACGGCACCAGGATGCCGACGAGGCCGATCGCGATCGCCGCGGCGACAAGGACGAGGCCGCCGGTGCTCACGGCGCCAACCCTTAGAGCTTGAAGGCAGCGGGCTTCGGTGACGACATGTCGTCGATCGTCGACCAGTTGGCGGCCACATCCTCGACGCCCGGCACCTCATCGAAGGTGACGCCCTCGTTCTGGAACAGCGCCGCGCGCTGAACCTTGCCTCCACCCACGATGAACACCGAGGCGCTGTCGGGCACTTCTTCGGTGCACAGGTAGGCGACCACCGGCGCGACGTACTCGGGGGTCAGCTTCTCCAGAATCTCCGGCGGCATGATGTCCTCGGTCATCCGGGTGGCCGCGATGGGAGCGACGGCGTTCGCCTTGATGTTGTACTTCGCGCCCTCCTGGGCGAGGGTGTTGATCAACCCGACCAGGCCGAGTTTGGCGGCACTGTAGTTGGCCTGACCGAAGTTGCCGAATAGCCCACTGGTGGAGGTGGCGACGACGATCCGGCCGTAGGACTGCTCGCGGAAGTGCGGCCATGCGGCACGGATCACGTTGTAGCCGCCGTAGAGGTGGACCTGCAGCACCGAGTCCCAGGACTCGAAGGTCATCTTGTGGAAGGTTCCGTCGCGCAGGATGCCGGCGTTGCTCACCAGACCGTGAATAGCACCGAACTCCTCCAGGGCGGTCTTGATGATGTTTTCCGCACCCGCAGCATCGGCGACGCTGTCGTAGTTGGCGACCGCCCGTCCACCGGCCGCGGTGATCTCGGCCACCACCTGATCGGCCATCGCCGAACCGGCACCGGTGCCGTCACGGGCACCGCCGAGATCATTGACCACGACGCTGGCGCCCTCTTTGGCCAGGGTCAGCGCGTACTCGCGGCCCAGTCCACCTCCCGCACCGGTGACGACGATGACTCGATCCTGCACTCCTGGCATGGGGGTCCTCTCTCGGGTTGCTGCGGGTAATCCTAAAGGGTGCGCTCGCCGGTCACGAACGTGGAAAAGCCATCCTGGTAGTCCTCTTCGGGTACCTCGGTCCAGCGATTCAGCCGACGCATCTCGTCGGTCGATGAGATACCGGAAGCGGTCCAACCGTGCCCGGCCAACCATTCAGTGGCATCTGCCCGGTCCGGGTCGTTGTAGGTCAGGTCGGCGATGTCGACGTTGCGCTCGATGCCGAGGTCCTCGGACATCTTCTGCCAGCGCTCCCGCATCCGCTCGCGGCGCTGTTCGTCGTGATGGCGGATTGCCTCCACCGACAGCCGGCTGCCCGGGGCACTGAGTTCGGAGATCTGCTCGAAAAGCCGATCCTGGGCATCGGCGGGCAGATACATGAGCAGGCCTTCGGCCAGCCACGCGGCGGGACGAGTGCGGTCGAACCCGGCCGCCGTCAGCGCCGACGGCCAGTCCTGCCGAAGATCGATGGGCACCTCATGACGCACCGCGGTGGGCTTTGCCCCATGATCGGCCAGGGTGGCGGACTTGTACTCCAGCACCTTGGGTTGGTCGATCTCATAGATCGCGGTGCCCTCAGGCCACGCGAGCCGGTAGGCCCGGGAGTCGAGGCCAGAGGCCAGGATCACCACCTGCCGGATCCCGGCGGCGGCGGCATCGGCGAAGAAGGTGTCGAAGAACAGGGTGCGCACCGCCTGGTAGCCGAGCATGTTGTCGAAGATCGCGGCAGCCAGCGGATCCGCCTCCGCGATCCGCTCGGCGAGGGAATCGTCGAGGAAGCTCTCCCACATTCCGGTCCCGGCGCCCGCGACCAGAACACGCGCATAGGGATCGCGGATGAGCGGGTCGGCACCCTCGGTCTCCCGGGCGCGGGCGGCGGCCACCATGACCGCCGTGGACCCCACGCTCGTGGCGATATCCCAACTGTCGTCGTCGCTTCGCAGGTTGCTCACGACGCCGACTCTAGAGCAGCCGAACCCTAGAGCAGGCGGCGCAGGATCTTCATGGCCCGGTCGGTGTAGGGCGGGTACAGCAGGCCGGGGTCGGGTTTGGCCGGCTTGGACAGCACGGCCCGGCGGTGACTGAGCGCCTCGAAGCCCCACTGCCCGTGATACGCGCCCATCCCGCTGGCCCCGATACCACCGAACGGCAACTGTGGAACCAGGCAGTGCATGGCGATGTGGTTGATCACCGCTCCGCCGGACGGCATCCGGTCGACGAGCTCACGACCGACGTCCTGGGACGCGGTAAACACGTACAGCGCCAGCGGCTTGGGTCGTGCGTTGACGAAGGCGACGGCCTCGTCGGTCGATCCGACGGTGATGATCGGCAGAATCGGACCGAAGATCTCGTCGCTCATCACCGGGTCGTCCGGAGCGGGATCGACGATCACGGTGGGCTCGAG
>Ga0210003_1000713_pt1 | contig 30074 bp, 63 predicted proteins | sample LantaG_FD_182804 | JGI IMG/M metagenome (GOLD analysis project Ga0210003, IMG submission 182804) | Deep subsurface microbial communities from Baltic Sea to uncover new lineages of life (NeLLi) - Landsort_02402 metaG (SPAdes) (version 2) | ecosystem: Environmental > Aquatic > Marine > Oceanic >... | reverse complement strand
CTTCTTGGGTTGTAGATCACGAAATGATTAAAGCGTGGATGAAATGCCAATGTCCTGAAGGCACACCCGAATGTGATGCAATGAATTTCAGTCAATGTTTGAACGCGGTTCGTAAGTTAAAAAAATGATGCCAACCTGTCCACACTGTAGTATGCTTATTGAGTGGGAATATAATGATGAAATTCCTGAGAAAAATATTTATGATTCAGTGCTAACTGGATATTGCGATTGCAACCAAGAGGAACCTTCTTGGATTGAGCTTGACGAGTCTGAATGTAGTGTAAATATGGACTCTGTTTATATTGCTGAGGGTGACACGTTAAGGAAAGCGTTGTTGGTTTTTAAATTGCAATTAAAGCAACGTGAAATTAAACTTCTTCTCAAACAACTTACGGAGGCAAAGTCGCCTGATGAAAATTGTTGTTATGGAATTGATTCAAAAGGTTATGTGTGTCAATTTTTGGCACCTCATGCAGATAGCAAATAAGGAATAACAATGGCATACATCATCGGACAAGCAACTAACGAAGAGATTGCAGAACTCGAACGAAGGGGTTGGGACATTGAGGAGCCGCCTCCCGGTTATACTACTGAGGATGTGAGCGTAAATATTGGTGAACCATTGAGGGAAAAAATGATTATGGTTTTTGTTGATCAAGATTTGTTCAAGATTATGTCTGGTCCTGATTGGGAACAATAGAATGAGCAAATGTATTGATTGTTCATGTGGAAAAAACTTTACTATTGAGGGGAGCACTTGTGGTCTTTGCACAGATGACCAAGAGATGCAGCATTATATTGAGCGTGCATCTGTGGTATTGGGGGATTGCTTTGAGGACCATGAGCTTGAGAGGTTCTTTTTTCTTTTGAGGAAGCTTCCTGATGCATTGAAGCAATTGTGTGTGCTATCTACTAAAATAAACGTACGCAATTATGAGAAGCTGGAAGCGGCACTTGAACGTAATCGAACCGAACGTCTGTCTAAGGAATAATAGAATGGTTCTAACATATAACAAAATTGGATTGACTTGCATTAAAAGTTCAGAACAAATGCCAAAGGAAAAGCATTATGCAATTTTGATTTTTAGTATGCAAGCGATTCGTGTTCCGGGTGACGAGCGTTCTCGAACTGCTCCGGGTCATGGATATCCTGAACATACTGATTATTATGAAACGTTTGAATATTGGGTCACTAATTCATTGGATATTTTGAAAAAAGGAATTGCTTTGCTAGAACAAGAAAAAGATACTCCAAAATATAATGTGATTCAAGTTTCGCCATTGTCAATATCTACAGAAATAAAAATCAATGTAGGTGTTGAATGAAATCATATCCTTCAATTTCCACGAAGCCCGTTTTTGATGTTCGCGTTCATTGTTTTGAAAAGATCGATGGTTCTCAAATTCGGGTAGAATGGTCCCGTAAACAAAGTTTCTATAAGTTTGGGTCTCGGAAGCGGTTGGTGGATGAAAACAATCTTCTAGGGGCATCCAAGAATATCCTAGAGGCATCCTTTGCTGAGCCTCTTGAGAGGATTTTGGTTGACAACAAATGGGAGCGAGCAATTTGTTTCTTTGAATTTGCGGGGCCGCAATCATTTGCGGGTTCTCATGTGGTGGGAGACGATTTGCAGCTTACTTTATTTGATGTTGCTCCATATAAGCGAGGGATTATGTTTCCTGATGAATTTGTTAAAGTGTTTGGGGGATTGAATATTCCAGATATATTGCATGTTGGAAAAATTGACGAGGAATTTGTGGAGGAGATTAGAGCTAACACTGAATTGGCAGAGGGAATTGTATGCAAAGGTAAGGGTAAGCATAAGGGTGAGCCATTGATGTTCAAAATTAAGACCCGAGCATGGATTGATAAGGTAAAAGCTAAATGTGGTGGTGATGAGAATAAGCTAAGGGAGCTTCTATGAGTCAAAATTTTGTTAATCAAACAATTGAAGATGTTAAATGAAGCTAAGTAATTATAAATTCATTTCATTGGAAAACCCAGATGCCGAAACTCAATGTTGGGAATTGCTAATAGGGTCAATTAAACTACACGTATATGGAGGTGCAGATGCTGACAGTGAGCCAAAAACGGCAATGCCCCTTGATTCTTATTTGAAATTAGAAGTTGTAATTAAATATCATTATTTTTTGCATTATATTAATGCTGGAAGATGTTGGTGTGAAGATAAAGGAATTTATTATATCAATCGTGATATTGATTTCGATCATGGTTTATTCGAGCCTGTTGAAAATATCATAAGATTTATTCAAATTTTAAAAGGAGAAGTTATTGATCCTCAAGCGGCAAAGATAGCAATGAATATTGCAAAGAAACAAGAGAAACCTTGCCGACATTGTGGAAGGATAAATGACATTGGAGTTATTGAGTGTTGGCATTGTATGATACAAAATCCTACGGGGTAAAGATGAATAAAATAGTTTATGTTGCTGATATAAAAAGTTTTGATGGAACTCATTTCAATGATGCTCCGGTTGGGTTGCGAGAGATTACTGAAGAAGATTTTGCCAAGGGTCCATTCTTTCATATGTGTCCAACGCATACTGAATATAAGCAAGTTACCAGAGGGCATAAAGGAAAGTGCATGCTTGCCCTTCATATCTTTTGGTTTCAGGATAAGACTGGGATTGCAATGAGTGCAGATTTTTGGAAAGGCAAGGTTACTTATTGGGCTTGCGGTTGTGATCATAAATATAAAGAATTGTCTTATGATGAATGTAAAGAAAGAAAAATTTCACATCATGGAATGTGTTGGCATGTAAAGGAATGCCAAATCTGTAAGCATGTTACTTCTTATGATTCTGGAGATTAAGCTTAATTATATATGGTTGGCAACATATTCTACATTGAAAAGTTCAACATGTGATTTATTGAACATGCAAAAAGAAATTCGTTTCATTTGTTACAAAAAAGGAGGACCCTTCTTGGACAGCATGGTAAAGCCTGAAGAAATTATGGGAGCAGGAAAGGAAATCCAATGACTAAATTTCTATGGAGCATGTTTGTTTTCTTTGCCGTATGGGCGGCAATTGGATTTATTGGTTCGTTTTTTATCTCACCATTTTTTAGTTTCGTACTTGGATTTTTCATTGCAGTATGGGCAGGAGCAAAATCATGAACAAGGGATATGAAATCGACGTAGCTTTTTCTCCGGCTGAGAACAACAAAGAAAAGGCGACCAATGGTATTTCTGTTGCGGGTAGAGTAGGAAAATTTACTTTTATTGCTTATAGGGACCCGAGGACAGGTGAGATTGGTGAAAAGTTGCTTGGCAAATGCCGCAACGTTAAAGCTCATCCTGTGTATGCTGACGTAACATCTACCTTCAAATTGTTTGAAAGCATGTTCAAATTTCAAGGGGATAGCGAATGAAGCAAGATGATCTTGTTCGAATCTCTCCTACTAGATTTGCACATGTTCTTCGTGTTATGTTTTATAAAGTAGAAGTAATAGAACACATTTATGGAAAGCAATATAATCAATTTGAAATTGAAAGAAATAAGGTTTCTATTATTATTCCTAATATGTGTGAAGTTTGCGGTGATAGTTTTGATGAAAATGACCTAACAGAATTTCATGGTCCGCATAAGACTCAAATTGTTTGTTATGATTGTTTGAACGATGTTCAGTTTGATGCAGAGGATGAAGCGGATGATTGCTCTACTTGCGGTGGAAGTGGAGGTGGACCGGAGCATTGGCGTTGCACTTCTTGTAAGGGAACTGGTATAATAAAAACAAAAAATGATGATTATGAATTTTGTGATGGTTATTACTAACAATGATATTTTTGTGGAAAGAATGAACAAATGAAAACTCATTTGCGTGACATTCGGTTGAGGAATAATTGTGGAATGGATTGGCCGGTTTGTCGAAGGCACAGAATTGATGAACAAAAATGTAGAACAACGGGTGATATCAAAGATGTCACCTGCAAGCATTGCCTTCGCATTGCTCCAAAGATTTATCCTTGGGCATATCAAAAAGGAGAACAAGCTTGATGTTGGAAGAAAAAGATTTTGAATGTATTGAAGATATTTCAAGTTATTATGTATGGCATAAATATTTTGGTGAAAAGTATACAATAAGAATTTGGGGTGGCCCTTTGGCTGCTTCAAAACCAAAAGAAAAGCATTGTATTGATAAATATACTCATGTAGAAATTGGTTTATTTTCTTATAAAAAAGATAGAAATGATCATTTGGGAGAGTATTTATATGACGAAACAATTACAAAATTAGGTATTACTTGGATTAATAATAAATATGCCGAGTCAAGGTCAACGAATGAGCCTGTTACAAATGTAGAAAAAATTATTAATATTTTGCAACAGGCGATTGGAGATAATCCTCAGGATTTTACATCAATTACAATGATTAGAAATGAAAAACCTTGCAAGCATTGTGGAAGGCCCAACGATGTTGGAGTTGCAGAATGTTGGCATTGTTGCGTTCCTAACCCTGTAGTAGAGGTATAATACCTATGAAGTTGAGTGATGTCTTTTTTAAAAAGAATTTAGATAATAATGAGCTTTGGGTTACTCAAATTAATATGAAATATATTATAGCAATTTGGGTTTCAAAAGGAGCTATTTGTTCTCCAAAGGTAAGCGATCTTCCGATAGATGATTATACGCATGTAGAGATGGATATTTTTCATCACGATGGGAAAAGTATAACTCTTTATAATCAAATTTTTTCTAAAGATCTTAAAAAATTGGGTGTTGATTTACCGCCAAGAGGAGGCTCTCATTTTCATAACATTCCAGTTGAGGATTTATTTAAGGCGATGAAGGCATTGGGATTGAAACAAATTGAAATTTTATCAACCAAGATTCTCGAAGCCAAATGCAAATATTGCGGGCGTATGAATGATATTGGAGTTGCAACATGTTGGCATTGTTGCAAGACGCCATAATGAATAATAATATACTAGATGAGAATGAATTTGAAGACATGATATGTCCTGATTGTAATTGTTCTTCTGGAAAAGAAATAAATGAGGAGCAAGCATTTCAATATGGAATATATAAAAATCAAAAAACCTTAATAGCAATTGTTCCTGTTTGGAAGTGTGATGATTGCGGGTTTATGGTCACGGGAGGAAGAGCGGAAGATGCTCGTTTAAAGGTTGTCCAAGATTACCTGCAAGAAGGGAACAAACAAATGATCGTTGAAATGTTGGAAGCTCTTATGATTCGTTGTACCTTATGTGATAGTATTAGTCCTGTAATCATTCCAGAAGATTCTAGTATTCTAGATAAAGAAAATCAAAAAACTAGAGAGGCAGCTATAAAAGCAGGTTGGATTTCATTTGGAAATCAGGCTGCTATCTGCCCAGATTGTGTTAGCAAAATTGCACAAATTCATTCTAAAGCGCGGTTGATTTAATATGATAGAGTGCCCAATTTGTAAGGTTCAATGTTTTTCTAAAAGTGATTTAGGAGTACATGAAGTTCTTTCTCATCTTGCAGAAGAGGTAAGAACAATTGAGGGTTACACTGTAATTAAATTCAATGAGAAAGAACATGCAAACAAATATGTTCTTTCTATTGGCAAGGGAAATCTTGAATGGGAGGGAAGTGGTTGGTATATTTATAGTAATTATAAAAATTGTTCTTTGTTGGCGCTTGATAATTTTATAAGGATTATTGAAGATGATGCATTGGCAACGATATCAAAAATGACAAGCTTGCGAGTAAGGATGGCAAAATGATTAGACGAAGTTTGTTTGGAGAGGTCGCTGATGTTTTTGAAACGTTTCAATCAAGATTTCAGGTAAAAGAAATAACACTTACTGAAAATGATAAAGTATTAGATCGTATTCAAATTGCCAACAAGGTTTACATTGACAGGATTGATCATGAGTTTGATAAATATTATGTATATTATTTGGACGGCTCTAATAATTCTTTCGAATGTCCTGCCGAATATTGGGCTGTACCTGTTGTTATGGTTGAGGGAGATGAAGGAGATGAAGGATATTATAGCACTTCATTGAGGGCGGTTGCTGCGGCATTGAGATTTTTGATTCTTGATGCTGTAGAAAATATTGAGAAATTTGAAGATGAACGATTGATTGATGAACATATGTTGAAAGCAGGGAGGTATACTGAGATACCTGCTCGAACGGTAATTGGATGAGTGTAGCGGGGTTAATGTTAATTTTAAATAAAGAAAGACTAATCCTTGGAGTATCCAGGAAAAACAATTCAAATAGTTTTGGGCTTCCCGGTGGGGAATCTAAACCAGGTGAAGACCCAATGCAATGTGCCATTCGTAAAACGCGAGAGGAAACTTCTGTGGAAGTTACCAGGTGTGTTCAGATATTTAGGCGAAACGAATTTACTAAAGAAAGAGGACAATTTTTTGCATATTGTTTCTACGCGTTGGAGTGGTCGAACAAACCAAAAACAACAGAACAAGGCATTGTTAAATGGATTACTGAAGAGGAGTTGACAGGATCCAATGTAGTATTTGCGGATTATAATTCAAAGATATTACAAGTATTTAAAATGTTTGACAGGAAGTAACAATGAAAAAAATCAGTGTAACTTTTGATTTTGATATTAATTTTACGGACGAATCCGGAATTGACGAAGACCTGATTCGAGATATAATGTGTTTGGCTTTTGGGTCTGTTGTATCAAATTGGACAGATGATGTAAAAAGCAAACTTGCATTAAAATTTAGAAACACTGCGGCAACAGCAAAGAGATGTGCAATTGATATAACCGATGTAACATTTATTCACGAACGCAAAGATGAAATCGTTGAAAGATTAACTGAAATGAAAAAAAACGGAGCTGCTAAGTATGTGATGGTTAAAACAATTAAAGAGCAATTTGAATTATCATTAGTAGAATCAGTTGCTATTACGAATTTGTTTTTTCCAGAATGAGAGGTCATCCATATAGAGAGCCTCCTGTAGGAATTATTCCTTACAAGGGTCATGGTTGGGAACAAAAAGCTAGCAGGTTTGTATGGTCTCTACATGTTTGGTGGAAGGGAAAATTTAAAGACAGAGTCAAGCGTTGTCCTTTGTGTGGTGAGATATATTATCATAGTAATAACAATAAATCATTTACATTATTTTTTAGATCAGTTATTTTATCAAGAGATTATGTTCCCTTATATTTAGAATATGAAAAGCATCATTTTGAATCGTGCGAAAAATATAAACAATATAAAAAAGAGTTAGATGAATTGGGAAACAATCACGAGCGGCATTGGGCTCGGAATGCTAGTCTAAATTTAGAAGTAACATCTCAACACATGGCTGTTTCATTGAAGCGAAATTTAGAAATAACATCTAAACATATGTCTAATTCGATGAAACAAATGAAATTAAATTCAAAACAAATTGAAGCAGAAATGAAAGCACAAATTGAAAAAGATTTAAAACAAGTTGAAAAAGATTTAAAACAAACTCAAAAAGACCTTGAACAAATTGAAAATGATTTATTCAAATAAAGAAAAATTCTAATGAACCAAGATGTTTTTGTAGGGTAAACTTAGCATGACAGTAGAGGAGATTGTTTCGTAATGATAAACGTTAGAAATAATAGTGGTTTTAAAGTTATTTTTGATAGGAACAATGCCAGTAAACGATGTGATGTTATAGAAGTTGTTGAGCTTTCGGTAAAGCGTCCTCCTGCTTGGACAAAGAAAATATTGGAAGCTACAATTATTTGGATGGCAAAGCTAGAATGTGGTCATGTTGCTGGTCCATACACGCGAACAAATTCAACTCCTTTACCTACAAGGATGGTATGCTCGAAGTGTAATCGTAAAAGGCAATGAATTAGGGCTGTTGTATTTGACTTCTCGGGAGAATAATATGAAAGAAATCGAATGGAATAAATGTGTTTTTGCATATGATGTATATCCTGCAACTTTTAGTAATTATTATATTAATTATATCGTAAACGATAGTCGTATAACAATTCCTATTATTGATGATAATGCGATGCTTGTCCCGCTAGTCAATTATGCAGGTTGTTGCACGATGAATTAGGAGGTCCACTTACATTGTATACCATTTGTAGAGCATTGGATGTAATAGGGTTTGAATTAGATTTCAAAATCGTACCCAAGCCGCCCAAGAAGGATAAAAAATGAAAGAAGTCAAGTTTGCCTCGTCCGAACGAGCAGAAGTGTTGAAGGAACAAATTGATATGATTATGGACTTCTTGGGAATTGAGGTTGCATTTATGTCTGACGAAACCAAGTTCTGGGATTTTGGATTGGAGGAGGAAGACATGCTGGAGTTGCAGGAGAAGTTTGGACTTCCTGTTAAGAGTGAAGATAATGTAGTTGATTTTGCGTTGTTGATAAAACAGAAAGGAGAGACATGCGCGTTGCATTAATGATTTTTTTGGTTGTATTAGCTTTTATCATTATGGGATGCTTTTTATGGTGGGCTAGAAATGATGAATAGATGGCAACGTCTTTATTGTTTGGCTCTTGCAATATTTTTTGATGTTGCAAGTTTCTCAATAATATATGAAGAAGAGAAGCCGTTGTCGGCAGATGAGCTTGATCAAAAGATAGAAGACTTTAGAAAAATGATATCCCGAGGCGAAGTAGATTGGGACTAACATGAGACTATGGACGCTTCAACCTGTTGAAGTATATGAAACTCTAAAACGTGATAAAGTATTTCGAGCAGATCCTAAAAAATCATTGGAAGAAGATGAAGATTTGTTTGCAGAGCCATACAAATGGATGATTGAGCAAATGGAGAATAGAATTGGTCCAAGACCTAAAGGTGTAGAGTTGCCTGTATGGGCTTGGTATCGCTGGAGCAACACCAGCTTTAGACCTAACATTACAACTTATGCTGCGGATACGCTAAACACAGTAGAGGTTGTTAGAATGGATTTAGAAGTTGAGAGTCCTGTATTGCTATCTGATTTTGATAACTGGCATTTTGTGTTGAACTATTGGTATCTTGCCGCAAATGAATGGGACGAGGAGAACTATCAAGCTAGGAGAGAAGCGGAAGGATTTGATTTATCTTGTAGGCATCTGAATAAAAAGGATGTTAGTATTGGTCATGAAGAAATTAAAAAAAGTTGGGAAAACATTTTCAACATTGGGTTTGGAAATGGATATGTAACGGATGGGAATTCTATTCAGGCTACCTTTTGGGAATTGAAACTTGATTGGGTAAAGAATGTGAAACAGTTTCGTGGAACGAGAAAAGCTTAGCCTGCTCCTTCGTTTCTTTTAGCATCGAAACGCTCTTCATAATTAGAGCCCTCTGTTTCTTTTTCTTGTAAAACTTTTTGTTCTTTATATGCTTTTTGCATTCCTTCCATTAATGTACTTATGTGTCTTGAAATCATTGCAATACTATTTTCTGCTATGCCTTTTATACTTGCGGTACCTATAAAAAGTTTTGCTGCTTCATTTGTCATACCAAAATTATTATTTAATTCATTTTCAAATTCTTTTAAAAATTGAAGATAGTTAAGTGCATCTTGTTTAAAGTATTCAATTTGATATAAATCAAACTCATTAGCATTAACAATATTATTATATCTATACATAATTGTTTTTGTATTATTAGATAATCCTTTTGATAAATTAACTAATCTCATTGAAGTATCTTTATTTTTACTAGCAATTTTAAATAAAATACCTTGTAAAACTTTAACATGATCAAAAATATCTTTTAGCATAGTATTTATTGTTGTTGTTATAACAAGTTCAGCTATAATTTGATATACAATAATTCTTTGCAATAATGCTTGCGCCCCTAAGGTGTTGAATTTTGTTAAGAATACTGTTCTAATTGGCGTTCCGGTTTTTATGCTTTGAATAGCTGCATTAGCCAAACGCAATCCTTTTTGTGCGTTTTGTATAATTTTTAATATAATAGGTTCTAAGGCTCTATCTTCAATTATATTTTGACCAATTTGTTTGGCTAATTCCGAACCTGCTTCAGGAATAGCTTCGTCGGGTTGGGGATTAGATTGGATTGGTGTTCCTTGCCCGCCTCCTCCTGCTCCCGCCGTATCTTGTGCATATTTATAAAATATATTAATTAATTGTGTAATCTTCATCATATTAAAATTGAATAAAAATGATAGGGACTAAGGCATAATCGTCGAGTTCAATTCTCGCGAGTCCCACCGGGCAATCATGCCCAAGGGAACAATATGTTCCCGGAAAGATAGGTAGACACATGAGCGATAGCGTCAATCTCGGTTCCCTTTTGAGCGATCCCAACTTTGCCGCATTGGTTGCTGGAGCAGCCGCACAAAATATTCAACAGCAAACCACACAACAGGAGAGCACCATGCAAGTCACATCGAATCTTCCTGCAAACGTTTTGGCTCATCTTCAGGCGAAAGGAATGAATGCGACGGATGTTGTGGAAATTGAAAAGCGTGTGAATGCGACTGGTCGACTTCCGGCCAAGTATAGTGATGTTATCAAGGAGGTTCGCAAGATGCTGAAGGCTCAAGCGGCTCAAAGCGCGGCGGCAACTCCGTCGCAAGTTTCCGCGTCTCAATTGGCGGCAAGTTTGAATGTTGCGGCTGCTCCTGCTGCGGCTGCGGCTCCTGCTGCGGCTCCTGCTGCGGCTCCTGCTGCGGCTCCTGCTGCGCAAGGTGAGGAGGTTTGGGGAACAACACCTCTTGCGGCTTATCAGTTGGGGACGTCAACTCAACTTCGCGTGAATCGATCTAATACGGGTCGAGTTGGATTCCGTGTGTTTTATAAGCGTCGTGGTGATGCTGAATATTCTCCCAGCAAGAAAGGATTCACACTTGCAGCGAATCAATTGGATCATCTCAAGAGCGTTCTCTAATTTAGTTTATACTAATTAAGTAAACTTTATAGGGTCGCCCTTCGGGGCGGCCCTTTTTGTTTCTTCCGAACACTTAGAGGATATAATGTCAAAAGTTAAATTTTTTAGTGATAATATATATGAATCTGTTGAAGAGAAGATAAAACAAGCAAAAAGAATTGCTACAATTATTATGGGAAATACCAAACCGTCTGAACAATTTATCATGTTTGTTTATGAAAAGCTTCAACAAGAAGAATTTATTGAGAACGGCCCATGTTTTCCTTTTGTTCCGCCTGGACCAAAAGGAAAAGCTGACCTTCATGTATTGTATCAAAACAAAAAGGAAGAAGAATAACATGCCTACGACAATGAATTTTGACGAAGCATTGCAGCTTGTTGATCGGTCTATTGATTCTCGCATTCGTGAAGAGGCTGAAAAGGAAAAGATGCTTCTATCTGTATTGTTTGATTCAAAGGATCAAAGTCCTTTTGCGGCAAGTGTATTTGATTTTGCTTTGTCTGAAATTTCAAAGCGAAACATTCAAATGCATCCAATTGCTTCTCAAAGAGAGTCGTCTTTGCCTCAAAGAACAAACCCTATGCATACAAGCCGTCAAATTTTGCCTGCATTTACAGAAAAGCTTGGACCTAATGAAGAAATTTCTGGAATTGTGTTGCGCAAGGCGAGGACCAATAAAGGATATACTGGTAAAGAACTATCCTTTAAAATTGGATCTTCGCAATCTTATATTTCTCAAATTGAAAATGGATATTTGAATCTGACTTCTCGTAGTAGGTTTTATACAATGATTCGTTCTTTGTTGGAAATTTGATGAATAAGGGTGAATTTCAATTTGAATTGGACTTATCTAGTTCATTGACTAATTGGGATTATTCATCTAATAACTTTCAAGTATGGATAGATAAAGCAAGCGTTAGAGATTTGATGGGAGATTTTTACTTGCGCTTAATTTGGGCAGATGATAAAATAGAACGTAATCTTTCTATTGAAATAAAATCTTCAACATTGAAAGCTCTTACATATGCAAATTATAATAATGTTTTTAGAGGAAGAATTCAAGTTAGCGATATAAAGCCCACAAGACAGTGTTATATTGCTGTTTGGATTGGAGACCTTAGTGATGGTCAATGGATTATTATTCCTCCAGTTTATATTAATAATATTTTTTTGCGGGCTGGTCGCCGAACTGATTATAACAGACATTTGACATTTGAAAAAAAAGTTATTGATATTGGTGAAACTCTTGGATTAGTTACAACAAGCAAAAATGATTTACTTGAAGTTGTATTGGCGGCAATGGATAGAAACGATAAAAGGATTGTTTCAAATAAATTCAATAGAATTGAAAATAAGTTCATGCAATGTGCGATCTGGTAAGGAGATAAATCATGGTATCTTTGTTCCTGTTCTTTTTTGTTTGGGCGGCTATCGGTTTTGGTTTGGCACCTTTTATAAGCCCATATGCTAGTATTCCTCTTGGATTTTTGTGTGGTCTTTATGTGTCATTGAAAGGTGAAAATTGAATTATTCGAATCGTAAATGTTCGAGTTCAATTAAATCAAATTCAATTGGATCAAATAGAAAGAACCCAACCATGAACAACAACGATAACGACAACGACAACGACGATAACAACGATAACAATAATAATATTTTCGATTGTAAAATGAATAAAACAATCGTGCCTAAGTTTGATTATACTGGTTATCAATTTGTTTATGTAATTTTCTTTACGCCTCAAGGTAAAAAAGGATATGCTTGTTTTGCTTTTAATATGGATGGAAATAAATTGTGTGTTGGTCATTCTTTTTGTTCACCAAAAGATAAATTTGATAAAGAGCGAGCAAAGCGTGATGCTGTAAAGCAAATTCTTAATAGAATTCTTAATAAAAAAGACATTATTGTAGTTATTCCATATTTTTTGAAAGAACAACTTTCTTTGCTAGCAACGACTTATGTTAAATCGTGGCTAAAAACAAAAGAATTGAATGTGAAAGGTTCATCTGCTATTACCTTGAGTCCAATGTGGACAATGTGGATGCAGAACGCTGTTGTATCAATGACACTTAAATACAATTGGATGAGTCCAAAACAATTTGTTGCAATGAACACAATAAGGAAATTTTATCTAGCAGGATTGCCAACGTTTGGTTATGATAATTACGATGATTTCAAGGACTTCAATTCATTCTGTGAAGTAATGGATATTATTCCTAAAAATATTAAAAAGTATATGGGAGTAACAGAAGAGGAAAAATGATGTATATAAAATCGGGATATATTGATTGGATGGAGGGTTATCATAATCCTGCAAATATTGTATTAGAGATGGATGAATTTGAATTACCTAATTTAAAGAATTTTAGATTTGAAGAAAAACAAGGTAATTATTATGCAGAACTTAATGATTACGTAAGATATTATCATTACATGCGTCCTGACAGTGGATTTGGTGGCAGACATTTTCCTATCACAATGAAGGATGGAGCTGAAAAAATATTGAAAGGTCCTTGGTCTTCTAAGGCTGGTGTTATGAATGCAATAGGGTTTATTCCTTGTGTTGACGTGACCATTAAAGTTGATAAATATACATTATATGCCGCAGCTATTACTTTACGGTTTTTGTTAGAAAATTTGCATAAAATTAAGTTTACAAATTTTGATTTTGGCAGGAATGTAACGCCAGTTATTTTCCCTGAAGGATCTAAACTTAGTATGGGAGTTTTTCATTGGTCATCAAAGGACAATACTCAAACTTTATTGTTTGCGGGAGCTTCTGGGGAACAAACGATTGATTCAAATAATGGAGATATTGTTTATAAGCCAATGATTAGACTTCCTGATGGTACACATTGGGAAAAAACAGCGTATGTTAACGCTGAATGGAAAAAAATGTATGGATAAGCAACCGCAACAAAAACAAAAGCGAGAACGACCCCCTAGTATTGGAGACTTTATTGGGAAAAAGGTTCGAATAACATATTATTATAGAGATTCTACAAATGCTACTGGAAAAAGAAATGTATTTGATAGAGATGAAATTATTGAAGGTGTTGTAAAATATTATACTCATCGATCTGAATTTAGTTTTCCTTTCAACGGGCCAGTTAGCGTCTGTGGATGTGTTGAATTGAATGATGGAACTTTGAAGTATAAGTTTCTTCCTTTAGATGGTCCACTTATTTGTCGGGGATATAGTGGTCACACCCCTAGTGGGGTTGACGGTAAGCGAAATGGGTCGTATAACGTTGAGTTGCTAGGATAAAAATGACAGAAAATAAAGATGAACTTACTAATGAAGTTGCACCGGAAGGCAGGGTTTTAATTGATCCTCTTGTAGCGAGCTTTATATCTGCAAATGCTGCAAACTTGCAGCGAACAAATGAAAGAATTGATGAATGGAATCAAAAGAAAATTGATAAGCTAACAAAGGAAAGGGATCAACTCGAATCGAATATATATTTTGTACAAGAAGCACAAAGGATGCTGGTAAATCCTTTGTATGCAAAAGCTTTTGTTTTGTTTTTGAGAACTCTTCCATATGATGAACGCGAGGACGATGAATATGGCGCTCTGCGTAAATAATCCAATTGAATTTGTTGAGGCTTTATCAAAACTAATTACAGATAGTTCTTGTAGTAAAGAATCAGTTGAGCAAATGGTAAAAGCTTTAGTACAGGTTATATCTTTTGTAAAACAAAATAAAAAAGAATATGCTCAACTTATTGAGGCTCTTAGGGTTGTGTCTAGCTGTAAAGAAATTAATTCAACTATAAAAAATTATGAAAAAACCAACTAAAAAATCTAGGCCAATTGCTATCAGCGAAGAGGTGTGGTACTATCAAGTTGGTGGTTGTCATTGTGTTTTTTGGAATCCTCAAGGTAAAAAGTTTATAGAAAAGACAAACATTGTTGCTGGCCGTAGCTTTGATGTGCTTGAAAAGGGACAATGGAGAAAAACTTCTGACGGAATGATTACCCCGAAAGATATAAGCAAATACATATTTTTTATAAGAAAAAATTTATAATTACACATAAGGAAAACCATGAAAATAAATGAATGTTTTTTGAAGGCTAAAGAGGTAGCAACATCTAAAAAAGACAGGAGAAGTTTTTACCTTGGGGCTGTTGGCATTAGAAATGATGGAGCAATTGTATCAGCGACCAATGGTCCAGCGGTAATGATTGACGACAATAAGGGAAGAAAGAAAAGCTTTCCGCAAGCTCATGCAGAATATCGCCTTGCTAGAAAACTCGATGTTGGAGCGGTTGTTTTTGTGTGCAGGGTAAAAAGAGGTAGTAAAAAAATTGGACTAGCTCGTCCTTGTGGAGATTGTCAAAGAATTCTAAGAGCAGTAGGAGTTAAAAAAGTTTATTATACTATTAATTCTTATGAATATGGTGTTCTTTATTTGAATGAGAAAGCGGGATTTGGACTAATAGAAAGTGAACATAGTTTTTGACTAACAAACCAATAGATTTAATAGTAGGTTCAATAGTTTTTATTATTATTTTAATTTTTCTTCAACTTTTTCAATAGAGTTGACATAATTGTAAACTTGAGTTATCATAAGTCAGGAGAAAAACCATGGAAAAAGATCCATATATCGTTGATGATATTTCTGAGGAAGAAGAGAGAGATATTTACCGCAAGGCTGCGGATGCTATTTATGAAATTTTTGGAAAAGAAAGATTTCTTCAGTTTTATGCACTGCAAGATTCTGATCCTCACGATGAGTTATCATTTATTATTGGTGAAAAAGCTTCAAAAATTGATCCTGATGCATTTATTAATTCTGATCTTGATTATGCTGCGATTGATAAGGGAGTGCGAAAAACATGAGACCCGCCACCGTTGCTCCACTTTCCCCTTATTCTAGCAACCCATATAGGGAACAAACTAAAGTCTTTTAAAATTATAGTAAAAATAATTGATCATGCTAGTGATCGCATCGCCTCAGGAAAGGATGAATATGCCTGATAAGCCTCCAGAAAATATTAGACGTGATGTTGTGGAAACATTCAAAGATAATTCTCCCATTTCAGTTCCAAAAATCGCTAAAACTCTTGGGGTTCACAAGCGATTTGTGGATGCTGTTGTAAAAGAACTGAACAATGAGGGACTTGTGGAATACTCGGGCGGAAGGATGTGGACATGGAAACAACAACTATAGTAGCAATTGTATTTGGTTATACTTTCATTGCTGGATTTATAGCAACAATGTCATTTAGTTTTTTTCCTGATAAAAACTCAGAAATGTCTTTAATGTGTGGAATATTTTGGCCACTTGCGTTTCCTTTTATTCTTGGATCTTTAATGGTTCAATTAATAATTAATAGTTATAAACGTTATAAAAGTATAAAGCTTAGAAACCAAGACAACCTATAATTTCAGCATAGGAGAATAAAGTGACAAACAATCCCGAAGGTTACGTTGAAGCAACTGTTGTAGATATTGTGGGTGTTGATAAGATTGGGTTTGCTGTAACGCTTGCAAGTAAAGAAGATTTTCCAAAGTTTTTAAACTTAAGCATTGGAGCAAGCGAAGCTTTGCATATAGCTCAAATACTTGAGAGCGCTGAACAAAGTAGGCCGCTAACAAACACGCTTCTTAATAACATCACCACAGCTTTGGGAGCCGAATTTATCAATTCACAAATTGAAGACATTGTCGCAGGCGTCTTCCATGCCAAAGTTTTTTACAAATTTGATGGTGGTATTTTAGAATTTGATGCCAGGGCTTCTGATGCTATCATCCTAGCTATGATTAACAATCAAACGATTCTCGTGTCAAATTTTGTTTTGAAGGTATTGGGAATTGATAAAAAAGAATATAAATTGAAATGACTTTTCAATCTTTTCCATGCATGCATTGTGGTGCTGATGTTGTTCTTGTTGTCGGACCAGGACGAACGAGACTAATTGAAAAGGATGTGGAGGCTCCTATTCCTGATGGTTTTGAGCTTCCCACTTGCCTTGATTGCGGTGAAATTTATATGTCACCTGAATTTTCTGAACCATTGGATAAAATTCTAAGAGAAAAAATACTAACACCCGAGTGTGATTGCAAACATTGTCTAATGAGCAAGCGTATTAATAAGTTTTGCGAAAATCTTCCTGAAGAATTTAGAAAAGAGTTTCGGAAAATTACAGATAAATTGAGGATGGAGCTTTATGATACTTCAATGGATTACAATGTTCTTAAGTCAAAGATAGTTGGCAAATGGACTAGTGATGTTGAGTTGATTGATGGAAAAAGATACAAGGTTAGTGGAAAGCTGGTGAAAGAATGAGCACGTGGAAAAAAGCTACGGCAAAAAGATTGCCTGATATTTTTGATGCGATTTGTCAGATGAATTATAAAGACAGATGCGTAATTGCCAAATGTATTAATGAAATGTTAGATGAGCTTAGAGCTGAGGATTTCTTTGGCACAGAAGGACAATGTGATCCAAGGGGAGACCCGCGATTATGAGTGCTAGCGGGGTAATGAAAAGAATTAAAAGTAATGATCGATCTATAAAAGGAAATTTACCTAGCGCTAAAGATTTTCCTAATTGTTCTTGCTGCGGTATTCATGGATTAGCAAGACAAAGAAAGGGAATTAAACATGGTACTCATGGTGCTAGAAGAAGAAATAATAAACATGTGATTGAAGAACAGTTTGAGGATTGGATGGAAGAACAGGAGGAGGAAGGATGATGGAAGATAAATGAAAGGTAAAGTTATTTTTATTGATGGCGTTTCAAATTTTGATAGACCCATTGTTGAAAAAGAATTTGAGTCTGAGCCGGACCTAAGTTGTTTGCTGAGAGAATATGGTTATTTCAATTACGCTTATACTGCTGAAATATATGTTGATAATATTAAGATAATGAAATTGCATATAACAGATAGAGGATTTTGGGCAGTGGAATAGCGGTAAGAAAGGATAAGAATGATGAAAAATCCAGATTTTTTATTACGCATTGCTCAAGCAGATGCATTTGGATGCAGCTTAGAATTTGTTGATCCTAAGAAGCATCTTGAGCATTTCAATAACGTTCTCAAGTTTGATCAATATTATGAGCGTCCCAATCATAGAGGGTGGCCAGGAAAAGGACGCTATTCTGATGATACCGCACTTTCTATAGCAACAACAGAAGTTTTGCTAAATCATTCATATCCATTCACTCCTCTTCAGTTTGCCGACTCGTTTGTAAATGTTTTTCATAGGGATAGAAGAGAAGGATATGCAAGAGGTTTTCAAGCTTTCATGGAAATAACTCATACGGGTCAAGATTTCCTAGAAAGAATTCAACCAGATTCAGATAAGAATGGTGCTGCAATGCGTTCAGTACCTTTGGGTATCTTGCCTGATGAGGAACAGGTTTTAAACACAGCAAAATTGCAAGCGAAAGTAACTCACGATACTGAAGGAGGTATCTTTTCTTCGCAAGCCGTCGCATTGCTTTCTCATTATGCTCTTTATGATAAAGGCAAGATGAATAAGAAAGCTTTTAAAAAATATGCAAACAAATTTGGGATGGATTTGAGAGCCTTTGATGAGGTTTGGAAATGGCCTGTTGTTGGACCTCATCTTGGAGTTAAAACATTTCATGCTGCATATGAATTAGTGATGAATAATTGGTCCATGATGAATATGTTAAAGTATTCTGTTTGTGGTTGGAGTCATGGTCCTAGTGATTATGATAGTTTATTTGCAATAGCTTGGGGGATTGCATCTTTTAGAGATAAGGGAAAAAATATTCCTGAATGGATGTGTTGGAATCTTGAAATAGGTAAACCTTATGGGGTTTATTTCTTGCAAACATTGGGCAAACAACTGATGGAGAAATATAATGTGCCAAGAACCTAAAGAATATTTTACGAAAGAAATCGAAGAAGAGTTTTCAGTATCGGTTCTTAATTATGACTTTGAAGATTTGTATCATGATTTGAGCAATTGCTTTGATACCATGAGAACAAAAGCTAAAGATTACGGTCGCAGATTGACATATAAAGATATTTTTATTACCTTTTATGACCAAGGCTGGTGTGGTGATTAGGATATTGTAATGTGCTTTACAGCGACTATTAAAATCAAAAATGAAAATTATCAACGGGAAATGATTGAATATTATGAGGCCATGAAAAGAGAATTGGAAGAGTCTGAAAAAAATAAAAAAAGAAACAACATCAGAAATAATATCAATAGAATTGCAGATGAAGCAAGACGCGAATACAAGAAGAGCAGCAGGGAAGACAGGCTTGCTAGAAGAAGGGAAGACAGGCTTGCTAGAGAAGTTAAAAACATCTTGTCTGCATCTATTTCGGATGAAGGCAAGCTAGAAGAAGTTAAAAAACTAGTAGAAATGAATAAATAATGTTAAAGCCACAGAAAACAAAAAAAGAATATATAAATGAAATCATATCAATTGATTATGATCTTTCTGCTTCCGAGTTAGTAAATGTTATAAACGATTTAATTGCAAAAATTAAAAAACAAGCAGAAAAAGAGTTTAATAAAAAAATTAGAGGAAAAGATATAACAGTAAGAATAATTAATAAAGGATATTATGAAGATGATGATTATTGTTTGGAGCTATCTGTCTCATTTGAGATAGATAATCCCAATTATGAATATGAAATGAACAAATATTCTGAATATATAGATAAGGTTTACACAAAAGAAACACGAGCTTGGTTGGACAGAGAAGCTCAAGCAGGCAAAAGAAATTATAACCGTTGGAGAAACTAAATGGCTAGACGAGGAAGGCAAGGCGGTTGGGCAGGTATGGCAACCGTGTATGAAGAATTTGAACGATTTCTGGTAGGCCGTAAATTTCTTACGGAAGAGCAAGCAAAAGGACGTGGAGTTCTTGTATATGTTGAAGTAGAATTCGAAGGTAAAGGTTATTACGAACCTGCCAAACTGGATGGTTATCCAGAAGATTGTTATCCAGCGGAAGGCGAGACACTAATTGATGAGCAAGCTGTGACTAGCGTACACAAATGGAACAACAAACGCGTGCTTGCAGTTGCTTATGATAAAAATAGTTTTAAGTTAACTAAAAAAGAAGAAGAATTTATTGAAGATTCTATGTCATCAGCATGTGCAGATGCAGATGATAGAGATTATGATTTTGAATATGATTATTGAGATAAATAACCTGGAGCAAATCAATGAGCGAACTATACACTGGAAACTCAAAAAAGGTTGTTTCTACCACAAGCGGCAGCATTAGTGTCGGTTTTGTTATTGGTGCCTTATTATCATGAACACAACACCATGATATTGTGTGGGCAATTATTCATGGAATTTTGGGATGATTTTATGCTATCTATTGGATGTTTGTTTATTATGGGAGCGGCACATAAAAGAAACACGACCGCTGGCAAAGCTGATTATTTTTTAAATGAATTGCGAGTAGAAGCTAATCCCCTAAAGAAGGGCTGCTCATCAAATATAGATGATTGTTTTTCTTCTTCGCCTTCTCCTTCAGGATCTAATCCCTCTAATGAGTATGAAGTTTCTTCGAAAGATTCTTCAGGGGCATCATCATAAATGTTTTTATTTTTATTCTTTTGTCGTTCTTCATATTTTTGAATGATTTTATAATCAGAAACCCTTTTTAGGAAAAGAAGCTGACCAACAACCCATTTGATTAAATTTTGTTTTAAATCATATCTTTCTTCGCGACCTTTATAAGTGAATTTATTAAAAGGTAAATAAAAATATTGTGTTATATTTTGTCGGGTTTCTTCGCGAAGTTCTTTTGACTGATAATTTAAATTAGGTTTAAACTTGAAATTAAAAAACCTTACAATATCTTCTTCAGTTAATCCAAACTTATTCATTAATAAGTTTTTTACTCTAGTCTTAAACTCGTCAACAGATTCTTGTTCATCAATAAAAATTTCATCTTCATAAACATCAAATTTTCTTAATCCAAATCTAATTACAGATCTTTCTTTTGGTGTAAAGTCGTCTACAATTTTATCAGGAATAGGAGGTAACGCCTCTTCAATAGTATTGAATATTTTATTATTGTATGAATCTATTTCTTTACCTGTGAATTCTATAGGGGGAGGTTTTAATCCTACATCGCTTGGACGACCTAATCCTTTATAGAGTGAAATTGAATCTTTTGTTTCTGTTGGAAACATATCAACATTACGACGTTTGCGCTTTGGTTTTGCATTCATCTTTGCATCGAAACCATAAGGATCTCTTCTCATTGGTTCCATGGAGGAAAGATTCTCAAGTTCTTCAATGGTTTCCATATCATTTGGATTAATTGCAGCAAATTTATAAAAATAATTGCAAAGTTTTAGAATATCCATAATGTATATTATTTAATATTGATAATAAAAGGGTTAAACTAAACCTGGAGCAAATCAATGAATGAAGTCTACGCTGGAAACTCACGAAAAACTGTTAACGTTGGTGGAAGTGGCATTGGTTTTGGAATGATCATCGCAGCATTTCTATCGTGGACACAACACCATGATATTGTGTGGGCAATTATTCATGGAATTTGTGGATGGTTTTATGCTATTTATTGGTTGATAACTTATTATGGGGCGGCTAAGTGATGACATATGTAAAGTTAGAAAACTTTATAATGTTATCCTTTGCAGGATTTTTTAGCGGAATCACCACGTACAGACTTCTAGATCATATGATAGGTTTATAAATATCAGAAGAAACACCACAATATGATCATAATTGCAACGGATGTATTTTCCTAGGGCGATATAAAAAGTTTGATTTATATTTTTGTAATCAAGGTAATTTAAAATGGCCCACAGTTCTTGCAAGGTTTAGTTCAGACGGACCAGATTACTCATCAGGAATTGAATTCAGAGATCATATTAAACCTTTAGGTATAGCTTTTGAAAGAGCTTATGAAAAAGGTTTAATTGATGAGATTAAATATCCAAAGATGATCAGGTGTGATTGTGGTGTTCTCAGAAGTGTTGATACCAAATGTATTTTGTGTGAAGTGAAGAAAACTCAGGGAAAAAACTTTCCTCTTACTTCGTAAGACTTAATATCTTTAATCTTTAAATCTTAAACCTTAAGAGGATCTTTTAATCTGCAATGATCGTAAGTATGTACTTACTAAATACTTAGGTGGTTGACAAAACCAGAAAGGGTGCTAAGGTTGACAGCAAATGAGTGAATTTTTTTGGTATTATTTTGTTATTGTTTATATTTTAATCATGGGATTGTTGATAGGAGGGCATGAGGCACTTATTGAAGCTGGAAAAAAAGAAACTGACAAAAAAGAAGAGGGACTACCAGATAGTTTAGTGTGGATAATTTGGCCACTGAGTATGCCCTTTGTTTTAGCATTCGCTTTAGCGTACTATCCGTTTATATATACTAAGAAAGTCTTCCCCAAAATTAAGGAAGCAATAAAAAATAAAGTTGCGTGGTAAAAGAAGAGAAAAATGTCAGAAAAAAATTCAAGAAAAGAAGTTGCAAAATCTCTTACAGGAATTGGACTAGGAATTGGTCTTGCAAAACTTGCAGTAAAATCTAAAGGAGGATTGCTTGGAAGCATTTTATCAACTGCCTCTAATGTTTTATTTAGTTCGGGTAGTTTTCGCGCAGCTAATTTTGTTACGGATGCTGTTGTTGAAAAACTCCTAAGTAAGAAAGAATCTAAATGTCGAATTAAGGTTCGAGAAACCGAAGAAGAAAAATGAAATGGGAATAACCGTAATTGTTTGCGGTAATGTTTCAGAAGAGGTGTTTCGCCTTATAAATATTAGATATAAAATTGAAAAGCTTGGACATGGTGGGGTTAAATCTGCGGCTGTATTAAATTGGGCACTGGGAAAGCGTATTGATGTTGTAACTTATCCATGTGATTATCATAAGCACAAAGATAAGGCTGCTTTTGTTCAGTATTATAAGCTCTTGAAGGAATTAAAACCAGACTTAATTATTATCAAACAAGATCAAGGTATGTTGTGTAAGTACGTAGAGTCTATTGCTAAAGATATGAGCTTTAAGGCGTTGGTTGTAAAGTAAAGGAAAATTTACATGCAAGAAAAAATGGAAAGCGGGACTTCGGCAAAACTTATTTTCGTATTTATGTTATATTTCTTTTTTGCGTTTATTGTAACACCTAAAATTTTCCTCTTGGTGTAGTACCAATTACGCATTGGCATGCATTTGGTCTTGGGCTTATTGTGGGGATTTGTAAAATGTCTATCGTTTCAAACATTGTATGTGAGATTTTGGAAGGTGTTTTAGGTAAAAACAAAATGTGGAACACATATGCCAACGCAATAATTGCCATTTGTATATGTGAATTGTTTACGTGGGGGTTTGGTTATTTGGCAGCAAACTAATATAAATTACTTTAACGATTTTTATTCACACACCAAAGGACAACTATCATGAGTTCTGATACATGCCGTCTTCATCGCGAAACCCTCCGTCAAGAATCTGAAGAGCGTCAAGCTGCTCGTTCAAAGCGAACACCTTTGGCACAATTGAAGGTGTTGCAAAAGCGAGGGATTAGTGTTCCTGCTGTTACTGGAAAAGAAGTTAAAGCTTTGGATTTGAATGAAGTTTCTAAGAAGTTTTGTAAAGAAGTTACACGCCTTGTAAAAGAAATTCAAAACACAAAAGCGGAAAGTGCTAAATGATTTACAAAACATGGGGGCATAATAGGTGGAATTGTTTTGACCCGTTCAAGTACGTAAAGAAATGACATCTGAAAAAATAGATGTAAAAAATATTCTTTCATCTATTTGCAATGAAGTGGCTTATAAAGTTTTTCTTGATCAATTGGAAGATGCTGACCTTTCGTATTGTATATACGGAAGTGTTCTTCGTTCAAGTCTTGAAAATATTTTAAAATCTAACGCCAAAACAACACCTGGCGATTTTGATGTTTTTATTCCTGTGCCTAATGGAGCTGAAACACATGATGCGATAATTTTGTTGATTGAACAAGAATTTAAACTATCTGGGCATGCATTTACTCGTATTGGGAGATGTTATAATTATGATTTCACATCTGATGGCGGCAATGAAAAATTTGAAACATATGAGTATGAAGTATTAGGTAAAAAAATTCATTTAGTTCTTGGACGAACAATTCCAATATCTATTAAAAATCTTGACGCAGATGTAAATTCATTATATTTAAAAGGTAATAACATTATTTGTGCTGTTGAAAAACATAGTATTGAAAAAGTTTTAAATAATATTAAAGAGGGTAAATTTATTAAAGAGGGTAAATTTATCGCTGAAAATGCGAATAAGAGAGATCGTTATATAGATCGTTATAATAAACTAATTGACGCTGGTTATAGTGAAAGATATGCTGATGCTGATGCTGATGCTGATGCTGATGTTGATGCTGATGGTCCTGATTATGTTATTGAAAATTTATCTGTAAATTTAATAGAAGAAATTAAAAAAATTACTTATCTTTATCCAAGAGATTTTACTAAAATTGAAAACAATTTAACAAAAAACTCTTTAAATAAATTTATTTTAGAATTTAAAAAATGGACGCAGAAATTTCTCGCCGGCAACTTTCCGGGATCCAGAGGGCGATTTTTAACAATGACACAAATAGATAGTATTTTTTATAATGCGGAAATTGAGTTTTTAGAAAATAAAGAAATTTTACAAATACTTAAACCCCATATCAATTATGCTCAAATTGAAATTCTTTTTAATAGAGGGTTTAATTTTTCTAATTGTATAGATGAAGAAATTTTACCCAGGATGCTTCCATTTATTATTAATAAAGACTTTCGTTGGAAAACATCTGAAGGTGAATTTATTTTAGAATTTATGAAAAAAAATCATTTTAGTTTTGAAAAACTTTCTCATTTGAAAAATTTTCCATTTAAAGCTATAGAAAAATATCGTGATATTATTCCAATGGAAAATGTATTTAAATATAACTTAGAAGCTATAAAAGAAAAAGAAAAAGAAAAAGAAAAAGAAAAAGAAAAAGAAAAAGAAAAAGAAAAAGAAAGAGTAAGAGTATACGACTCAGCATACAATGCAATGACTGGCGTGACCACATTAATAGCTTGTTCAAATAGTTATTCTAATGGCCAATCAACTATTACTGTAAGGTATAAAACTATTGAAGATGCGGATATTTATGCGGAAGTAAGATATTTTAAAAATAAACAGGGAAGAATAATTGCACTTATTCGCAGAGGAAGCCAACAATCTGCAACTGGAATTGCTTCAAGTGTTGCTAGTAGGGAGCCAACAAAAACAACCCTTACAACCCTTGATAGTTTTAGAGAGACTGAAATTCTTTTAGTAGAAGCGCCTGAATATATTGATGAAAATGATATTCATTCTCCGGCCTTAACTGGAGTGACGATGAAGCATATTATTGGTACCAATAATGATGGAATTCATTTTAGAGGATCATTATATGATAAAAAAACGAGCGCTCCAAGATGCTCTAAAAGAGTTGCGGATCAAATTGAAGACACATTAAAATCTCATGGATATAAGCCTTTTGATTTTGACAAAAAACAATCCAAAGAAATCATCAAGACAGAGGAATCAAACATGAGCGACCTTGATAGAGAACCTACTTCCACAAAGACCCCTGATTTCTTTTCTCTTGCCAAGCAAGATATGAATGAAGCAAAGTATCGCTTGGTTCGATCTCAATTGTTGGATGGAGCTAAATCTGTGTTTCTTGCAGTTTTGGCAAAGGATAATGATAATGCTCCATATCTTGAAGCTGTTAAAAAAGTTTTGGAATCACAGGGAGGAGAGGCTTTTCTTTCAGGCGCTGTAGGATATGCGATGACCTATGCTCCTGGAGAGTTTATGCAAGACCCTCGCCTTCAGTCAATGGCAAAAGAATTTCGCGAGAATGGATGGCACAAGGCTGAAGAGCAAGTTTTTGATATTGTAATGGCTTCAATTACACCTACTCTCATGCAAACGTTGAGTAGTTCATTGGAAAGCTTGCCAGCGTTGGAATCAGTTGAATCATCTACTGTTGACGTAAAGAAACAATTATCTAAAATTGAACAAGCAGAATTGGAAGCTGAAGCTGAAGCTGAAGCGGAATTGGAAGCTGAGGAAGAATTAAACAGCGCTAAGCTTTCATCGGTTGCACCATGAAATGACAAAATCAACGAAAAGATCAGCGAGATCAGCGATAAATGATATTCAAGAACAAGAAGATGAAGAATTTATAAAATCTCTTAATAAAACTACTACTGAATCGAAAGAGATTGCGCCTTGTAGATATGTTTTAGCTGACGGTGTTGTTGTAGGTTATTATACTTATAAGTTAAAATATAATGGAGATTTATTATTTTATGATAAAAATAATAATTTATTTTTAGCAACTGGATCTTCTCAAACAGTAAGAGAGTGGTTTTCAGATGGTAAAAAATTAGGTAAAGAATATTTATTAACCGAATGTGCTAGTGGAGCTTATTATATAAAAAAATCTGGTGGCAGCTTTAATAAAGTTTGCAGAAAAGATTTTTATAATGAAATAGTCATTCCAATAGTCAAAGCCGAAAACAAACCATTTAGTGATGAATTTTTATCATCAAATTTTTCTTTTGAAAAAACACGAGTTCCCTATGTTGGAAGTGTTAATGTGCATACTTGCGCTGATGGATTGCAAGTGTGGTATGGTTTAAAAGACAAAGATGGCTCTTGTAATGAAAAATTATATAGTATTTATGGAACTATTATTATGTCTATTACAACTACAAAGACAAAGGAAGATCCTGAAAACGATAGGGAGACAAGACTTTGGTATGATAACACATTAGGTTGGATAGGCAGTGAAAACTTTATTAATGGCATCCCTATTTTCGAAGTAGATAGGATAGCAGGGGAAGTAGATAAAAAATCATTTTATGATAAAGTTGTAGCTAATGTAAATTATATTAAAAATGGTAAAGAAATATATTTAGAAAATAAAACAGAAGAAGAAGAAGAAGAAGAAAAAGAAGAAGAAGAAGAATTTAATTCTAATGATATTAATGGTGGTATTTATGTTTGCAGTGATGGTATGGAAATTCAATATTCTTCATGTGAATATAAAAAAGTCGATAGTAATAATAGAATTGTTCATTTAATAGATGATGATGATGATATTTTTGTAGGGATTTTTGAACAATTGTTTCAAACAAGAAATGATCGAGGATTTATTGAAGCAGAATATGTTGACACAGATAGATTTTGGCATAATAATTCTTGGAATAGTAGTGAAAAATTAATATCACCTAAATATAAAGAAAATGAATATTTTGTAAATTCAATTAAAAGCACTAAAAAAGAATTTGATCAAAATTTTTATGAAAATATAATGATCAATCATAATATTATTCTGCCTACAACCACAACTGAAACAAAGGAAGATCCTATGACTAAAACAAATGAAAATCCCATGTCCGACGAACCTAGCGCCCCCACACCTAATAACAAAGCACCTGACATCAAAGCAATTATTGTTAGTGACGTCAAGAATGGAAGTTATCGTTTCGGTCAGCGGCGCGCATTATCCGCAGCAAAACATGGACTTCTTGCTGCTTTGAATAAGGACCCGAGTATAGCTGAGCACACTGCTGCTTTTGCGAAGGTGTTAGACTCTGAAGTTGGCACATCGATTCTTTCTTATTCAATGGGGTTGGCTTTAACTTATACGCCAAAGATTTCAGAGAACACTCATGTTGCAGCCATTGCTAAGGAATTTAGGATTGATGGTATGCATAAGGTTGGGCACGAAGTTGCTGATCAAGTGAAGAAATACGTATTGCCAATTCTTCAACAAGCAACCGCAATGTTCCCCAAGCAGGAAGAAGAAAAAGAAAAAGAAAACGTTCGAAAAATTCGAGTGGCTCCTCCTTATGAGGTTGAAACGACTGAAACAAAAACAGATCCGGAAATGAAATCAAAGGCTTCTGTTTGAGGTGATGGAATGAGTTTATTGTCAGCAGAACACAAACAATTGTTTGAAGATTTTTATATAATATTGATTGGGTTTGGCGCAGATAAAGAAAGCAGAGTTAAGTTTGTTGATTGCTTTATCAACTCAGAACAAACCCCATATGAATGGAGATTTTGCGGAGTGTTTGGTTTCGGTGGAAAGTTTAAATACAATTGTTATTCAGGAGTATCTTGCCCTTTTTATGTAGATTATTATCTTGAAAATAAATGTGACAAATTGGATGAGCAACAAGCTATTGCAAGAAAGCTAATCAAGGATTGCTACGATAAATATGTAACAAATTATCTTAACGAAGCTTCTGCTAGATGGAACCCTGAGCATTAGAAAGGTAGAAAAATAAAATGAAAGACGTATGGTTTTCTTCTGATTATCACTTAGGTCATACAAACATTATTAAGTTTTGCAAGCGACCATTCAAAGACGCGGAGGAAATGAACGAAGCGATCATTGCTAATCACAATGCGCTGGTAAAACCGGGTGATGAAGTTTATCATCATGGTGATATGTTCTTTAAAATTAAGTATGATGAAATTTCGTACCTGATGTCAAGGTTTAACGGGTTGTTTCATGTTATTAAGGGCAACCATGACAAGCTTAGCACCTTGCAACAACTGCAAAAGGACGGATTGATTGAAACTTATCAGGATGTTTTGGGTAAGGAGGTAAATGGAACATACATCTGGATGTCACATTACCCGCATCGAAGTTGGAACAGGGCATTTCACGGAGCAATTCACACTTATGGTCATGTTCATAGCCTAAATAATAAATGTACATGGAGACAAGCTATTGATGTAGGTGTTGATGGCTGGGATTATAAGCCTGCACACTATGATGAAATGGTTGATGCTATAATTAAAGGAACAAAAGAGCTTGAATTAGCCCAAGCAATTTCTTCTAGTAGGGTGAAACCATGAGCAAGCTCTTACAAGATAATAATTGGGAAGAATTTGCAGCTTTATATGATGTTGATCATTCTATTTCGGAATTACAAAGAGTTTATAATGGATTATATATTTTCCTTACTGCCCCGCCCCATACCGAAAGGTTGGGGCTTGAGGGCGTAGAGACCAACCGAACGGAGATGCGATGAACATTGAATCACACTGGACCCGAAAACAGACTGCTGAATACTTCTCGTCCCTCGGTATCGAGGGCGCGGCAGCCGAAGCACTGCTCAAGGAGACGGCCGCGATCCGCCACGCGGACCGAGTGCAACGCACTCTGACTGCAGCAGCAGCGGAGTGCAGTCGTGAGCTGGAGTCTGGGCACGACCCCGAACATTGCACTGAGTGCCTCGTTCTCCTTCTGTCGGACCGCATCGGCATTGGCGGCACGCAGGGGTGCAGCGGCGACAGCACGGCACGGCATCCAGCCTTTGAGAACCTCGGCGCCGGCCGGAAGCAAGCTGGGGACGGGGGTGCGTGGATGGCCGCTCTCGATGCCGCGATCTGGCAGGCGACCCGCACCACGGACTTTTCCGACATCGACATCGGTCCCGGCGATGTTTGGATCGCCGTGGGAGACGAGCCGCTATGGGCAAGGTCTGTTGCCCGAGAGGGACTCCGTCGTGCGGTCGGTCTTGCGCCCTGGCATGAGTTGGTAGGAATCGCACTTACCGGACCTGCTGGCGAATGGTCAGAAATACTGAATCGGGCGGAAGCGGCGCTTGCTGCGGAGAAATCATGAGCGATCGAATCCAAGCCTGGCATTTCCTACGAACAGACGGCCGCATGCGCTACGGACGATGGCGCAACCCCGTGCGCTCCGGCGTCGTCTACGTCCATCGCGGTCCTGTGCGATTGTGCGAATCGGGTATGCACGCATCGGTCATGGCGATCGATGCACTGCAATACGCCCCCGGTCCGATTGCGTGTCTCGTAGAGGTGTGGGGCGATGTCCAAACCGACGCAAGCAAGATCGTGGGTCGAAGGCGCAAGGTCCTCGCCATGGCCGATGTTACCCGCGAGTTGCATCTATTCGCGTGCGACGAGGCGGATCTGGCGCTGGCGCTGGTAGGCAATCCAGACCCGCGCAGCGTGGAGGCTATCCGCGTCAAGCGGCTATGGATTGAAGGCAAGGCGAGCGACAAAGAATTGGCCGCCGCGAGTGCCGCCGCGAGTGCCGCCGCGAGGGCCGCCGCGTGGGCCTCCGCGAGGGCCGCCGCGAGTGCCGCCGCGAGTGCCGCCGCGTGGGCCGCCGCGTGGGCCGCCGCGTGGGACGCCGCGAGGGACGCCGCGAGGGACGCCGCGAGTGCCGCCGC
>Ga0210003_1000712_pt1 | contig 30090 bp, 20 predicted proteins | sample LantaG_FD_182804 | JGI IMG/M metagenome (GOLD analysis project Ga0210003, IMG submission 182804) | Deep subsurface microbial communities from Baltic Sea to uncover new lineages of life (NeLLi) - Landsort_02402 metaG (SPAdes) (version 2) | ecosystem: Environmental > Aquatic > Marine > Oceanic >... | reverse complement strand
TAACCGCCCCCCCCCCAACCCCCCCAAAAATCCCAAAACAAAAGAACCCAGCCTCCCTCATTCTCTAATCCTCGTCGCTGGCTCTGGCGTCCCTGGGAACGCGCCGCACCTGGATTGCGTGCGTCGACGCCGACCGCCAGATCGGCTGCCGGCCGCTCTGTACGATCGCGACCTGCTGCCCGCCGTCGACGAGCCCCCGCGCCTTCAGCTCCGCGATGGCCGCGTCGAAGGTGTCGTCGGCGTTGGGGCCAAAGTCCAGCTTGAGGGCGGTCACCCCCGAGTACAGGGCGAGCCTGCGCTGCACGGCGGCGTCCTCGACGAAGGCGTAGATGGGGAAATCCGGCCGGTAGTGCGACAGCAAGACGGGCATGTTGCCCTGCCTCGAGAAGACGACGAGGCTCGTGCGGATGGTGTTGGCCATGGTGGTGGCGTGGTAGGCGAACATCTCCGAGAGTCCGGGGCCGGAGACGGAGGAGGGGGTTCCCGGAGAGGAAGGAGAGGGCACGGTCCCGGCCGCGGCGGCGGCGCGCCCACCCCCGCGCGCGGCCGCGGTTTTCGCCGAAGTCGAGGGGTTGGAAGAGGGAGAAGCTGATGCGCGCGTGGGAGGCACGATCCAGTCGATCGGGGCCGCTTCCTCCGAGCCGTAGCGGCGCTGTTGATGATGATGATGATGATGATGATGATGATGATGATGGTGATGGTGATGATGTTGTCGTTCGAGAAAAAGTTTGAAGAAAGGGAAAGGGGAGAAAGGAGTTCTTGAAACCTTCGACGAAAAAAAATCAACGCGAAAAAAAAACCAAAAAGCCTTTCCTCTTTCCCCGAACTTACCGTCCCCGCGTACCCCCGCATCGCACTCTCCGTCCTCGTCGCCACCGTCCTCATCACCGACACGGCCTTGTGCGGGAAGCTCCCAAACGCCGTCTCCCCGGACAGCATGACCGCGTCCGCGCCCTCTCGAACGGCGATCGAGATGTCCGAGACCTCGGCGCGCGTCGGCGTCGGGTTCTGGATCATCGACTCGAGCATGTTCGTGGCCACGATGACGGGCTTGCCGCGCTTGCGGCAGCCCTGCACGATGCGGGACTGCCAGAAGGGGACCTCCTCGACGGGGAGCTCGGCGCCTGGAGTTGGTCGAGTTTTTTTTAAAGTGAGTTTTTTAAATTTGAATGAAAAAAAAAGGTTTTTTTTGTTTTTCCCGTTCTCTTTTGTCTCTCTTTCCCCCTCTCTCTCTCTTCGCAGCCCCCCCCCCAAAAAAAAAAGGCGCTCACCCAGGTCCCCGCGGGCCACCATCGCGCCGTCGACCGCATCCAGGATCTCCTCGAGATGGTCCACCGAGTCCGCCGACTCGATCTTGGCCAGGACGCCGATCTTGGCTCCCTGCTCCCTCAGGTAGTCCTTGAGCTCGTAGATCACGTCCGCGTTGCGCACGAACGACAGCGCGTAGTAGTCGACGCCCATGTCGATGCCGAACTTCAGATCGAGCCAGTCCTTGTCGGTGATCGCGGGGAGGTTCGCGGACTTGCCGCGGATGTTGAGGTGGCGCCTCGACTTGACCATCCCGCCGTCGACGACCTCGCACTCGACGTCGCGCTCCGTCTTCGCGACGATGCGCAGGCTCTGCATCCCGCCGTCGACCAGCAGCGTGTCGCCGACGGAGACGTCGTCGATGAAGCCGTCGTAGTTGACCGAGATCCTCCCGCCCGCGCCGTTGGCGCCCTCGTCGATCGTGAAGGTGTACCGGTCGCCCTCGCGCATGTCGATCGGCGCGACGAGGTCGCCCGAGCGCACCTCGGGGCCCTTGGTGTCGAGCATGATCGCTAGGCAGCCCCTGCCCAGCGCGTTGTACTCCTTGACGAGGTCCACGACCGCCCTGTGGGAGGCATGGTCGCCGTGGCTCATGTTGAGCCGCGCGACGTTCATCCCGGCGTCAGCGAGCGCGAAGAGGCTCTCGCGCGAGTTGGAGGTGGGCCCGATCGTGCAGACGATCTTCGTCTTGCGCGGCAGGGCGTCGGCACCGCCGTCCCCGGCCGCCGAGGCCAGCAGGTGGTCGACGTTGTCCGCGGTGGCCTCGGCGGCGGCGCCCGAGGTGCGGTCGTCGCGCAGCGAGCGCGTGCTGCCGTCTGCGTTCGACGCCTTGCGGGGGCTCCGGGTCGCCTTGGGCGGGGCGTCGGACGAGGCCTTCTCCGCGGCGGCCTCCGCGGCGTCGTCGGCGAGCTGGACGCCCGTGTTGTACCCCGAGAGCGGAGCGGGCTTTTTGCTGCGAAAGGAGAGAGAAGAGAAAACGAGAGAGAGAGAGAGAGAGAGAGCGTTAGAGAGAGAGAGAGCGTTAGAGAGAGAGAGAGAAAGAGAGAGACAGGATAACGAGGGGGGTCGATTTTTATTTCATTGGCTGTCGTCGCCCAGAGAGGAATGCAGCCCTCGCCCCGCTTCTCCGCTTCCTCTTTCTGTCCCTGCCGACGTCGGCAGCGAAGAACACGGTCGGGCGTTGCTTTCCAAGCCAGCAAACAGGAAAAACTCACGTTGTGCGGCGCGTCGACTTGGCCGCAGCGCGGGCGACGACGACGACATCGTCCGATGATGAAGGCGTCGAAGAAGAAGCCTTGCGGCCGCGCGGGGCTCCGGCGGCGTTGGCAGCGACGCTTCCCCTTCTCGGTGCCGCCACCGCAGGGGCGGGGAGGCCGTTGCGGCCCTGGGCGAGAGCCGCGCGAGCGTGCATGGTGCGCGAAAGAGGAGGGGGCGCGCGAGAAGGAGCTTGTCCAGATGTGGAGCGAGTGAGGGCAAGGTGTCAAGGGAACGATGCAAAAAAGTGAGAGCCTCCCTCCCCTCTCTCTCCGCGCTAGCCAACTGTTCGAATAGGCCTCGCCCTTCCCTGTCCCTTGCAACGTGCGCCGTCCGGTTGTTTACACTTCACTTGCCCCGCACCGAGGGCTTCCCCTTCTGCTGCTGCTGCTGCCGCTTCGACTCCACAGCAGCCTTCCTCGTCTCCCTCGACACCCCCAGGCCGCCGCCGCTCCCCCTCCCTTCCTCGAGCGGCCCCAGCCACGCCTTCACCAGTGCGTCAGCGGCCCTCCGCGGCGCCACCCTCGCGGCCGCCGCCGCGGCCCGCGCCCGCAGCCTGGCGGTCAGGAGCGCCGAGGCGACGGTGCTGGAGCTCTCGGCGGCCGCAGTGGCCCTTTCGGCCTGTGACGACGCCTCCCTCGCGGCGCCGCGCGCCCTTTCGGCCTCCCTGCCCGCCCGCGCCTCGAGCGCCCTCGAGTCCGCCGCGGCCCTCTTGGCGTCGGCCGCGGCGCGCCGCGCGTCGGCCACCGAGCGCGACGCGAACGCGCCTTGCGCCGCGCGGGCCGCGGCGGCGCCCTCGGCCGCGGCGCGGGCGGCGCGGGCCGCCGCGGAGGAGGCGGATGCCGCGGCCGCGGCAGCGCGCTCGGCCGCGGCCGCCGCGGCGTCGGCAGCGGCGGACGCCAGCGCGGCGCGCGGGCCCAGCTGCTCCGCCACGGGAAGGGCCGCACGCGAGTCCGGCGCCGTGAGGTCGTCGTAGAGGAAGGAGACGTCTGGGAGGTCGTCGGAGAGCAGCGAGGGGGGAGAGAGAGCGGAGGAGGAGGAGGGAGACGGGGGAGCCCGGGCCGCCGCGGCCTTGGCGGCCGCCGCCGCCGCCCCGACAGCGGCCGCGTCTGGGACAAGCGGCCGCCGCTCCCTCCTCGCTCCGGTTCCGTCGGAGGACGATCCCGGCTCGTACCCTTCTTCCCCCTCCGCCTCGCTCCTCGCTCTTCCTCCTCCTTCTTCCTCCGAAGCTTCTTCTCCCTCCTCTTGGTAGACGTCCTCCGCCGGCGCCCAAGACTTTGGGTGGCGGTCGGAAGAAGGGGCGACGGCGGCGGCCTCGTCGCCCTCGGCAGCAAGAAGAGCCCTCGCCACCTCGGCCTCGGCGGCGCGCTCGATCTCCCCGACGACCTTGCTTTTGTGATGCGAAGAAGAAGAGAAAGAGCCCCCGACCTCGTACAGGGAAGGATAGCTGCTGCTGCTGCTGCTTCGGACGGGAGCCGGTCCTCCCGCCCCCGCCCTCCCCTCGTCGCCCCAGTCCTCGAGCATGAAGGCGGCCGGCGCCGCGGCGGCGCCTAACGCCGCGCGCCTCGTCCTCGCGGCGGTGAGCGACCTGGCCAGTGAGAAGCTGGCCCAGAGGGACCCGGCGAAGATGACGAGCATGAGGAAGGAGCCGAAAGGGTCCGCCTTTGGGCGCGGAGGGGCGGTGTCGCCCCACGAGGGCGGGGGCGACAACGACGACGACGGCGACGCTTCTGCTGTCTGCCCTGCCGTCGTCGCTTCGTTGCCCCAGCCGCCGTCCTCTGGCTTGGCAGCAGCATACGTGGCTGCTGCTGGTGGCGCGGCAGCTCTCTCCTCCTCTTGCGAAGGGGAGGGAGCCATTGTCTCGACGCCGGCGTCGGGAGCTGGGGAGTGCGTTTCGGGGTCGAGAGGGGGGTTGATTTCGGCGTCGTCAGCATTGTTCGCCCGGCTGTCTGTCTTTCGTCTCTTGTTTCGCCTCTGCCTCTTGCTCTCGTCATCCATTTCTCACCCACTGCCTCCCCGAGCAAAGCTTCGGTCTCCGTGGAGGCGTCAGGAGAGGCGGACTTGCTGTCGCCGGGCTTCTTGCTGCCCCAGCGGTCCCAAATCGCAGGCGTCGATGTCAGAGACAAATGCGGTCGTCGCTGCCGGAGCATCGCGACCTGACGTCGCGCTGCGGCGGCGGTGGGGCGCTCGACAGGCTTCGCACCGCCGACAACGCGGCTCGACAAGAGAGCGGAGGAACGCATTGCGTCTGATTTTCACTAGAGAGCACGACGCGGGAGCGAAAGCTCTCTGGAACGGCGAAAAGAAAAGTGAGCAGAGCGAGAGAGAGCACCTGCCGGACAAAAAAAAACAAAAAGGAAACTCGATGTCGATCACTCTTATTCCGTTTCTGTCTCTCTCTGGGGGGCGAAGGAGCCTCCTTTTTTGAGCCCTCTCTGCTTCTCGTACTGAACCAACGCTTGCACTCGTCCGAGGGAAAGGCGGGAGCAACACGCGCTGGGAAGGGAGGCTGAGAAGACGACGACGACGACGCCATCAAAAACATTGCTTCTCTCCTCCGACCTCTCGGTCTGAAACCAAAAAAAAGAATAGACAGACAAAATGTCGACCTGCCCGCTCGCCTCCCCAGACCGCCCGGCGATCGAGGCCGTGCTCTTCGACCTCGACGACACGCTGTACCGGATCGAGGAGATCCCGCAGCGCGTGAGGGAGAACATCGAAGGTGAATCTTCTCTCTTTCTTTCTCGCTCGTTGTTTTTTTCACGCCTCGACCTCGACCACCTCAACTTTTTCCCCTTCTTCCTTCTTCTTCTTCTTCGCTCTCACCATCCCATTCTCTTCCTCCCGTTCTCCCTTTATCATCTCGGTTCCCAGCTTTCATGGTCGACAGGCTCAAGATCAATCCCGACGTCGTCCCTGAGCTGGTGAGAGAGCGTTGCTTTTGCCTTTTTTTGGTATTTTTTGAGCGCCGCCGAGGAAAAACCTTTCGTCTTTCCAACCTCACCTTGCTCCTCTCCTTCTCTCTTCCTCTTCAACCTCTCTTGTACCCCCCAAACCAACCAACCAAGTGCCAACACTGCTACGTAAATTATGGCACCACGCTCGCTGGCCTCGTCCTCACGCCGCACGCCCCTCACCACGAGAAGCACCGTTGCCAGCAACCTCCGAAGCAGCAGCAGGAAAGCGGGGCGGCGGCGGCGGTGGCGAATGGCGGCGACGGCAAAGACCCTGACCCCGTCGCCGCCGCCTCCGCCGAGCTCGCCGCCGCCCGCGAAGAGGACTCCCGCGTCGAGCGGGAGATGCACGAGTTCTACAAGCACTGGCATGACGAGGCGAGTTTCCTTTCCTTCTGGGTTCTGGAGGTCGAGGGAAGGAAAATAACTCGATATAAAAAGAAACCCCCCATTTTTTGTTTTGTTTCGCCCCCCCTCCCCCTCCCTCCTCCTCTTTTCAGGTCCACGCCTCCCTCCCTTACGAGTCGCTCTTCCCGCACAGAGCGCACCCGAAGAACCTCGCCCTCAAGGCCCTGCTGGACTCTATCCCTTCCAGAGTCGCAAAGCTCGTCTTCACCAACGCCGACGACGCGCACGCGGCGCGGTGCCTCGAGCTGATGGGCCTGAGCGCCGAGGGGGACTTTGACGAGGTCATCACGTTTGAGTCGACGATGCGCGACGCCGCGGCGCTGGGGCTGGTGCGACGAGGGCGGCCGGTCGTCTGCAAGCCGGCGGACGTCTCTTTCCGGCTGGCGCTGAGGGCGGCGTCGAGGGCCGTCGCGAGGAAGAGGGGGGAGAAAGAGGGAGCGAGCGAGTCTCATCCTCCTTTGCTCGACCCTGGTGCGAGTTTTCCCCCCCATTTTTTTCCCCTCTTCGTTTCGGGTTTTTGTTTTCGAAGGAGGAATCACAAGCTCACTTCTTCTCTTTCTCTCACACACAGCCTCCGTCGCCTTCTTCGACGACTCCACCCGGAACGTCGCCGGCGCCGCGGCCTCCGGCATCTTCAGCGTGCTGGTGGGACGCACCGGCCTCTCCGAGCTCGAGGCGCCCGGCGCATCGGCGCAGCTCGCCTCCGTGCTCGACCTCCCGGTGGCGCTGCCGTCGCTGTGGACGCGGCACGGCGCCGAGCCTCCGGCGGACCTGCTCCGCGGCGGGAGGCTGAGGTCCGAGGAGGAGCGCGAGGCCGACGGGGCGCGGGCAAGGGCGGCGAGGGGGGCGGCCGAGACGGCGGAGCAGGTCCGGAACGCACTCTCGAGGAAAAACGTCAAAGCGAGGAGAAGGAGGAGCAGCAGCGCCGAGGAGGGCTCGAAGGGGGGCTCCGAGTCGCCGGTGCCGCTGGTCCCCGCGTGACTTCCAATATCAGAGAAAGAGAGAGAGAGAGAGAGAATGGGAGAAAGAGAGAGAGAGAATGGGAGAAAGAGAGAGGGAGAGAGCAGAAGAAGAAGCAAAGGCAGCGCTCCCGAATATCATTTTTCCCCCGATGTATTTTTTTCCCCTTCTTCTTCGGGAGCAAAAAAAAAGAGCAGAGAGTTTTTCTCTCTCTCTTTCTCTTTTTGTTTCTTTATATTTATATAACAACGGGCAGTGAGGGATTACGGAGAGGAGGAGTGTGTAGTGGAGAGTGTGTGTGGTTTATTGATTCTTTCTTCGTTGTTCCTTTTTCGAGAGTCACGGTGGGTGGGGGGTTGGAAAGAGGGGGGGAGGGGGAGGGCAACGGCAGGGGGGTCAAAAATGTTTGTTTCACGCCGAGACGGCAACGCCGGCAGTCGCCGCCGCCGCCGAGGCCGTCGCCACCTTCTGCACCCGCCGCAGCTTCGCGGCCGTGCGCAGGATCCTCGCCGCGGCCATCGCGGCGCCGAAGCCGTTGTCGATGTTGCAGACGGTGACCCCCGGGCTCGACGAGACGAGGGCCGAGAGCAGCGGAGTGAGGCCCTGGAGCGAGGCGCCGTACCTGAAGTTTTTTAATTTTTTTAATTTTTGAATGGTTCTTTCGGTGAGTCGTGCGACGACGGCCGAGGCGAAAGAAGGAAAAGAGGAAAAGAGTAACGAACGAACGAAAGGAAAAGAAAAGCCCCCCCCCCTTCCTCACCCGACGGAGGTCGGCACAGCGATCACGGGCGCCTCCACCAGGCCCGCCACCACCGCGGGCAGGGCCCCGTCCGTGCCCGAGACGACCACGACGACGTCCGCGGCCCTGACGGCCGGCAGGTTGTGTAGCACGCGGTGCAGGCCGTCGACGCTGACGTCGGCGAGGCGGAACGCGTAGCAGCCCATCGCGTCGGCGACGGCGCGGCACTCCTCGGCAACGGCCTCGTCGGCGGTCCCCGCGGACAGCACGACGACGGTCCCCGGCAGGCGCGGCTGCTTGCGCCCCGCGGCGCTCGAGAGCGAGAGCAGCCTCGCCTTGGCGTTGTACGTCAGCCTGCGCGCGTCCTCGTCGCCCAGCGCGCGCGCGACGCCCTCGAACGCCGCGGCGTCGCATCTCGACGCCAGAGCGAGCCTGTCATTGCTCGCCAGCTGCCGCAGGATCGCGGCGATCTGCTCCGCGGACTTGCCCGGGGCCCAGACCACCTCGGGGAACCCCGTGCGCTGCGCGCGCCAGGCGTCGACCGCCGCGAAGTCGCCGACCTGCTGGTAGCCCGCGGACAGCTCGCGCATCCGGCGGGCCGCGTCCTCGGGGGAGACTTGGCCAGAGGCGACTCCCTGCATGAGCTGGAGAAGCTTCGGGTCGACGAGGGCGCCGGAGGGGGCCGGGGAGGCGGCGTCCGAGGCGTGGGCGACGGCGACGGCGACGGGGCGCGCCGCCGAGGGAGGAGCTGTTTTTTTGTTTCGATTTTTTAGGCATTTGCCGATTTTTTCGTTTGACAAGTGAGCTTGGGGGGCCTCTGGCGGCGAAGAGAGCGGTGGGGGATGGAAGGGGGGGAGGGGGGGGATGAAGAAGGACGAAGACGCGAGCGAAGACGGAGAGGGCAAAGAGGTGAAAGGAGGAAGGTGCTCTCTTTCTTTTCGCTGCTACCGCCCTTGTCTCTTTCTCGGCCTCTCGTTTGACTAGAGTCGCTTTTTTCTATATTCCAATCAGAGGCGCCGAGAAGCTTGGAGATCGAAGTTGCTCTCCATTTCTCTCCAGGTTAATGCGTCACTCACCGCGGCGAGACCGCCCGTGCTGCGGCGCAGCAGCGGCAGGGAGCGATGCGGCTCGGCGGAGCATAGTTTTTTTTGTGTGCAATCAAAGAAAGAAAGTCCAATCAAAGGAACGAAAAAAAAATGAAGTCGAGAACACAACGAGGGCATCGCTCACGGATCTCGCATCATCTCTGCTTCCTCCCTTGCGCGCGGCTCTCTCGCCCCTAACCTCTCCGCAGCCCCAGAGCGTCGAAAAAGATCCCAGTCTTTGAGAAGCGGAGCTGAAATTCGAAGGGCTCTCCCTCTTTCAAAAGAACAGAAGAGGCAGCAAAACCATGCCGCCGCGCGTCCTCCTCCTCCCCGTCGACGACTCCGACGACTCCGAGCGCGCCGTCAAGTTCGTCCTCGACAACATCTATCGCAGCGGGGACGAGGTCCACCTCTGCGTCGTCGTCGCCGGGAGCCACTCGATCCTGGCGCCGGGCGCCGACGGCGTCCCGATCTCCGTCGAGGACGACGAGGCCACGAAGGAGGCCGCCACCAGGGCCGCGGCGGACTTTATGTCCCGCAGGTTCGAGCCCCTGATGAAAGCGGCGCAGGCCAGGCACGCCTTCGAGGTCGTGCGGTTTTTGGCGGATGCCGCGAGCGTCGGCGACGCCGTCTCCCGGCGCGCGGCCGAGCTCGGCGCGACGCTCGTCGCGATCGCGGGGCACAAGAAAGGAAAAATTGCGAAGTGGCTGCTTGGGAGCGTGACCGAGGAGGTGGTGGCGAGGAGCTCGGTCCCGGTGTTGCTTGTTCAGTAGGAGGAGAGAGAAGAGAGGGAGAGAGAGGTAGTATAAAAACCCTCGGTTGTTTGTTTTGATGATAAAAGAAAAAAAAACCGAAAATTAGAAGTAAAAGAAAAACAGGATCACACCTCTCTCTCTTTCCCTCCGTTCCCCTCCGCTTCTCTCTCTCTCTCTCGCCCCCCTACTCTCTTCTTCCTATTTCTTGAGCAGCGCCGGGTTGGAGATCAGCGGGTTGACGAACGCCTCCTCTTCCTCTTCCTCCTCCCCTTTCGCAGCAGCAGGAGCGGCAGCAGCCCTCCCTCCCCCTCCGGCGCCGCCCTTTTTCGCCTTGCGCGCCGCCGCCTCCTCGGCCTTCCTCCTCGCCGCGGCGGCCTCCTCCTTCTCGTCCTCCTCCAGCTCCGCCGAGATCTCCTTCAGGAGAGAGTCCCGGTAGTCCTCGAAGTAGCCGTCGAACTTCTCGACGCCGCCGTTCTCGACGAGCCATACCTCGGCACGCTCGTCGTCGTCGCAGACGCGCTGCAGGAGCTGCGCGTCGTGCGAGATGACGACGACGCCGCCCTCGAAGGCGGCCAGCGCCTCCGACAGCGCGTCGATGCTCTGCATGTCGAGGTGGTTGGTCGGCTCGTCGAGCAGCAGGACGTGCGGGTTGGACAGCGAGATGGCCGTGAAGACGACACGCGCCTTCTGCCCGCCCGACAGCTTGCAGATCGGCTGCAGGTGGTGGTGCCCCGCGAGGCCGAACCTGCCAAGCTGCGCCCTCGCCTGCTCCGCGCGCAGGCCCGTCGAGCTCGAGAACTTGCCCAGCAGGTACTCGACGGGGGTGTCCTCCATCTGGAGCGCGTCGACAAAGTGCTGGGCGTACCTCCCGACCCGCAGGGAAGGGGACCGGCGCTGCTCCCCCGTCGTCGGCTCGAGGTCCCCCGCCAGCAGATTCATCAGCGTTGTCTTCCCAGCGCCGTTGGGGCCCACCACGGCGACGCGCGAGCCCATGCCGATGCCGATGTTGAGGCCTGAAAGCGCGAAATCGTCCCGCCCGGGGTAGGAGAACCCGGCGTCGCGCAGCGAGAGCAGCTGCGTCGACGAGAGCTCGGTCGGCTCCGGAAACTTGAACGTGACCGTGTAGTCCTGCCACCTGTTTTTTTATGTTGGTTTGTTTTTTCAGGGGAAGAGAGGTAGGGAAGAAGAAGAAGAAGAGAGAGAGAGAGAGAGAGAGAGAGAGAGAGAGAGAGAGAGAGAGAGAGAGAGAGAGAGAGAGAGAGAGAGAGAGAGAGGGTGGAAGCGTGCGAGGCGAGTAAGAAAAGGTCTTCGGCGTTTTTTATGGCGTTCGTTTCGACCCCGGAAAAAAAATCTTACCTCCTCGGCGCGTCCGGGTTGTCCTTCCCCGACGCAGAGGGGCCCAAATCGTCGTCGTTCCCGCCTTTTTTGCCCCTCGCCCCTCCCCCTTTCCCCTTTGCGGCCGCCTTGGCGCCCTTGACGACCTTCTCCTGCGCCGCCTTCCCTCCTCCGGACCGTTTGGCGGCCTTCATCGCCTTGTCGAACTTGTCTGCGGCCTTGTTCGCCTCGGCCCGCCGCTGGTCGTACATCTCCTCGAACGACTCGAAGTTGCCCCTGTGTGCGAGAGAAAAGGGGGGGAGAGAGGTTTGGGTCTCGGAGTGAGCGAAGGAGATGAAAGAAAGAAAGAAAGAAAACCCTCCGGAAAAAAAGAACCCGAAAAAAAAAACCGGAAAAACTCGAACAATCTCTCTCACCTGTAGTAGTGCAGCCGCTCATCGTGGAGGTGGATCACGTCCGTCGTGATCGCGTTCAGGAATCCCCGGTCGTGCGACACCACAATGAGCGACTTCTTCCAGCGGGAGAGGTACTCCTCGAGCCAGAGCACGGCGCGGAGGTCGAGGTGGTTGGTCGGCTAAGATTTTAGAATTTTTTTTTCCGAGGGTGAGAGAGAGAGAAAACGACGGCGACTTGAAAAAGTTCTCTCTCTCCCCCCTTCCCTTCTCCTCTCTCCATCCTCCTCCCTCACCTCGTCCAGCAGCAGCAGCGTCGGCTGGATGTACAGCGCCCTCGCCAGCGAGATCCGCATCCTCCAGCCGCCCGAAAAGTCCCTCGTTGCCCTCTTCTGCATCGCCTGCGTGAACCCCAGGCCGTGCAGGATCTTGCTGGCCCGCGCCTCGGCGCCGCCGCCGCCGAGGTGCTCCATCTCCTCGTAGATCTCGGCGAGGCGCTCGCCGTCGGCGTCGGCGGTCGCGGCGTCGACGCCTCCGCCCCCCTCTCCCTCGGCCCTCGCCGCGATCTCTGCCTCCTCAGCGCGGAGCCTCATCAGCTTCGCGTCGGCTGCCACGACCGCCGCGAGCGCCGTCCGATCGTCGCCGACGATCTCCTGCTCGACCAGCAACACGTCGAGCCCTTCGGGGACCGGCACCTGCCTGCGCGCGATCATGCGCAGCAGCGTCGACTTGCCCTTCCCGTTGGGGCCCGCGAGGCCGTACCGCCTGCCGGCCGTCACGGTCAGCGTCGTGCGGTCGAGCAGGACCTTGCCCTTGGCGCGGATCGTGAGGTTTTGGACCTTGATGTCCGTCGCGCTCACGGTGCCGCCGACGTCGTCCGCCGCCCCGCCGGCGGCCCCCCCTGCAGCGGCCGCCCCAGCGCCTCCGACGCGCTCGAACGAGACGTCGAAGACCGAGTCGTCGTCGTCGCGGAGCGCGGCCTGCTTCTCGCGGACCATCTTCTCGCTCGCCTTGCGCTCGCGCTCGGCGGCACGCTTGGCGTCCTTGGCCGTGGCGAGCGACAGCGCCGCGAGGTCGCGCTCGGCCCTCCTGGCCTCGGCGGCCGAGGGGTCGGTGGCGTCGTCGGACTCGGAGTCCGAGGGCGGGAGGTCCATGTCGCCGAGGTAGCCTCCTCCTCCTGCCTCGCTCGGGAGAGCGCCGCCGCCGCCACCGCGGGAAGCTTTCCCTCCTCGCTCGCCTCCGCCGCCGCCGGGAGCTTTCTCCTCCTTGCCCCCGGCTCCCTTTTTGGGCTGGCCGCGGAGCTGGGCGAGGGAGGTCGCGGAGGTGGCCGAGGAGGCGGCCTGTTTTTTTTTGTGTCCGTTCGTTTTGGGTTGGGAGGGAGGGAGAAGACATGAGGTCGAGAGAGAAAAAGAGGGAAAAAAAGAGAGGGAAGGAAGGGAGTCGGGGAGAGCGTTGTCAAGCTTCTCTATCTCGCCGTCGGTCTGTTTCTGCGCTGTCTCGTCTCTTTTTTTGTGCAACGCAAACGCTCAGCGTGACGGCACAAGGGCGGTTCATCCACACGAAGCAACGAAGGATGCAGCAAAGTCTCCGGCTCTCGCGGAGAGCAGACTCGGAATCGGAGTCCAGCCGTCGTCGCCACCGCTGGAACCAATCGCATCGGTCGGCTCCTCCTTTCCATCGCTTCTCCCATTCTCTTCCTCTCTTACCTTGTCCTTCTTCTTCTCGTCCTTGCTCGCGGCGGAGCTCGCGCTCTTCTTCTTGGCCTTGGCGTCGAGCGCCTTGGCCTTCTCCCGCTTGTCCATCCTTGGTTCTTTGAAGTTTTTTGTTTCCGCTCGAGTTTTTTTTTCTTTTTCGCTTCTCGCTCTCGCTTCTTCGTTTTGTGTTCTGCCGTCAAAATCTCGCGCGAGAGAGGGAGAGAGAGAGAGAGAAAGTGACCAACATTTCTCACGTCCTGCACTTCCCAGCTGTTTTACTTTTACAAAAAAAAAGAACACGCGCTCGAATCACGAAGCTAATAAATCAGAGAGAGGAGAAAGAAAGAGCGAGCGAGCGAGGGAGAGAGGGGCATTCTCAGGCTCCCCCCCTTGCTGTCGAGCGTCACACGCCGCCGCCACCGCCGCCGCCGCTCCCGAACGCCTCCTCCCTGGCCCTCCTCTTGTCGACCTTGCCCATCGCGTTCCTCGGTAGCGCGTCGACGAAAACGACCTTAGAGGGGAGCGCGGCCCTCGGGAGGACCTCTGCGACAAACGCCCGCAGCTCGGCGAGCGTCGGCAAGGGCAGCGAGAGCGGGCGCGAGGCCACCAGCGCGGCCGCGACGGCGTCTCCCCTGTCCCCTCCGTCGACCGCGACGACCGCGGCCTCGGCGACGCCGCCGTGCGCCAGGAGCGCGTCCTCGACCTCCAGGGCCGAGACCTTCTCGCCGCCGACCTTCAGGATGTCGACCGAGGCCCTGCCGAGGAGGCGATAGTCGTTGCCGCTCGAGGGGGAGGCGACAGCGGCGGCCCCTCCGGCCGAAAGAGGAGGGGGAGAGGAGGCCGAGGAGGGGGAGGAGGAGGGAGAGGTCGGGGAAGGGGCGGAGCGGAGCGCGACGTCGCCCGTCGCAAACCACCTCCCTCCCTCGCGCGCTCCCTCGTCCTCCTCCTCGAGAAACGCCTCCCTCGTCTCCTTCTCGCGGCCCCAGTAGGCGGAGAACATCCCGGGCCAGCGCACCAGGAGCTCCCCCGCGGCCGCGGGCAAGGGAGGAGAGGAGAGGCTCCGGACCGCCTCGAGGGAGTCGACCCTCTCTTCCTCCTCCTCCTCACCGCCGCCGCCCCCCCTTTCCTCCTCTTCTGCCGTGCTCCGTCGAAGCTTCACCTCGACGCCGGGCATCGGCCTCCCGACGACCCCCCTCACCCTCGGTCCCTCCAGGCTCTGGCCCAGAATCATCCCCGCCTCGGTCATGCCGTAGCGTTCGAGGAGCGAGGAAGAGGGAGCGGGAGAAGCGGGAGAAGAGGAGGAAGAAGAAAGAGACGCCGTCGTCGCCGACGACGGAGGATGACTCGCGCTCTCCTCCTCCTCTTTCGCTCCCCTCTTCCTCTTCCCTCGCTCCACGAGCTCGTCCCAGCGCCTCGCGAGCGGCACTGGGCACGCCGCGGAGCCGCAGATCGAGAGCCTAAGAGCCGCGGCAGCGCGCGCGCCCTCTTCGAGGGAAGGAAGCGCTTTCCTCGCCGTCCTTTCGCTTTGCGTGCGGCCTCCGTCTCCGCTTCTGCTTCCGTCTCCGTTTCCGCTGCTCCCGCTTCTTCTTCTTTCGGATTCGAGCGCCGTCAGCAGGTGCGAATACATCGTCGGAACTCCCATGAAGATGGAGACGGGGCGGGAGAAGGGCAGCGCGAAATGGGGAGAAGAAGAAGGAGAAGAAGAGGAAGAAGAGAGAGAAAGAGGAGGATCCTCTCCGAGGGAGGAAGAAAACTCGCCTCCTCTCCTCCCTCGGCACAGCGACTCCCAGGCCGCTGCCGGGGAGAACCCCCCGGCCACCTCCACCGCCGCCCCGGCCGCCAGGGGGGCCACCAGCGCGTTGACGAGGCCGTGGACGTGATGCCACGGCAGGCAGTTGAGGACGAGGTCGCCCCCGGAGAGCCCCCACGCCTCGCGCAGGGAGCCCGCCTGCGCTCGCAGGGAGCGGTGCGTGTGTAGGGCGGGCTTCGGGCGGCCGGTGGTGCCCGACGTGAAGAGGACGAGGGCGCCCAGGAGGGACGGGTCCTCCCGGTCGCCGGCGGCGACGGGCGGGGAGGGAGCGGGAGGAGCGGAGGAGGGAGCGGGCGGCGATGGCGCTCGACGGGGCTCGTCCCCTCCTCCTCCTCTTCCTCCTCCTCCTCCTCCTCCTCGTTGGAGCACCGCCCACGGGAGACACGCGGGCGCGCCCCCCGGCAGCAACCCCCCGTTGGCGTCCCTCGTTTCCGCGGCGAGCTCCGCGAGGGCTCGAACGCGGGCCTCGAAGGAAGGAGCGGCGCCTCCCCCGCCGCCGCCGCCGGAGCTGCCCGGAGGAGGCGGGGGAGGATGGAGGATCGCCGAGGCCCCGACGTCGGCCAGCGACGCCGCCATCGCCCTCGCCGGAAGCTCGTGGTGCAGCGGGACAGCGCACCCACCGGCCGCCCAGACGCCCCAGAGCGCTGCGGCGAAGCCGGGCGACGGCCGCCCGAGGACGGCGACTCGCGGGCCGGCCGCCCTCGCGCCCGTCGCCGGGTCGACGTTTTTGCTCCCGTCGTCGAAATCGATACGCGACTTCAGGGCCGCCGCCGTGGCCCGCGCCGTCGCCTCGAGGCCCGAGAAGGTCGTGACGCGGCCCGTGAGGGAATCGACGAGGGCCGGGGCGGAGGGGCCGTGCGCGAGGGAGAGCGCGGCGGCGTCGGTCGGCAGAAGAAGAGGCCGAGGAGGTCGAGACGAGAACGATGTTGACGACGAGAACGGCGCTCCTCTCTTCCAGAGCGCTTCCCGCCTCGCCGCCGCTCCGGCGTAGAGCGACGGCAGCTTGGATGCCATATCCTATGCGTTCTCTAGGCGCTGGACATGGAAAACAAGGGTTACTCGCTAAGCGGAAGCACACGGCCGCGGGCGAGGCATCTAAGAATGAGGATCGAGGAGTGCAAGAGAGAGAGAGAAGAGTTTTTTTGTTGTTGATCGAACACAAGGAACAAAAAAAGACGAGGGCAGCAGAGGTCTCTCTCTCTCTCTCTCTCTGCTCCTCTCTCGCTCGAGAACCCCCTCTCTCCCGCATCCCAGAGACAAGAGGAGATCGATCGGGGCAACCGTCCCTCCTCGGCCGAGAGGAAAAACGGAGTCGTAGCTGTGCAGACACGAGGGAGAGAGAAAACGGAAAAAAAGAAACAATGCCTTCCTCTTCGTCAAGTGCACTTTCGGCCTCTCTCCTCCGCGGGCTCAGCCCCTCCCGCACCGCCTCGGGCCTCATGCGCCGCAACTCCGCGTCCAGCGAGACTTCCAGCGCCGGCGGGGGCGGCGGCACCGAGCCCAGGCACGGGAGCCTGACCGAGAGGCTCGGGAGGCTCTCGAGGCGGCGGTCGTCGCACAGCGGTGAGTTGAGGGACAAATCGATGGCAGTTTTTTCTCTTCTCGGTCGTCATGGGCTTCGTTCTCTCTCGCTCTTCTTCCGTCTCTTCGCGGCCTCGCCGGCTCCCTCTTGACCGCACGAAGACCCTCTTCCATGTCGCGCAAGAAGTTGAAGGCAAGAGAGCGGCCAGCCAGGGGAAAAGACGAAAGAAGGAGAAAGGTGCCCGTTCGCGCCCATGGACCGATCGACCCGCTTTCCCTTTTTTCTTCTCCTTCTCTCTCACTCTCTTCCAACCTCGACCTCCCTTCTTCCCCCACCTCGGGAAAAAAAAAACTCCAGGCCCGCACCCCCACCTCCGCAAGCACAAGTCCGGCATCCCGGCCGACGAGCTCCTCCTAGCCTCCGCCGCCGCGGACGGCCACGGCGGCGTCGCCCACCTGAGCCCCGAGGAGGAGGAAGAGGCCTTTGAGCGCGAGTGGGGCCTCACCCTGGACGCCGAGGCGCGGCTGCTGAGCGAGTTCAAGGACTCGATCCTGGCCTCGCTGCCCCCCGGGAAGACCCTGCCGCCGCACACCGACGACTACAAGCTCAGGCGCTTCCTGCGGGCCAGGCAGCACGACCTGGCCAGGGCCAGGGAAATGTGGGACAAGCACGTGCGCTGGCGCGAGGACTTTGGCGTCGACGCTGAGCTGCCCGAGTTCCACTTCCACGAGCGCGACGCGTTCGTGTCGCTGTACCCTCAGGGATACCACCGCGTTGACCGGCTCGGGCGACCGGTCTATATTCAGCACGTGGGGTCGATCGACATGCGGAGGCTGCTGGAGGTGACGACGGAGGACCGTGAGTAGTTGGTTTTTCTGTTTTTTGTTTTCCCTTTCTTTCCTTTCCCCCCCCGTCGTCGAGTTTTTTTTTTCGCGAAGGAAAAAGGAAAAAACTCACCTTTTTTCCCCTCGCTTATTTTCTCTCGCTCTCCTTCGACCCCCTCACTCAATCCAAAACCCCAAAAACGCAGGGATGCTCAAGTTCCACGTCCAGGAGTACGAGCGCTGCGCCAACTACATCCTCCCCGCGTGCTCCCTCGCCGCCGGCCGGCACATCGACCAGACCTTTGGCGTCCTCGACGTCAGGGGCGTCGGCCTCCGCCACCTCACGGGCGACGTCAAGCGCATGCTGACGCGCGTCATGAGCGTCGACCAGGACAACTTCCCGGAGATGATGGGCCACACCTGCATCATCAACGCCCCGGGCGTGTTCAAGGCGATCTGGGCCTTCATCAAGCCGATGCTCGACGCGCGCACGCAGGCCAAGGTCGAGGTCTGCCCTCGCGACTTCGGCCCGTCGCTGCTGCGGTGGGTGGCCCCGGAGAACTTGCCCGAGTACTTGGGCGGGCAGTCGGCCGCGACGCTGCTGGACGACTCGGGGCCGTGGCAGGTGAGAGGGGATTTGTTTTTGCGGTCGTTTTTGTTTTTTTTGGGGGGGGGCGAGAGGGAGAGAGGGTTGGTCACGAGAGAAAAAGACGAAAAACTCAGCAAACGGGAAGAGAAAAAAACTCACTTTCATGAAAATCGATTCGAAAAACGTCAGGACCCCATCCTGCTTGCCGCCGTCGAGGCCGCCGAGGCCGCGAGGGAAGGGCGGAGGCACAAGGGCGGGGACAGGGGGGGCATCGCCGAGGAAGGCGAGGAAGAGGAGGAAGGGGAATGGGAGGGAGGGACGAGCCGGAGACGAGTCGTCGAGGTCGAGGGGGAGGAGAGCCTGCCCCTGCCCGTAAAGAGGGGCGGCGGCGCTCCCGCAGCCGCTTCCATCTCCGCCGCGGCCTCCTCTGCCGACGCGGAGATGGGGGCAGCAGCTCCGCGGCCCGCCGCGAGGGCTCTGCCTCCGCCGATCGCGATCCCTCCCCGAGGAGCCCCCCCCCCCGCGGCGGCAGCGGCAGCGGAGAACGGCGACGAGGAGGAGGAGGAGGAGTTTGGGACGCCGAAATCCGAGTGCTCCTTCGTCTCGGCCTTCTCCACGGTAGCAGCGGCCTCTGCAGCTGCTGCTGCCGCTGCCGCGAACGGAGGCGGAGAAGGCGCCGCTCCCTCCCCGGCGGCGCAGCCGGTCCCGCTCCTCGAGCGAGTCCACCGGCTCGAGGCGGTGCTCCCGGGCCGCGCCGCGCGCGCGCGCGCCCAGTCCCGCGGCGCCTCGACGGCGGACCCGGCGTCCTCCCAGAGGCTCTCGGCCGCGGCGGACCTCGCCGAGCACGCCCTGGGCGACGGTAGGGGCACGCTGATGATGCGCGTGGCGCAGCTGGAGGCCGCGCTCGGGGCGCTGATAGAGGCCGAGACGCTGCTCGCGGTCGGTGCTGTGGAGAAGAGCCACGTCGCGTGCTGCAGCGTGATGTGAATTGAGCTGTGTTGGATAGGAACTGGTTTTATTTTCCCAGATTTCTTCTTCGTACTTTTATAGAGTGTGTGTACGAGAGAGAGAGAGAGAGAGAGCGAGGGGAGCGCCGTGCGTGCGCTCGGGTTGCTCGCCTCGAACCTGGTAATGAAATTTATTTCACCCTGCCCTAGCAAAAAGAAGGAAACAAGAAAATGGCCTCTCTCTTTCACTTCACCACCATCGCTTTCTGAAGAGCTTTTTTTTTTTTCTTTCTCTTTCCATCTGCTTCGCTTCGCTTCTCTTTCGACGACAGTGGAGGACGAGTCTCCCTCGATGGACTGGCGAAACGACGAAGGAGGCGCCCAGGCGCCTCCTCCGCGAAAGCAGAGAAGCTCTCCATCGCCGTCGCCGTCATCGTCGCCATCGGTCTCGACCTCGACCTCCAGTCCTCCCGGCGTCGCGGCCACGCTCTCGTACCCTCCCGGCGAGCTCGAAGCCCCGCTCGCGACCGTCCACCTCGTCGGCGTCGCGCACGTCTCCCGCGCCTCGGCCGAGGACGCTGCGCGGGCGATCCTCGAGACGCGGCCCGACGCGGTAGTGCTCGAGCTCGACCCGGAGAGGTTTGCCGCGCTGCGCGCCGCATCCCTTTTATCTTCTTCTTCCGGCTCCTCCTCCCCCTCCGCCTCCCCGTCTTCGTCGGCGGCGACTGCGGAGGGAGCAGCGGCCAGGGAGCGCTACGGCATCCCGGCCCCGCAGTCCAAGCTCCACTACGCCAAGACGGCCCTGAGCGGCGGCGCGCCGGCGAGCCTGATGCGGCTCGCGTACAGCGTCGCCGGCGCGCTCGTCGGCGCGCGCGCCGGCGGCGAGTTCTTGGCCGCCGCCGACGCCGCCGAGGCTGTGGGGGCCGAGGTGGTGCTCGGAGACCGGACGCAGAAGGCGACGATGGCGAGGCTGATGGCCGCTGCGGGCGAGGCCGCGAGGGCCGCCGCCGAGGAGGAGCGGAGGGCGAGGGCGGAAGGGAGGGCGCCAGTCTCCGGTGCGCCTTCTTCGGACGAAGGCTTTGACGACGACGAGCCCTCCTCTCTTTCTGCTTCCTCCTCCTCTGCCTCTTCTTCTTCTTCCTCTTCCTCTTGGGACAGCGAAAGCAGCGAAGACCCGTCCTCCCCCTCCTCCCCCTCCTCCTCCTCTCCCCTTCCCCCGCGCCCCCGCTCCAGGGCCGCGGCACAGGAGGCGCGCGAGCGCCGCTGGAGGGGCTTCCTGCGAAAGGGGGGCTGCTCGAACGCCGACGAGGCGGTGCCGGCGTTCAGGAGGCTGATGAAAGCCGGCTTCGAGGTCTCCTCCAGCAGCTTCGGCAGCGGCAGCGGCAGTGGCAGGGGCGGAAGTGGTCCTCCTCCGCTGGACCTCGCGGACTTGGCCGCGGTGCGCGCCTGCGGGAGGGGGGTCGTGGAGGGCACGAGGAGGAGGACGCTCGAGGCCGCCGCCGCCGCCGGCGCGGGCGCGGCAGCGGGGGACATCTGGGCGCAGCTCGAGGCCGCCGCGGCGGCCGAGGCCGCCGCGGCGGCGGGGGGCGGCGCCGGCGGGCCCTCCCCGAGGGCGGCGAGGGCCGTCCTCGAGCGCGTGCTGGGCGCGGAGCGGGACGTCATCCTGGCCCACTCGCTGTTCCGCGCCGCGGTCGGCGGCGACTGCGGCGGCGGGAGCGGTGGCGGCGGCGGCGGCGGGCGCGGGGCGGCCCCTCCCCGGACGGTCGTCGGCGTCGTCGGGGCGGCGCACGTTCCCGGGATCGTCCGATTGTGGCCCACGGTCGACGCGCCGGACGTCTCCGAGGCCGCGCGGGAGCTGTCGCGGATGCCGGGCGCCGGGGGCAGAGGCGGTGGCGGCGGCGGTGGCGGCGGGGGCTCTTCTCTGCCGGCCTTTGCGACCGGAGCGCTTTTGGTCGCCCTCGCGGTGCGGCGGCCGAAAGTGGCGCTCTTCGTCGCCGGCTCCGCCGCGGCGCTCGCGACGCCGTTTGTCGTGGCGGCAGCGGGCGCGATGGACAAGTGGTCTAGGTTTGCTTCCCTGCTCGGCGAGGCCGCGGTGAGGTTGGACGACGAGGAAGGAGGAGGGGAGCGGCAGTAGTGTTTCCCCCTCCTGCTCCCCGGCTCGCTTCGCTAGCGCGGCGGCGGCGCACTTGGACTCTCTTTCAAGTGTAAGCTCCGCGCTCGGACCAGGGATTTCTCCCTTCGTGTGGTTTCAAAAAAAAAAGGCAGTAGTGGGGGTTTAGAGGTTGAGGAGAGCGAGCGATTCCGTTTCTTTGATAGCCGTTGAGATGCTATTGAATCTCACTTTTCTTTTCCTTGTTCTTCCCTTCGTTTCTCTCTCTCTCTCGCTCTCTCTCTCTCTCTCTCTCCCGCATCTCCCTTCGCTTGTGCTCACACGCGCATCCGCGGGCTCGCGGGAACCGAGAACAAGAAGAGCCTGGCTTTTTGGATCGGTTCGGCTCGATTCTTCTTCTCTCCGTTTCCTTTTTCGTTCGCCGTCGCCCGTCCCCCTCGTGCTCGACTTTCCGGGGCCTTCCCTCTCCCTCGAACGGCCGTTCACTCTCCTCCAGGAAGGGATAGCGGCGTCATTTATTAATGGACTCCCACCCACCCAAGCTCCCGATGGAGCAGTACGGCAACACCTCGACCTTCAACGTCGAGAGCGTCCTCAGCAAGAACGCCACGGGCAGCGAGTACTGGCGCCGCACCGCGTCTCGCCTCGCTTCCGTGGACTCCGTCGTCGACCAAATCTACTTCGACGTCGACCACCTCGAGCCGTGGATGGCGGGGCGGGCCTCCCGCGGGGCCTCGGCGGCCTTCTGCCTGCTGCACCGGCTGGGCGAGCTCGCGCCGACCGAGGCCGAGGTCGGGTCGATGCTGAGGCACCAGGACTCCCCGTACATCCGCGCCGTCGCTCTCCTCTACGTGCGCTTCGTCGCCAACCCCCGCGCCCTCTGGAGGTGGTTCGAGAACTGCCTGGAAGACGGCGAGGAGCTGAGCCCGAGCCCCACGAGCGCCGGAGGCGGAGGGGAGGAGGAGGCCGCCACGAGGACGGTGACGGTCGGCGCGTTTGCCCGGGAGCTGCTGCTCGACCCCTTCTACTTCGAGACGATCTTCCCGCGGATCCCGAAGCCCGTCGCCGACGACGTCGAAGCCAGGCTCCGCTCCCGGGGCCTGCCCACCAGGGCTCTGGGGAACGCCGGGCTCGGCGGGCCCTGCAGGCGCGGCGGCGCGGCGCAGCCCTCTTCGGTCAAGTCTGCTCTCATGGTGGGTCTGGCGCCCAGCCAGAGGAGGGCTCCGGGCTCGCAGGGCGGCGGCGGCGGCGGCGGCGGCGGCGGAGGCGGCGGTGGCGGGTCCAGGGGGGGCCGGAGGGACGGCGGCGAACGCTGCGACCGGGACCGCGGGCGCGACGGCGGCGACGGCCGGCGCGGCGGCGGCGACTCCCGCGGCGGCGGCGGCCGCGACGGCGAGAGGTCCTCCTACCGTCGCTCCCGCTCCCGCTCGCGCTCTCCGACTTATCGCAGGAGGGACGACGACCGAGACCGCGACCGAGACCGCTACCGCGACACGGGAAACTACTACAGGGGCGGAGGCTCAGGAGACCGAGAGGGCTATCGCGACCGGCGCTGAAAGAAAGAGCGAGAAGAAGAAAACTGTAAAGAAAGAAAAGACGGAAAAACACACATTTTCTCTTTTTGTTTTGGTTTGGCTTTACTCTCTCATAAAAAAATAGAAAACAGAACAGTCTCTCCCTATTTCTCCTTTGCGTTTTGGGGTCCTCCCACGCTCGTTCCCTCTCTCTCTCTCTTTCTCTCTCCTTTTTCTCTCTCTCAAGTCGTGCTTGTTGTTGTTCTTAATGTATCCGTTTTGTTGCCCCCCTCGTGTTTTTTTTTGCTCGTCCCTCTCTCGTACCCCCCCAACTCTCCTGTCTCCCTCTCCACCACCACTCTCCTTTCTCTCTCTTCTCTTTTACGGCGCGTTGAAGAAGTCCCCGGGAGAGGGCTCCTTCGCGTCCACGGGAGCGACCTCCAGGGCCTCCTCCTCCACCTCCAGGACCCCCGTCTCGACCAGCTGCCCCGGGAACGGCGGGCCCGGAGCGACGGCGCCGGCGGCGGCCCCGGCCTCGACGGCGGCGGGGAGGGGGGGGGCCTCGACCGGCGGCGCAGAGGCCATGAAGGCCGCCGGGTCGAGAGGGGAAGGGTCGACGCCGGCGCCGACGGGCGCGGCAGCAGCGAGGGCGTCCTCCTCCGCGGCGGCGACGGGCGCCGCCGGCGCCCCCTCCCCGAGCTCCTCGGGCTCCTCCACCACCGGGGCGGGCGCCGCCTGCTCCCCCGCCGTGAGCGCCTCCTCCCCGCCGTCGGCGGCCGCGGCCTCCTCGAGAGCGGGCTCGGAGGGCTGCTCCTCGGCAGCGGGAGAGGGGAGCCGGGAGACCGGCTCCTCGACGACGGGCTCGGGCTCCGCGACGGCTTCGGCGGCTTCGCGGGCGGCGCGCTCTGCCTCCTCGGCCTCCGCGCGCGCCTGCTGCTGCTCTGCCTGCGCCTGCGCAGCGGCAGCTTCCTCCGCGGCAGCTTTCGCGGCAGCAGCTTCCTCGGCGGCGACGCGAGAGGCCTCCTCCTCCTCTGCCTTGGCCTCGACCTTGGCTTGGCGCTCCGCCTCCTTCGCGGCCTCGGCCTCCGCCTTCAGCCTCGCCTTCTCCTCCGCGGCGCGCGCCTTCGCCTCGGCCTTCTCCTGCTTCTCGCGCTCCTTGGCAGCAGCAGCGGCAGCGGCAACAGCAGCCTTCTCGGCCGCAACCTTCTCCGCGGCCTCCTTCTTCAGGCGTGCCTCCTCTGCCTTTTTGGCTGCGGCGGCCTCGGCAGCGACTCGCTTCTCCTCGGCAGCCCTCTCGGCGGCCTCGCGCTTGGCCCGCTCCTCGGCCTCCTTCGCGGCGGCCGCGGCGGCGGCCGCAGCTTCTGCCGCGGCCCTCTCGGCCTCGACCTTTGCGAACCTCTCGCGCTCCGCGCGCGCCTCTGCCTCGGCGCGCGCCGCGGCATCCGCGGCCTCCTCCTCTGGGCTCAGCGCCACGAGCAGCACTGCGTGCTGCCCCCCAAACTCCAAAGAGAGAGCCTGCCTGCCGGAGGCACGGGGGGGGAGGTCGACCAGACGCGGCGCGAGCTCGTCGCCGTCGGCGTTCTCGCTGCTCGAGTGCTTGCCGAGCTGCCCGGAGTCGCCAAAGCCCCAGGCCGCGGGCAGCGGCGCGGCGGGCTCGCCCGCGACGACGAGGCCCCCGGACACGGCGAGCCCGGCGGACACGGCGGAGAAGCGAGCCGACGCGCCGAGCTTCGACGCGTCGACGCGGACGGGCGCGACCACGCCCTCGTCGGACGAGGGGTCCGCGCCGGCGGCGCCGAGCCTCCCGTACGTCGGCCTGCCGAACGCCAGGGCGACGCCGCTGGAGGTCAGGGCCAGGGTGTGGTGCTGCCCCGCCCCGATCGAGGCGACCGAGGACGGGAAGAGGCCCGCGGGGAGCGGGGGGGACGGCGAGCGAGGCGGCACCGGGGCGGCGGCCGCCTCCCCGCCCTCGACCTCCATGTCCTCGGCGGCGGCGGGAGGCGCGGGCAGCGGGAGGAGCGGGGCAAACGCGGCCGCGACGAGCGCGGCGACCTCCGGGACGGCGCCGGACAGGCCCAGCGAGGCGGCGGGAGCAGCGGGCGCGCCAGCAGCAGCAGCAGCGGCGGCGGCGGGAGCAGCGGGCGCCGGCGTGGCCTCGGCCGCCGTCGGCGCGGCGCGGACCCTGCCGCTCCCGCCGCCCTCGGCGGCCCGCTCCAGCGCCGCCAGCCGCACGGGGCTCAGCACCGCCGCGCCGCCGTTGTCGACCGAGAGCTGCCCGTAGTTGTTCAGGCCCCAGCCGAAGACGGCCCTCCCGCCCGAGGCGACCGCGAACGACGAGTAGGTGCCCGCGAAGACGTCCTCGATCCTGGGCGCGCCGGAGCCCCCGCCGGGGAACTTGACCCGCGCCGGCCGCAGCAGCAGCTCCTCCAGCGCCGCCCTGCGCGGCGGCAGCCGCTCGCCGACGCGGCCGAGCGCGCCCGCGCCCGCGGTGCCCCACGACAGGACGTCCCCGCCCGCGGTCAGTGCCAGGGCGTGGTCGGCCCCCGAGCAGACCTTGACGGCGCGGGCGGCGGCCGCCGAGGGGCCCCTGGGCGCGGAGTGGACGCACGCGGGCGAGCGCGCGATGCGCAGGCCCGGGGCGAAGCCGAACACGCCCGAGGCGTCGCGGAAGGTGCCCCAGGCGAAGACGCGCCCGTCGGCCGCCAGGGCGCACGAGTGGCTGTCTCCGGCGGAGACCTGCACGAAGGGGCCCGCCCCCTCGGGGAAGGCGACGCGGCCCCAGGAGTACGGGTCGCCGCGCGGGAGGTGCGGGGCCGGGTCGAAGGCGGAGAGCTTCGCCTTCTTCGCCGGCGCGGGGGCTTCGGCGCCGTCGGCGTCCTCCGCCGCCTCCTGCTCCGCCGCCGCCGCCTCCTCCTCCTGCTCCCCGTCCCAGACCTCCCCGGCGGTCGGCCTCCCGAGGGCCCCCTCGTCGTTCACGCCCGTGGACCAGACCGTGCCGTCGTCGGCGAGGGCCAGCGTGTGCATGCCGCCGGGGGCGACCTGCAGGGCGCGGCGCTTGAGCGCTCCCGCGGCGGCGGCGTTCGCCCCGGCGGCGGCGCCGGCGGCGGCGGGCGCCGCCGCGTCGCTCGGCAGCGGGCTCGGGATCGGCCTCGACGCCTCGGAGACGTCCTCGCCGCGGCCGAACTGGCCGCAGTCGCCCGTGCCGAACACGAAGATGTCTCCGGCGCGCGTCCCGTGCGAGCGGTGCGAGACCGGGGGCAAGGGCGCCGCGGGCGCTGCGGGCGCCGAGGACGGAGGGGGCCTCTTGCGGGCGGCGGGCGCGGGCTTGGCTGCGGCCCTGGGCTTGGGCGTCGCCGCCTTCTTCGCGGCGGCAGGAGGAGGCTTGGGGACGACCGCGGCCTTCTTCTTCGCAGCAGCGGGGGCGGCGGGGGGAGCGGCGGGGGAGCTGCGGCGCTGCCTCTTGGCCGCGGGCTCGGGCGCCGGGGGCGCGGCGCGGGACTTTTTCGCCGCCGGAGCGGCCGGAGCCGCCGCCTTTTTCGGAGCCGGTGCCGCCGCCTTTTTCGAAGGCGGAGCCGCCTTTTTAGGGGCAGCGGCAGCCTTGGGAGCAGGAGCAGCGCCGCCCCTCGCCCTCGACTCGCGCGTCGGCGGGGGGGCGGCCTTCGCGGCGGCAGCCGGCTTCTTCGGGGCTGCGGCCTTTGGGGCCGGCTTCTTCGGGGCTGCGGCCTTCGGGGCCGGCTTCTTCGGGGCTGCGGCCTTCGAGGCCGGCTTCTTCGGGGCTACGGCCTTCAGGGCCGGCTTCTTCGGGGCCGCAGCAGCCTTCGGGGCTGGCTTGGCCTTCGCTGCGGGCGCTTTGGGCGCGGGCTTGGAGGAGGCGGAGGCCTTCTTCGGGGGCGGTGCTGCTGCCTTCTTCGCAGGTTTCGCTGCTTTTGCCGCCTTCGATGACGACGTCGCCTTCGCCGTCTTCGGCTTCGCTTTCGCGGCCTCCTTCTTCTTCGTGGTTGCCGGCCTGGTGGCCGCCGGTTTCTTCACGGCGGCGGAGGCTGCTGCAGTCGGCTTCTTTCCCGCAAGGGCCTTGGACGCGGCCACGGAGGCGGCGCGCTTGGGGGGAGCCATCGTTCGTCGTCGTCAAATTCTCAGCGGGAGCGAAAAACAATCGAACGGCAAATGCAATGGGTCGCTCTTTGCTTCGTTCGCAGCCCCTTACGACTGGGGACCTGTGTCGCAGGTCGAGAGACGCCGAGAGAATACCGGCGCGGGGGAAGGCAGGGGAACAGGGAGGGCGAGCGAGGGCCCCTGGTCGTCGAGAGCGGGGGAGGGGTTGGAAAATCGAGAGTGACGACAGCTCTTCTTCGAACGATGTCGAGTCGACGACGACCGTTCCGTTTTTTTTCCCGCTTCGTGGTCCTCCAGACGCCCACTTCCCTCAGCCCCCAGTTCTCTTGCTCTCTCTCTCACTCGCTCTCTCTCTCTCTCTCTCTCCCCCTCTCGAGCTCTTCGAGGCGCCCCCCTCGTCGCGTTTGAAGCAGAGAGAGTACGCCCGCTTCGTTTCCCCTTTCCCCTCTCCTCCGGACACGCTCTTCGTCGTCACACAGGTGCGCGACCTCTCGTGCGCTCAAGGGCATTGCGCGCACGTTCGAAGCAAGGCCGAGCGAAATCGACGTGGGGCATCAAACATTCGCCGCGCGGCTCTCCCCCGATCATTCCATCTGACATCGCCTCGCTCGCTCGCGAACCTTGCAAGCGCCTCCCTCCGCCTTCCACGGACACCGGCGACTTCGCAGCCTCTGTCTTGCACTGAAGTCGCTCGAGGAATCCGAGAAGCAGGGCGGTCCCTGTGCGCGAATGGACTGTTTCTCTCTCTTCACTCTCTCGAATGCTCACTTTGCTTCCCATCTCTCTTTCTTCCTTCTACCTCGGTCTCCGGCCTCGACAGCAGCCCAGCTCTCAACTCCCCTCCTCCTCCTCCGCGATGAGGGCCCAGCGCCGCAGCAGCAGTAGCGTCTGCGGCGGCGCAGTCGCGGCGTGCCGCTGCCTCCTCCTCTGCTCCCTCCTCGCTCCCCGCGCCCTCGCCCAGTCGGGCGCCGCGGGCCGCGCGGAGGCCCTCCCCGCGGGCTCGCTCCCCTCCGCCGTCGTCGCGGGCGCGGAGGCCGCGCCTCCCAGGCAGTCCCCGGCGACCGGCTACGTCCCCAAGAGGGGGACGCTCAGGGGCTCCGGGCGCGTCAAGTCGGCCACGGACAAGCTCGAGCCGTTCCACGCGAGGGTCTACCGCATCGAGACGGCGCTGCCGCCGGCGGCGCTGCCCCCGAGCGGCGGCGGCCGCAACGCCTCGAAGCTCTCGTCGCCCGACGCCGACCCGGACGTCTACGTCCGCGTCGAGCCCTTCGGCTCGGGCGTCGCCGCGCCCTCCGTGGGCCTCTTCTGCGACCCCGCCTGGGACGACACGGGCGCCGACCCCGAGAACTTCCCGCAGCCGGGGCAAAACGTCTGGAAGGCGGAGGCGTTTGGCGGCGAGTCGCGCCTGACGATCTCGCGCAACGACCGCAACTACCGCCCTCCCGGGGGCCGGGCCGGCGGGTACGTCCCGGCGTTCCTCTGCTCCGTCGTCAACCTCGACGCGACGGGGCCCGTCTCGTACCGGCTCGAGGCCGCGCTGTCCGCGGCCAACGTCTCCCTGGCGCCGAGGCAGCAGGCGGCGGTGCGCGCGGTCTTCGAGGCGTGCTGCCCCGACCCGGCGGCCCCCCCTCCTCCGTCGAAGACGGGGCTGGGGTCGCCGCCGCCGGCGTGCAGCGCCTGGCGCAGGCTCAACGCCGCGGCCGGCGGCGTCGTCACCGACTTCTGCGGCGTCACCGGCCAGGTCTGCGACGCCGACGGCAACCTCCTGCGCCTCGACCTGCGCCGGTGGAACCTGCAGTGCTCCGTCCCGGGCGACGCGCTCGCCGCCTTCCCCAAGCTCCAGTCGCTCAACGTCGCGGGCAACCCGGGGTTGAGGGGATCGCTCGACGACCTGTTCGACGCGCTGGCCAAGGTGCCGTCGATGCGGGTCTTGAACGCCTACCGCTGCACGGGGCTCGGCGGCTCGCTGCTCGCGCCCTCCGCCGCTGGCGGCGGCTCTTCGTCCTCTTCTCCTCCTTCTTCTTCTTCTTCCTCTCCTTCGGCTGCTGCTCCGGTCGGCTTCGGCGGCGGGGGCGCGAGCGACGGGGGCGCGATCGGGGGGAGCGGGCGCAGCGGCGGGAGGTCGATGATCGAGGACGGCGGGAAAGACCCTCCCTCCTCTTTCGAGACGCCCGCGGAGGTCGTCGGAGGCGGCCTCGGGTTTGGCCCCGGCGGCGGCGGCGGCAACGGGAGCAGCAGCGGCGTTGGCGGCCGCCGGCGCTCGCTCCTCTCCGGCCGCTCCCTCTCGCAGGTCGTCGTCGAGGACGGGCAGCCCGCCCCGAAGGCGGCCGAGCCCTCGACGCCCGCGGAGGTCGTCGGAGGCGGCCTCGGGTTTGGCCCCGGCGGCGGCGGCGGCAACGGGAGCAGCAGCGGCGTTGGCGGCCGCCGGCGCTCGCTCCTCTCCGGCCGCTCCCTCTCGCAGGTCGTCGTCGAGGACGGGCAGCCCGCCCCGAAGGCGGCCGCGCCCTCGACGCCCGCGGGCGTCGGCGGCGGCGGCCTCGGCTTCGGCGGGTCGGGCACCTCGACCTCGGTCCCTCCCCCGGTCGTCGTCGCGCCCCGCACCAGGCCCGACAGGGAGGCCGCCGCCGCAGCAGCCGCGGCCGCGGCCGCCGCGGAGGAGGGCGCGCCCGCCGCTCCGCCCGCCGCGGCCGAGGTCTTCGTCCCGAGCAAGGCTGCGGTCTTCATCCCGGCCAAGGCGCCGGCCACGGCGCCGGCGGCGTCCTCCTCCTCCCTCGCCCCCGCCGCCTCCTTCGCCTCCGCTCCCCCTGCCCCCGCCCCTCCTGCTTCCGGCGACAAGAGGGCCGTCTGCCGCCTCGTCTACAACGGCCTCGTCTCTCTGGAGATCACGGGCGTCGGCACCACGGGCACGCTCCCCTCGTGCCTCGCCGGGCCCGGGTCAGCGCTCGTCGAGCTGCACGTCGGCGACAACAGGCTCGCCGGCGGGCTGCCGTCGGTCGACCCCAAGTCGCCGCTCGAGGCGCTCACCGCCTACTCGAACGCGTTCACCGGCTCGATCCCTGCGAGCCTGCTGGCGGCTCCCGCGCTGCGGCTGCTGGACGTGGCCGACAACAGGCTCTCGGGGTCGATCTCGGCGCCGAAGGCGGCCCCGGCGGCGGCGGCGGCCGCGACGAAGCCCGCCGCCGCCGCCGTCACGTCGCTCAAGTACTTTGTCGCGCGCGGCAACAAGCTTACCGGAACAATCCCCTCCTCGCTCGCCACGGCGCCCAACCTGCAGACGCTCGACCTGCGCAACAACTCGCTGAGCGGCCCTCTACCGAAAGAGTGGGTCGGCGGCTGGCCGGGAGCCGAGAACTCCTCCTTGGTGAACGTGCGCTTCTCGCTCAACAGAATCTCGGGGCCGTTCCCTGCCGCGCTCGGGAAAGTTCCGGGCCTGACCTTCCTGACCGCCAACCAGAACGCGCTTTCGGGTGAGCTCCCCGACGATCCCGGGATGTTCCCTGCGATCCGCGGGTTCAACGCATCGAACAACGGGCTGACCGGGGGTATCGGGGAGGCGTGGGGCACGAGCGGGCTGTTCAAGCTGGCGCCGGTGAGAGTTTTTTGTCTTCCTCTCTCTTCTTCAATTTTCCATTCCTTCCTTTTCTGTCTTCCCTTTTTTTCTCACCTCTCTCTGGCTCTCTCTCTGGCTCTCTCTCTCTCTCTGGCTCTCTCTCCCTCCCTCTCTCTCTCTCTCTCTGTCTCTCTCTCTCTCTCTCTCTCTCTCTCTCTCTCACATGT